>Ga0315293_10001224_pt1 | contig 24923 bp, 20 predicted proteins | sample YL17G13_20_MG_FD_203071 | JGI IMG/M metagenome (GOLD analysis project Ga0315293, IMG submission 203071) | Sediment microbial communities from Yellowstone Lake, YNP, Wyoming, USA - YL17G13_20 | ecosystem: Environmental > Aquatic > Freshwater > Lake > Sediment | place: USA: Wyoming | collected...
CTTGGACAGTAGTTGCAAGTTATCAAATCCTTTGTCGAGAAAGAAACAAAACTTTTTAGAAGGAGAAAAAAATGAAACGATTATGCTCAACACTTTTAGTGTTAGTGGCTCTTTTGAGTATGATGGTCGCCGCGGTCCAAGCAAACTGGCAGGAGCAGGTTAAACTGCTTGCTTCCGACGGAGAAATTGAGGACAGGCTTGGAGTCTCCGTAGCGATTAGTGGCAACACCGGCATCGTAGGTGCGTACATGGATGACAACAGGGGCTTGGTCGATTGCGGCGCAGCGTACCTATTCGATGCTACTACCGGCCAGCAAATGTCCAAACTGACGGCATCTGATGCCGACAACTATGACCAATTTGGCATCGGTGTTGCAATAGACGGGGATACGGCAATAGTAGGTGCCTATGGTGACGATGGCTACACGGGGTCGGTGTACGTCTTCGATGTGAGCGACCCGTATAACCCAGTTCAAACCTACAAGTTGGTCGCCTCTGACCGGGCCTCACCCGACATGTTCGGCTACACCGGCATAGCGATAAGCGGTAACATTGCCCTTATTGGGGCGCACGCGGATGACGACCGCGGATTCATGTCGGGGTCAGTGTACGTGTTTGACCTTACATCAGGCAGAGAAATCGCTAAATTCACTGCCTCGGATGCCGCACCACTGGCGTACTTCGGTATTTCTTGTGCGATGAGCGAAAGCAAAGCCATCGTAGGTGCATGCCAAGGTGACCAAGGTTGCCCATCATGTCCGATCCCGCCTGGTGTAGCATACTTGTTCGATATAAGCGACCCATACCACCCGGTTGAGACCTGTAAGCTCACTGCTTCGGACGGGCATGGCGGGGACTTGTTCGGTATTTCCGTCGCGATATCTGGGAACGCAGCGGTTGTAGGAGCGTATAATCATTACAGTAGCGGTCTTGTCGAATCCGGGTCGGCGTACCTTTTCGACGTAACCGATATCCACAATCCCGTACAAGTGCGTAAATTGACAGCATCCGATCCTCAGGCCTATGCCTACTTTGGCCATACCGTCGCAATTAGCGGCAATACCGCCCTTGTGGGCGCGTTATGGGGAGACAATGCCGGTCTTGTTGATTGTGGCCCGGTCTATGTGTTCGATGTGACTACAGGAAAACAATTATGCAAACTGACGGCGTCAGATGGAGCACCCTACGACCAGTTGGGATACTCGGTGGCGATTAGCGGGAGCACTATCATCGCCGGCGCGAATCAAGATGATGACTCCGGCAGCAATTCCGGCTCGGCGTATGTTTTTGTTGAAGAACCACAATTGATACCTGTTGCTGTGGACATCAAGCCCAGTTCCTGTCCGAATCCGCTGAATGTCAAAAGTAAAGGCGTGCTGCCGGTTGCTGTGCTTGGAATAGAAGACTTTGACGTAACTACAATTGACGTCTCCTCTGTTCGATTGGCCGGCGTTGCGCCGATTCGCAGCAGTTTCGAAGATGTAACGACCCCAGCAGCGGAAGGAGAGGTGTGCACCACAGCAGGGGCTGATGGCCATATCGACCTATCGCTAAAATTCGACACCGAGGCGATTGTAAATGCGCTCGGCGAAGTCAGCGATGGCCAGGTCGTGGAACTGACTCTTACGGGCAAACTATCTGATGGGACGCTCATTGAGGGAAGCGATTGCGTGATTATCATTAAGAAGGAGGACAAAGGCAAAGGCGGGAAGTAAACTCCATTAGAAAGTTCGCACGTGGCTTAAACACCGTGTGGACCCAAGATATTTTCCCCGTGTAAAAACACGCGGCTTTTGCCGCAAGGCATCCCCAAGCGGACTAACGGAGTAAAGGGAGACGGTGAGAATGAATAACGAATGACGAATATAGAATGAAGGATTGAGAATTCAGAATTTGTGGAGATTGCCACGCCCCGCACTAATTGTGTTGTGGCACGGCCATCCCTTCGACTACGCTCAGGACAGGCTTGGTCGTGTCTTCACGCCGTTTAGAAATAAAATTTCTAACGGGGTTCACGGGCTGGAAGCCCGTGCCACTATGACCATTGGTGCGGGGCTCGCAGTGACGGTGGGTATGGTTCTGCGCACATAAAAGCCGAGCGAGCGGTTTTCCATAACTTGCTTGCCCGGCTTGAAAATCTATGCGAGTTTTAGTAGCGGTTTACTGTTCGCTGGGCCTTGCGCATACGCCGGCGATTTTTCTCCGATGGTTTTTCGTAATATGCAATGCGCTTCATATCCCTGATTAAGCCCTCTTTTTCACAGAGCTTCTTAAATCTCCTTATCATTTGCTGAACTGTTTCGCCTGTTCGCGTTTTAACTTTTAACATAAAAAGACAGACCTTTTTATTTCTGAACCAATATTGAAAGTAATGACTAAACGATACTATATCTTAGTTAGCCAATCAGAGCTGTCTGTTTCAATACTCTAATAAAAGTGTTATATTATTTCAAGTAAAAAATGTATATTGGCGATTTTTAGCGTATGAATTGGCCTGTTTGGCCTCCTTAAAAAAGGACTCACTGACCCAAAAGTCCGCAGGGTTGCTTAATATTAGGGGTTTGTTGTATAATATAGATAAATTTGGTAAAATAGATAAGTAGTTAAGGAGGTGCGATTTAGTTGGAAAAATTGCGTCAGACTCTGACAGTTAGAAAAGAACAGGCGATATTGGTAGCTGCTATTCCTGGGGGTTCGAGGGGGGACGATTTGGCCGAACTTACTGCCCTTGCTGAAACCGCCGGTGCGGTTATCGTGGATAAATTTCAGCAGAAAATCCGCAAAATAAATCCCTCGACGTATATAGGTAAAGGCAAAGCCGAGCAGCTTGGAGACCGCGTCAAACGCTTCGAAGCTAATGTCGTGATTTTCGATAACGACCTTTCGCCTGCCCAGATTCGCGGGCTTGAAGAAATTACCGGTGCCAGGGTCATCGACCGCAGCGAGCTGATTCTGGACATATTTGCCACCAGAGCAAAGACAAAACAAGCCCAGCTTCAGGTTGAGCTGGCGCAGCTTGAATATACATATCCCAGGCTAACCAGGATGTGGGTGCACCTCGATACCCTTGCCGGCGCAGGCGGCGCAACCGCAGCAGGTGCGGTCGGCGCCATAGGCACCAGAGGTCCGGGCGAACAGCAACTGGAAATCGACCGGCGTCTGGTAAGCAAACGAATCATAGACCTGAGGCGAGAGCTTGCCGACATCGACAAACGCCGAATCCGCGAGATTGATGCTCGAAAGGGAATGTTCAAAATCTGTATTGTCGGCTACACCAACGCCGGCAAAAGCGCGCTTATCAATTCACTTACCGATGCCGGCGTTCTTGTGGAAGACAGACTCTTTGCGACACTCGATACCAGAACAAGAAAATGGACGCCTGCAAGAGGCATAGAAGTTCTGATAAGCGACACGGTCGGCTTTGTCAAGAATTTGCCTCATCAATTAGTTGCATCTTTTAAGGCAACGCTCGAAGAGACGGTCAACGCAGACCTGCTTTTGCATATTATTGACTCGGCCAATCCGGAGGTCTTAAAACAGATTGAATCCGTCAATAAAGTCTTAGAGGAAATAGGTTGTAGCGAAAAACCGGTTTTGAAAATTCTAAATAAGGTTGATATTGTCAGAAAAATAAGCGACCTTGAAATGCTGCAGACACTTTTTGCCGATGCGATTTGCATATCAGCTAAAACAGGTTTTGGTCTAAACCATCTCGCTGAAGCCGTTACAGAAAAATATAGAGGAGGCGAAGTTTTAGTGCGGGTTGCCAGCAGCCAGTCGAACGGCAAAGTCCAGAGTTTCCTGCGAGCACACGGGACAGTCATAAACGAGCAATACCTCGATAGCTCTGTCTTAATTGATGCCCGTCTTGGCAGAAATCAACTGCCCAACCTCTATCGCCTCCATCCAGAAAATATCGAAATCATTCAGACATAAGTAAGTTCGTAGTTGGTAGTGGTTATATGCAAAATGAAAGAATCATAAAGCGAGCTGAATGGAGATTGCCACGTCGTCCCGCACCAATGGTTCGACAGGCTCACCATCCCGAGCAGAGTCGAGGGATTGACTGTTCGTGAGGGACTTTGCTGAAATTCTGCCTGAAAACTGAGTCGTCGCACAATTGGTGCGGAACTCCTCGCAATGACATCTCCAAATATCACGATTGACATTTCTTTGAGCGGCTGGTCTAATGCCTATTCGTTGTGCGTTGTGCGTGTTGAGTCGTGCGTAGTGCGTATTGCGTAAATAATAAATCAAACGAAACACGATTCACGAACCACTATTCACGAGTTACGAAATGCGAAAAACGAAATACGAAAAGATTTCCATAATCGGCGATGGCGGGATGGCCACAGTTCTGGCGATGTTGCTGTCGGAAAAATTCGAAATTCCGCTGAAGGCGGAGGTTCGGATGTGGGGCTATGACCGCAGGCAGTTAGCACAGATAGCAAAAAACCGTGAGAACAAAAAATTTCTGCCCGGCTATAAGCTGCCCAAAGCCCTCACTTTCGAGCCGGATGATAAGCGTATAATGGCCGGCGCCGACTTGATTGTTTCTGCGGTGCCCTGCCAGTTTATGAGGAGTGTCTGGACCCGGCTAAAAAGTTATGTCCCTGAAGATGTTCCGATTGTTTCGGTTGCCAAGGGTATTGAGAACGGAACGTTAATGCGTCCGACGCAGATACTCGCAGATATTCTGGATGATGGACGAAGGACGAAGGACGAAAGACGGAGGACGAGATATGCTGTTTTAAGCGGACCAACCATAGCCGATGAGATGGCCCGCAAACTCCCGGCGACGGCCTGCACAGCATCTACCGATGAGTCGTTGGCCAGGGACATTCAGCATATTTTTTCCGACGGAGTTTCCTGGCTGCGAGTCTATACCAACACCGATGTTGTTGGGGTTGAGTTAGCCGGCGCTATGAAGAACATCATTGCCATAGCCGCCGGGATTATAGATGGCATAAAGGTCGGCGATAACGCCAAGGCCGCCTTACTGACCAGAGGGCTTGCCGAGATAACTCGCTTGGGTATCGCAATGGGTGCAAAACCGCAGACCTTCGCAGGATTGACCGGCCTGGGCGATTTGGTAACAACCTGCATCTCGCCAAAAGGAAGGAATCGCTCTTTCGGCGAAAGGATAGGTAAAGGCCAAACTTTACAGCAAGCCCAAGCCGCTACCGAATCGGTTATCGAAGGTATTGCTACCTGCAAATCAGTCGTTGCTCTCGCTGCCAGATACGAGGTTGAGATGCCGATTACGCAAGCAGTTTATGAGGTGCTGTTTGAAAGCAAGCCGGTTCAGGCTGCCATTGCCGACCTGATGAGCCGCCGGCTGAAGGCTGAGTAACAAAATAGACTGAAAAACAGGTAGTCTGGAATTCTACTTTTTAATTTTGCCCTGCGCTTTTGTGCACTTGCACTTTCTCCATTTTTCCTGCCTTTTGTCGTCCTATAAACTTTTTCTGTTTATGCTTATCACAGCGCATATTAGATTAGTGTTAGTTTCATATAGTCGGCGCGCTCGAACACTCTTTCTTTTCCCAAGAAGCTGTTATTAAGGCCAAGGCCTAAAACAGCTCATTTCGTCCAATAAACTGGAGCTGTTGCAATAGAAATAAGTGATATATTTTATCGGATTTAACATCGCTATTTGCGATTTTCTACAAAATGATGCCTTGCTATTTGCGTGTGCGTTTGGCTGGTCAGGGTTGTGTTTTATATATTTTATTAGGCATTATTCTCGATTAGGCGTGCGATTGTCAGAAAGTATGGCCTTTCGGGCTCAAAGTAATCTGATACACATATTAACTTAGGACGATGATTAAATTATGTTTGGGTTCATTTTGTAATGACCGGCAAAAGGGGACCCATACAACTATTGGAGACGTCGCATTTTTGGAGGCTTGTTTCTTTAAGTGAAATTATATGTTCGGATTTTTGAAAAATAACCCATACGCAATTGGCGTCGATATCGGGGATGACGGTGTAAAAATAGCCCAGCTCGCAAATAATGAAAAGGGCATAAGCTTATTAGCCGGCACCAGCGAAAATCGGCCTTTAGATATTAATCCTGTCAGCGGCGCCTGGCAGAAATGGGCCATCGAGACCATCCGAGAATTAACGGCGAACGGCAATTTCCACGGTAAAGAAGTTGTGGCAGCAATACCGGCAAATGAGGTCTTTATCGACAATATAAAGATGCCGAAAACGGGTGATAACAAACTGGAGGACACCATCTTCTTAAAGATTAAGCAGAAACTGCCGTTTGAAGCCGCCAAAAACAACACGATGATAAAGTGTATTCCCACTGAGGAAGATAACATCCTGGTAATGGCAACTGAACGCAATGTTATCGATAGACACCTGGCAATATATGAGCAGGCCAACCTGAAAATTAAATCTATTGGCGTCTGGCCTGCTGCGCTGGCCAACTCCTACACCAGCTTTTTCGGCAGGCGTAAATCAGACCTTCAAGCAGTTGTGATGCTGTTGGACATTGAACCAAATTACGCTAATGTTGTAATTTGTCGTCATAAAAATCTGCTTTTTTCCCGTTCGATATCGGTCGCGGCAAAGGACCTGGGCGACAAAAATACAGCAGCGAGATTGGTCCTGGAGCTAACCAACTGCAGACGGCAGTTCAGTTCGATGTTCTCCAATGCTCATATAGAGCGACTGATTTTTCTTTCGGGCCGGACCGTTGAAAAAGATATATGTGCAGCCATAGCAAAACAACTGGAGATGCCGGCACAAATGGGAGATTGTCTGACTGCGGTGCAAATAAACGGTTCTTACCGTTTTGAAAACAATCCCGAACAGCATAAAGAGCATTCGGGAATTCCCATAGACAGAAGAAATAGCTCTATAAATTGGGCTATTGCCTTTGGGCTCAGCCTATCGTAGCAGCAGGATTATAGTGGAGTAGAGGATTTTGCGAACCAGATTAGAGGAGGAAAGAAAAAAATGCTCAACATAAATTTTGTGCCAGACGATTACGTCCAGAATAACGAGTCGCGTAGAATGAACTGGATGTGTATTATCCTGTTTGTAATAGTGATGGCCGGATTAGTCGGCTCATTTATGACCATAAAGATACGCCAGCGGGCCTGCAGCGACAAGGAAAAACTTGTAAATGCAAGGATGACCCAGATACAGGAGTCCATAAGGCAATTCGAGGAGCTTCAGACAAAGCGTAAAGCAATGATGAAGGCGGCTCTTACTACGGCAGAGCTGCTTGAGCCGGTGCCGAGAAGCGTCCTTCTGGCATCGTTCACAAACAACTTGCCGCCGGGCGTGTCGCTGTTAAAGCTATCCTTGATTCAAAAAGAGCTGACCCCACAGCAAAGCCAGTCTGCACCGACAAACAAATATCAGGCGGCTCAGGCCGGAAAGGCAGCAGCAGCAGCAGCGGCAACAGTAGTGCAGGCAACAGTATCACGAGAAAAGTCACTTGAAACACATATAGAGATTTCAGGTATGGCCCCCAGCGACCTTCAAGTGGCGGCCTATATAGAGCGGCTCAGCAGCTCAACTTTGTTCGATAATGTAGCGCTTGTGGAGTCGAAAGAATACAAAATTGAGGACAAAACATTCAGGCAATTTAAGCTAACGATGATGGTTAAGTCAGATGTCCATCTGTCCAAAGATGACATCGGCAAAATCACAAAGTCTGCTGAGAAGTCGATTTATAACTTTTAATGTAAAGAAGCGGCAGGCAGTTTTTAAAAGGAACTACCAGGCCAAATAAGGCTTTATAAAGTGAGGGCAAAATTATGACAAGCGGTTTAAGAAAATTTGTGCTTTTCGCCTTACTGCTGGGTGTAGCAGTAGTCGGGTATCAATTTATGATTAGGCCGGCAAACAAGAATCTGGCCGAGGCAAAAAACCGGGTTCAAGTCAAATTGACCAAACTGGCTGATTTTGAAAAAGCAACTGCAGCGGCAGAGGACCTTACAAAGCAGCTTGAGCAGTTGCAGCAGGCCATCGATTTTTTTGAAAGCAAGCTGCCTCCCAAGAGCCAGATTCACGAGGTGCTCCAGCAAGTAACTGTGATTGCTCAAAAGAACGGCCTGAAACCCAAAACGATTCGCACCCTGGTACAGAAAGATAATAACGGTTACGTTGAGCAGCCCTTGAGAATGGAGCTGCAGGGCAACTTTAATTCATTCTACTCGTTCCTTCTGGAGCTTGAGAAACTGCCCCGGATAATGAAGATTCGCGAGCTTAAGCTGGATAAGCAGGCCAACAATGAAGGGCAGGTCGCATCTGATTTCATAGTAAGCATATTCTTCCAGAATAAAACAAGCTAGTGCGGTTTTTTATTGTCGTTCGGAGTAGTTTGGAAACTTAATACTTAAACATATTTACGGAGCTTAGTTATGTTGCCATTTTTGCGTGAGCAAGGTACTGACGATTCGCTGACACAAAAGTCATCTAAAAACTCAGGCAAGTCACCGGACGATAACACCCAGACAGCACAGGAGCAGCAGTATATTGCTGTTTCAAGCCGGGGGAAAAATGCCCGAAAGAGCACTTTGATGCTGGTTATCCTGTTTGCTATCGGCCTGGTGTGTCTCTGGTTTATGATAAAAAAGAGCTCGCCTCAAAAAGCATCGGCACAGCCTGCCGGCACTGAGGAAAGCCAGATTGAATCGGCCATTACACGACTCACCGGCGTAAAGTCAGAAATGTTCAGTCGAATGGACGAGATTCTCAAAAAGTTTTATGAATTTTCGGACGTCCTTCAGGTCGATACCAAGGAGCTGATAAAAAATCCTTTTGAGCTTGAGCTGTTTTTGGCCAACTTGAGAGCAAAACTCGCTACTGAAGAGAAAACCCCCATCATCGGTGCCGAAATACTAATGCAGCAACAGATTGCAGAGGCTATAAAGGGTATTAAGCTTTTGAGTATTATGCAGTCGGAGTCGGATGATGGAAGAAAGGAAAGCTGCTGTATGATTGACTATAAAGTCTTACACGAGCAAGATTCCATACGGGGCTTTAAGGTAAGCCAGATAGGCAATAATTTTGTTAAGCTTCGATGGATGCCAACAGATAATGCTGAGCGTTCAGTAAATCAATTAGAATTGCCGGAAATTGTTTTGAAGTTATCGGAATGAAACTACCTTTTGGACTTGATAAAAAGCGGAATTTATCGGTTCCGCGTAAGGATTTACACGGACATCCGGGTGCTGGTGCCGCAGCAGACCAGATTTGCTCTGATGAACAGTCGGTGCGCGGCCTAAGCGACCTTTATTCTCCGGAACCGTCGAGCGAATCGCACGTTTACGATATCGCGGATGCCCTGCTGGAGGCCGAAAAAATCACCCCTGAGCAGCTTGCACGTGTGCGGCAACAGCAGCAGATAAATCCAGGCAGCGACGCGGCTGCGCTGCTGTTAAAGGCAGGGGCGGTCGGTGCTAACGACATCCTGCAAGCTAAAGCAAAGCTGTATGGCCTTGAATTTCGGCATATAGAACCACAAAGTGTGCAGAAGCAGGCTTTTGAAAAGATTGATATAAACTTTATTAAAAATAATTCTGTCTGCCCAGTCGCAATAGAAGAAGAAACTCTGGTTGTTGCAACAAGTGACCCGGCAAACCTTTTTGCCATAGAAGAAGTGAAAAGACAAACGCGTATGGATGTGCGAACCGTGGTTTGCAGCCAGGAAAATATAGATGCAGTGTGCAACTCGTTCAAAGAGGAAAAAATGGATTATAACTTCGATGACCTTATCAGCGATATGACCGATGTTGAGGTCGTGCAGGACCAGCAGGAAGAGTCTGAAGACCTTGAAAAAATGGCGGGCCAATCCCCTGTCATTAAATTCGTCAATTATCTGATTAGCAATGCAATTCATGATGGCGCCAGTGACATTCACATCGAACCTAAAGAAAAGATTATGAAGACAAGATACCGCATAGATGGAGTGCTTTTCGAGACGATGCAATCGCCGATAAAAATGCACCCTGCGATTGTTTCGCGCATTAAAATTATGGCCAATCTCGATATTTCGGAAAGACGGCTGCCGCAGGACGGTAAAATATCTGTCATTGTAGGCGGCAGGCCCATAGATTTGCGAGTCTCAACCCTGCCGACCAACCATGGCGAAAAAGTGGTCATCCGAGTCCTCGATAGTCTCTCTATTCTGCGCGGGCTTGAGCAATTGGGGATGGAGACCGATGTGATGGGAGTCTTTCACCAGCAGATAAACCTTCCTCACGGCATCCTGCTGGTAACAGGCCCCACAGGTTCAGGTAAAAGCACCACATTATATTCGGCTCTGTGTCAGATGGATGGCAGCAAGCTGAACATTTCAACGGTTGAGGACCCGGTAGAATACCAGCTCGATTTTTGTAACCAGGTGCAGGTCAATGAAAAAGTCGGACTTAATTTTGCTTCATCCCTCAGGAGTCTGCTGCGTCAGGACCCAGACATCATAATGATAGGTGAAATTCGCGATAACGAGACGGCCCGCATAGCGGTGCAAGCTGCTCTGACCGGCCATTTGGTCCTTTCAACACTCCACACAAATGATGCTGCCAGCAGTGTCACCAGGTTAGTCAACATCGGTATTGATGCATACCTGATAGCAGCCTCATTGAATACCGTGCTTGCTCAGCGTTTGGTCAGAAAGGTTTGTCCGAAGTGTAAACAGGCATATAAGGCGCCGGACCATATACGCGAATGCCTCGAGAAAGTAAAAATTGGTTCAGACCAGCTTTTTCACGGTGCCGGCTGTGACCAGTGCAGAGGCTCAGGCTACGCCGGCAGAATTGGCATATACGAACTGCTGCTCGTTAATGACAAATTCAGGGACATGATTAACACAGACACCTCGGTTAATAATATGCGCAGAGCCTTTCATGAAAGCGGGCAGCGCTCACTATTTGAAGATGGAATTCTGAAAGCAAAACAAGGCCTGACAACGATAGAAGAGGTGCTGCGAGTAACCGAAGTGTATGGCAAAAATGAAAATGAGGCTTTTGTGGAAAACATCGTATAAGAGGGTGCAAAAATAGACACGAGTTTTTTGAAAGAAGTCAAATATGACTGATATAAAAACCATATTGTCGAAGGGAATTGAAGAAGGTGCAAGTGATGTCCATATTAACGTTGGTATGCCGCCGGTGTTACGGAGAAATACAGAATTGATAGATATGGATTTCCCTCCGGTAAACTCTGAAGAGGCAAAGGAAATGGTTCTTGCTATGGTCGGACCGGACAGATTCAAAAAATTTCAGGAAAACAGAGACCTCGATTTCTCCACAAGCATCGAAGACGGCCATCGATTCCGCGTCAACGCCCACTGGCAGCGTGACTCCATTGCAATCGCATTTAGAGTGATACCGAATCAGGTTTTCTCGTTAGACGATTTGCATCTGCCTCCGATAGTCAAAGAGCTGACCGACCTGCCCAGAGGCCTGGTGCTTGTAACCGGCCATACCGGTTCGGGCAAAAGCACTTCACTTGCTGCGATGATAGGGCTAATAAACGAAAAATACAGAAAACACATAATTACGCTGGAGGACCCTATCGAGTATTTGATAGAGAACAAAAACAGTATAATAGAGCAGCGAGAGGTCGGCTCAGACTGCCCGAATTTTGCATCGGGATTAAAGCACGTTTTGCGGCAGGACCCCGATATCATTATGGTCGGCGAAATGAGAGACCTTGAAACCACCAGCTTTACCGTCACTGCCGCCGAGACAGGACACCTTGTGTTAAGCACTCTCCATACAAATAATGCTGCTCAAACAGTTGAACGTATCATCGATATTTATCCGGCATCGCAGCAGAATCAAATTCGGGCGATGCTGTCTAATACGCTGCAGGCTGTTATTTCGCAGACGTTATTTAAGCGAATAGATGAGCCGGGGATGGTGCCCTGCGTGGAGATACTTCTGTGCACATCGGCTGTGAGAAACTGCATCCGTGAGAACAGAATCTATGAAATACCCAATGTGATTGAGACATCGCGAAGGCTTGGCATGCAGAACCTCGATAACAGCATTGCCGATATGTATTTTGCGGGTTACATAGATAGAGAAGAGGCAATTATACATTCGAGCAATCCTGCAAAGATGGAGAAAGTACTTGTGCCTATACGTGAGTTTGAAGTTGTCCAACGGCCAGGAGTTGTTAGTGCAAATAGGTAGGTTTTTTTATGTTCGAAGAATCTTCAAAAAATCAGTCAGGTGCGACTGCGGTTGCAGAAGTTAAAGAGCGTCTGGAGCCTCGCAACCGGCAAAGACAGCGCGTAGAATCCGAAGTTGTCCAGACATCCGGCAGTTCACACGCAAGTGCCTGGGAACGGATACGAACTTTCAAAGTTGAGCGAGGACCAAACAGAAAGGATATCCTGAACTTTACCAACCAGCTTGCAGTGATGATTCGAGCTGGTATAAGCCTTCAGGATTCTCTCGATGCGATAGCCGAGCAAACTACCAACCGCAAATTCAAAAACATTGTCAGTGATTTGAAAAATAGAATCGAATCCGGCCAGAGCTTCTCACAGGCCCTTTGCGAGCACCCGCAAGTATTTAGCAATCTTTACATCAATATGGTAGCAGCAGCAGAAATTTCCGGAAACTTGAGCGGAATGCTGCAAAAATTGGCAGAGTATCTGGACTCCGAGGCTGAAACCCGTTCTCAGGTTAAGAGCGCTATGGTCTATCCAATCATCATAGCGGTTATGGCCGTGGTAGTAACCATCTTTTTGCTCACCTTTGTTTTACCAAGGTTCACTGCCATCTTCGCAGGCAAAGAGCATCTGTTGCCAAAGCCTACCAAGGTGCTGATGGCAAGTTCCGCATTTTTGCGAAATTACTGGTATTTCATCATTCCCTCTATTGGCGCTTTATTCTGGGGGTTCTGGTACTTTATAGGCACAGAACCTGGCAGATTCTGGTGGGACAAGACAAAATTACTCCTGCCTCTTATAAAAACGCTGTGCAGAAATCTTTACATAACAAGGTCTCTGCACACAATGGGTGTGCTGGTTAGAGCGGGTGTCCCCATTCTTAATACTATTTCCATTACGGCTCAAATATCTGGAAATGTCCTTTACAAGGCTATGTGGCTTGCCGTCTATGAGGAAATCAGGCAGGGCAAAAAAATCGCATCGAGTCTTGGACAGTTCTCTTTGATGCCTCCGAGCGTGGTGCAGATGATTAGAAGTGGTGAAGAATCAGGTAATATGGGTGATGTGCTTAGAGACGTCTCAAGCTACTACAATAGAGAGCTTAAAACCATTATCAAAACAGTAACATCAATGATAGAGCCTATAATGATTGTAATGATGGGAGTTTTGGTTGGTTTTATCGCAATGAGCATCATTCTGCCGATATTCAAAATGTCCAGTATAGTTATGAACAAATAAGATATTGTCGTCTCTAAACCGTAACTGAAAATCGGGAATCAACAATGAAAAAAGGTTTTTCGCTTATCGAGGTTTTGATTGCAATACTTTTGGTGGGACTTGCGATTGTGTCCCTTGTTGCTGCCAACAGCGCATTCACAGAAGCCAATGGTGCCGGGGCAGACCTGTCAACCGCTGAGTTTCTCATTGAACAGATAAGAGAGCTCTCCGCTCTATTGGCGGTGGTTGACCCACAGACTACTACCACCACATTTGGACCGGAAGAGGCGAGCTTTGCCGGCTATGATGATTTGGACGATTTTGATGGCGCCAATTTCTGCCCGCCAATCAGTGCCGATAGGGCCGTCCTAAACGCCTTCCCTGCGTTTAGTCAGCGCATTACTGTTGAAAATGTCAGTGCGTCAAATTTTGAACAGGTTGTAAGCGACCACAGCAGCGCTTTTGTTCGAGTAACCATAAAGATTTTTTTGAACTCCAAAGAAATCAGCTCAGCCAGCTGGATACGAGCTCGTTACTGACAACAAATGCACTTTTGGCGTAGTAATTTATGTTAAAAAAGACAAAGAAATTTGCAGACGGTTTTACTCTTGTTGAAGTGCTGGTATCTTTGGCAGTGATGGCTATACTGCTTGCTGCGGTGGCCGTCGCGTTTAATGCGTCGATTATAAATTATCAGGAAAATGACGACATTTTCAAAGCAATCAACGGCGCCCGGCAGGCATTGTTCCGCATAACAACTCAGCTTCGCACAGCAGATGCAGTGGATCCTAACTCACCCAACAACGAATGTTCCCTGATTACCGCCGGCGGAGAAGATATAACTTACCGTTACAATAGTGCCGACAAAAAGCTCTATTTAATAACAAATGATATAAGCACTGACAGCGATTATGTGCTTTGTGATAATGTTGCCGCTATGGTTTTTACAAAACAGACGGTTATCGAAGGGCCGCTGACAAAGGTCAAAAGCGTTCAGATATCCATAACTGTTAGCTCTGGTAAGACCCAGCGAACCGTCTCAGCAGCAGCCGTTATCAGAAGAAACCTCAACTGACAACCACCGCCTAAACTAAATTTACTCAACGCGCCTATACTCCCAAATTCTGCTGTGAAATCTTGCCGCAACTTATGTTGGCATCTGACCTTATACCCTTCCAGCAAAAAGTCCATTTTGGGAAGACACTTTTACATAAAAATTCTTGATTTTTGTCTTTCTTTAAGTCATACTGTAAAGAAATCTCTGAAGGGCGGTTAGCTCAGGTGGATAGAGCGCCTGCTCGACACGCAGGAGGTCACAGGTTCAAGTCCTGTACCGCCCATTATTTGTAAACCCTCGTAATCAAATCAGTTGCAAGGGTTTTTCTTTTAGGGATTGAAGGAACTTTCCCCCCAAAAATGGCCTTGAGCGTAAAAAAAACGTAAACCTTCAGTTGGTTCTGAGTGTGTAGCCAGTGTGCAGACAGTATGTAGAGAGTGGGTATCCAGTAAAGAATAATCTCGTACAACGCTCTACAATTCAAAAACTAATCTTTGTTAACTGAACTTTGTCTCGTATTTGAAGAAACCAAACTATTATAATTAATGTTCCGGATTCCGAGTTTATTGAGCAACTTTGACACACTTTAACTGGCTTTGGTCTCGGATAAGGAGCTTACCATCGGCAAGTGCCAACGGTGCCCAGTTTTGAGTTGTACCTCCAACTCTTGAAGCTAAAGGATCATCGCTTGATGTTCCTCCTTCTTTAAGCAATTCTGATGAAGCAAGCGGCTTGAATCCGGACGGGTCAGGCTCTATCAGATACAAAGTATTTCTGCCGTCGGTAGCCAGGATCAGTCCGTCGGCAAGAATCATACTACCCTTATCAAATAACGGAGAACTCCCGGTTTTCCATTTAATCTCGCCATTCATGTTCATACATGTAAGGCCGTCACGTTTACTATTGGCTGAGAATTGAGCATAGAAATAACCATTATGTAATATTGGCGGTTTGGTGTGATCGCCAAAATCATTATGTCTAAAAAGCTCTTTAACACTATAGCTGCCATCTGCTTTCTTCTCAACTTTTATCATAACTGTACCCAGTTCGTATCCTCCTACAACAAGCACTCTACCCTCACCAGCATCAAGGGCACTCGCCACCTGAATATGATTCTGCCAGTTAGTATATTCCCACAGGATTTCCCCGGTGAGTGGTCTGATTCCGACAATCTTGCCCAGAGTTTTCGGCAATTCCCGATGTCCAAAAGGATTAGTAGATGAAATAACCATTGCAATATGGTCTTCTCCAGCTATTTTTACAATTGCCGGACTGGCATATGTTTCATTGCCAAGATTGGGCGTTTTCCAGACAATATTACCTGTGAGTTTATTATAAGCTACCACACCGGCTTCAGGAGCCTGGGATAAAATAATAAGCAAATCACCGTAAATAAGAGGGCATTGCGTAATTGCCCATAACGGCAGCCGTTCGCCACCGAAATCCTTCCAGATATTCTTATTCCAGACAGGTTTGCGGGTGTTGATGTTTATGCAATACAGGTCGCCGTTGTGGCCACATGAATAGACATAATTGCCGTCCACAGCCGGTACACTACGTGAGCCCGGAAACATAACACGTCCGGGAGCGTCGTATGCAAAATTCCAGAGTTCTTTACCATTGGAAAGGTCAAAACACCGAAGGTTATCACCTACCTTATCATCCCTGTCGAGTAAATAAACCTTGCCGTCTTTGACAACAGGTCCGCCAAAACCTCTGCCAACAGTAACAGTCCATAGAACTTCCGGCCCATTCTCAGGCCAGGAGCGTAACAGACCTTTCTGGCCTGATGTACTATTTCTGCTGGGCCCAAGATACTGAGGCCAATCTTCGGCAAAAACACCCGCTATGCAAAATAATACAATCATGGGAATAAGTTTAACGCTGGACTTCATTTTCATTGCTCCTTTCCATAAATAAATACACTACCTGGGCTTTAAAAATGTCAGACCATGCCGACACATCCGACATTCGTCTTCTCACTGGGCACCGGTTGTCCTGAACCCGCCAGGACATGTCGCGGCCCGATGGAAAAGGCCGCCAACACAGCCGTGGCGCCCATCAATTCACGTCTGGTTACTTGTTGGATTTCCCAAAGTGCGACGCGTAACATTTGGAGCCCTTTGCTCCCTTTATGAAACAACTTGTAACAATCCTAAGTCTCCAAATACACAATACTATAGAAAAGACGCATTAGGTTTTTTTTAATTGCATATTTGTGAAATAAAGCCAGAGATTTTCCCGCTCGTCGTGGAAATTCCGTTTCTCTACAAATACTTGAGAGTATCCTATCTGACTGTATGTCTTTTTCAAAAGTGGAACAATTAATAAGAGACACATTTCTGATTTAGCTCCAGTTTGTTAACAACATTTTTATTATATTTTCTCGTCTGGTCATTTGTTTTTATTTTCAATTGTTCTCGGCTTTTCAATATGCTTAACAAAACTAAAATGCCTCTGGAGCGTAAAAATAGCGTAAACCTTCAGTCGGTTCTGAGTGTGTATTGAGTATGTAGCCAGTGTGTAGTGAGTTGGCATTATTCCTGATATTAGAATCAGCCCTACTCCAGCTGACATTGCTGCAGGTCGTGACGTGGTCATTGAAAAAGGTGTAGACGTACTTAAGTCGAAGCTGAACTGAGGGGCTACAGCCATAACAAACTTATTATTATGGTCCAATATGGCATTCTTTAACCATTGAAGTCGCGTTTTGCGAAGATGAGCAGGCCTGCTGCGAATGTTACAAAACAGTAAATAAGTGACATGGTGACCATCTTCCAGATTTCAGGTGACCATTGGTAGTCTACTCCCTGAGCAACCTGGTTAAAGACCCGCCAAGGATATCCAATATACCTTGTAAATATATAAGAATCTATGCCGATAATATGTTTGGTAAGATCAATTACATAAATCGTTCCTATTGTAACTGCAACAGCCTGGCCAGATTTTCTTACAATTGTTGAAATAAAAACACCATAGGTAACAACAGCCATGAGTGGAATCCAACTCAGAAAGAAAGCAAGAAGGAAATTTCCAAGCACTTCTTTTTGCCCATATATAAGTCCCATCGAATCAGTCACATCACCAAATTTATAATTCAGTAGTCCTAAACAAAGAGATATAGCCAAAGAAATGATTGACATAACACCTGCATAAAGCAAACCAGTCAAAACTTTCGTCATGTAAAACTCCCAACGTGAGATCGGAGTAGATAAAATCGTGCGAACTGTACGAAAACCTGTTTCTTCTGCAATAAGCATAGCAGAAAATATGGCTATAAATATCAGACCGATATCGGTAAAAACTAATTGCATTGACAGACTTATATATCCCCATGCATTGAGGTTTTGTCCACCTGTTTCCCTGGTTACAACAAAAGCAAGAAGACAAACCAAAGATGCTGCAAAAAGGCCAAAATAAGGTAACTTGGTACGTATGGCTTTGGTTACCTCGTTACGCAAAAGAGGCATTACCATATTAGGCATTGTTATTTTCTCCTGTTACAGAAAGGAAAAACTCCTTCAAAGTCTTTTGCTTTGGAGTAAGGGCCGAAACCTTATAGCCTCGGTTCAACAGAAGCTTATTGAGCCAAACAGAATCTCGATTTTTTAGCGTTATCACAACTGAATTATTCGACAGGCTTTCCACAAGTTCTATTCCATCCTCATGCAAAAGTGACTCGATGTTAACAGTTGTGTCGTGGAAAGTAACATGTAACACATTTTCATGTGGTGCCAGGATTTCCTTTACTTTCCCCGAAGCAATTAGCCTGCCGTGGTTAATCACAAAAACCCTGTCACAATATTCTTCAACTTCATAGAGAAGGTGGCTGGATACAAACACAGTTAGACCATCATTCGTTATTTTTTCTTTCAAGAAATTTAATATCTCACGGGTTCCCTCTGGGTCCATACCATTTGTTGGTTCGTCGAGAATCAGCAACTTTGGGCTGCCAATTAACGCCATACCAAGGCCAAGCCTTTGTTTCATACCATGCGAATATGTAGCAACCTTATCGTTACGCCTTTCAAAAAGCCCTATTTTTTCAAGAATTGCGTCAATTTGGCTCCTGTTGGCATCAAACCGTAATCTCGCCATCAATTCAAGATTCTTGCGAGCTGAAAGATATTCATAGAATGAGGGCATTTCTGCCATAATGCCGACATAACGGATCGCTTCTTTGAAGTCCTTCCATACATCGTGGCCGAATATTTCTATTTTACCTGCTGAAGGACGGACGAGCCTGGAAGCCATGTAAAGGGCTGTACTTTTGCCTGCTCCGTTGGGGCCAAGGAACCCAACCATTTCTCCGGGATGCACTTCTATAGACAAATGATCTACCGCTCGGATTCTACCGAACGACTTGCAGACATCATCCAACCGTAGAGCTATATCATCGTGATTCACTAAAAGCACCTTTCTTCTTCAAAGGTTCGGATAGAAACACAGTTATCTGTCCCTTTTCATAATCTATAACATAAATGTCGGATATGCCATCACCATTAAGGTCTTCCACAAACATTCGACCTTCAGATGGAAATTGAAGCTGTAATTTAGGCTGTGGCTCATAAAATTTACTGTTCGAAGAACTGATGTATATATCACATTGAGTCGGACTCCGTCTAACTATAAAATCTGTACGGCCGTCCGCGTTGAAATCTCCCTTAAGAGCTATTAAATCCTCAATCCATCTACTTGTTGGCAGTGCTGTCGTAACGTCCAATTTAAAATCAGCATCATTTGAGTATCCTTTGGGGTTTTTGAACTGTCTTATCGAAAGTATCCAATCTATGCCTTTTGAAACCGCCACTTCTACAAAACTGCTTGCCGAAATAGGCTTAGTTTTTAACTCAGCAAGAACAATTTCCAGGAAACCATCATTATCAATATCATAAAACAATGAAACACTGCTGCTTTGGTTATTGAAGTTTATCGGCATTCCGCTAAACCTAAGAATCTGGTTAGGTTTTTCGGGCAGTTTGCCATTTTTCTGCCGGATAAATACGATAACAGTTGTTTTTACCTCTATGTATCCGGTGGAATACCACAAAACTAAATCTTTGCTTCCATCAGCATTTATATCCTTTTCCTCTATAGCTTGGTTTCCCCACCACTGACTATTTTTTTCAATCTTTTCAATGGTTTTCTCAATGTATTCATTTTCTTTTTTGGGTTCTTCTCCCTTATTGGTTTCTATTTTTTCTTGTGCTACTGTCCTTATGCGAAGCTGTTCGGATTTCTTTGAACCGATGTTCCAACTATTCCAATTATCCTTGTCGATAGATTTTTTGAATTCGTGCTCGATTGTTCCAATAGGCTTAAGTTGATAACTTTCGTTGACCTTGTAGATAACGCTATGATCCGAGAATATTATAGGGATGGTGTTTTTCGAACCTTCCGGCCATTTATTGGGATCAATAATAATTGGTGGGTGGTTTCGTGGGACTATTTGTTCGGCCTCAATAAGCTTTTCAGGTTTTATTTCAAAAACCCCATTATTCTGACAGTAGTAAACAAGCCCCTCTGATGTCGAAATTAACATTTCGTCGCTATGATGTTCATTGACGTCGAGCAGAGTAATCCACATTGTAGCCGGTGGGAGTGTGATGGTTTGGGTCAGAGTTTCTGGAAAACCGGAACTACCCTGAACATAAGTAAAAACTTTCTTTTCATTTTGGACAAGAACCAAGAGTTCTATGAGGCCATCTTTGTTGATATCTTTCCAGTAAGGCCCGACCCAATCCACTGTATTCATTGGCACTTGAATGATTTGCTTCTTAAACATCGGAGTTTCTTCGGCATGAACAAAGCCAGAGAGTAAGAGTAAAACAAAAGTTTTTGCTATGCAATTTTGCATTATCTATTTTCTTTTGCTAAGAAAAACCTTGAACGAATCTTTCTTTCGGCTTAAAATTACAAGATCACTGATGTTATCGTTGTTTAGATCCTTGGTAATAAACTGTTCTACCTGCCCGATATTGTTAAATTGAATATCAGGTTTGTTGCTGAACCCTTGTTCTCTTGAGATAAAGAAATACACTGAGGCTTTGTCCTCTTCATCTTTTACAAGCAGGTCTTTACGTCCATCACCGTTAAAATCGCCTTCAATGCTTATTAATGTCTCTAAGTAGTCTCTTCGAGACCAGTTAAAATGCAAACCATAATGTTCGATTTGGATAATCACATCTTTTTGAAAATCCGGCTTTTCTCGGAAACCTTCATTATGATGAAAATGAATCCTAAGACTATGGTCGAATTGTTTGGCAGTAATGGTCTTCCTTACCCCTTCTCTGCCGTCAAATAAGCTATAGCCTAATACCAGGTCAATAAAACCATCACCATCGACATCAACAATCGGGATTGAAGAAATCCAATCATTTTTCCGAAAAGTAAATGTTGGTTTATCTGCAATATTCCCATTCTCATCAGAAATTAAAATCTGAACCACAACTTTTCCAGAATACGTTCCGGGAAGGAACCATGGTTCTTCAAGCCATTTGTTTTTGATAACATCAACCCAGCCATCTTTGTTGATGTCATGGAGACATATCCATGTTCGCCAATTCCATTCATCTTCGAAAGACTGAAAAGGTTTTAATGTAAAAGAACCATCCTGTTTTTGAGGATAAACTTTGAACACCATCTTTCCGTTATTTTCTTCACATATAACCAGGTCTCCTAAGCCATCTCCGTTCAAATCAGCAATATTGATGTTAAGCCGAAATTGTTTTGTATAGCCGGCTGTTTTATATGGCCCCCAAATACGAGCTTCAGGTATACCCTGTAACGAATCAATGTAGTGCCATTGCTCGTCATATTTCCAGATCTCCAATCCGTTTTCCGTAGGAATAAATATAAGAGGAAATTCTTTTGCAGTATTTGCTGATAAGGTGAAAGAAACAACCGCAGATCCTTCACACTTTTCAGGGACTATTGTTTTTTGATTGATGAGCTTAGCCTTGACAGGAGGTTTGGTTCTATCAACGAAACTTAGTGAATCTACTCCTTCATTGGTCATCACAAGGATATCCCGTCCCAGCCTATTACCAAGTCTTGCTGGCCAAATAACCGATGGTCTATTTTCAAGTGAATAAACCAGATTCGGGGCTTTGGTGAAACCATCCTTGGAGTCTTGAAAGAAGAAGACAATATTCGGCTCGTTAATTAAGATAATATCATCAAGTCCATCCCCATCGAAATCAGAGAACAATATTTCCTTATAGTCTGACTTAATTTCATATGACCTGAATGTAGATTTGGCATCAAGGACTTTCGATGGCAACCCGTTTGCCAATAGAAAGCATACAACAAAAACCAAAATGTCGTATTTCATCTTCTTCAAGGAACAGTCTTTAACACATAATCACTTGCTGGTGTACCTCGTCAGCAAAAGTAGTACTAATTAGTAAGAGATACATTTCTGATTTAGCTCCAGTTGGTTAACAACATTTTTATTATATTTTCTCGTCTGGTCATTTGTTTTTATTTTCAATTGTTCTCGGCTTTTCAATATGCTTAACAAAACTAAAATGCCTCTGGAGCGTAAAAATAGCGTAAAGTTTCAGTCGGTTTTGAGTGTGTAGCCAGTATGCAGCCAGTATGCAATCAGTATGCAATCAGTTTTTACGCCAAAATAAGCAACATAAGTCTATATTTGACAAGATATTAGAACTGGAGCCGCTTTTCGACACTCAGGAGGTCAGAGGTTCAAATCCTCTACCGCCCATCATCCCGGGACACCGGCTGCCTCCTTTTTTAATTCTCCAAACAGTTCCGGTGCCCCGTTTTTAATCAAGTTGCCGCGGCGATTCTGTAATAGGCGCCCTCACCACAGAAGCCGGTATAATCAACGCGATAAGAACCGCAATATCAAATATGACCTTCAAACTTGCCTTTATGGGGTGCAACTTTCTCATTTGTAAAGTGCTTTTTCTCTTAAAATCAACTCGGCAGTCCATCAACTAAGATGAAACCGAGCAGTAGATGCTTGCTTCAAGCTGGGAAAGAATGGCTCTGGCTTTGACTACCTTGTTGCCGGTCGGCCCCTGCCAGTGAAGCTCGGCATCCTGCTTTATTAATTCCTCGACCTTTTTACAGGCCAATAGGACAGTGGCGTGGTTTTTATTACCCATAAATCTGCCTATTTCCGATGACGACATTTTTGTATGCCTTCTGGTCAGATACATACTGAAATGCCGGGCCAAAGCTGCGGTCCTGTCTTTTTTGGCTGAATGTATAGTTGAAGGTGTTATGCCAAAATAGCTTGCGACCGCAGCTTCGATGTCCGATACGTGGACAATCGGGTCCATCCTTGCCAGATTTTCTGTAAGGACCGTTTGAGCCATACTTAAAGTGATTTTTTCATTTTGCAGGGCAGAGTATGCGATTAGCTTTAGCACAGCACCCTCCAGCTCCCGGACATTTGTTCGCAGGTTCTCGGCAATGTATCTTATCACATCTTCAGATATAGGCTCTCTGGCTCTTGCGTTCCATAGTTTATCACCAAAGGCAGAACCCATCGTAGCTGCTGCGTATTGTCTGCAGATTTTACAACGAGTGTTAAAATCAGGCGGGTCAATCTTAACGACCATTCCCGACACAAACCGATTGACCAACTTTTCAGACAACTGCCCTATCATTTTGGGATGAGCATCCGAAGCGAGCACAACTTGCTTACCTGCAATACTGATTGAATTGAAGGTATGCAGGAATTCCTCCTGCGTTGAAGGCTTGCTGGATAAAAAGTGAATATCGTCAATAGCCAATAAATCTGTTTCTCGCATCCGCCGTCTAAAGACCTCCAGCTTTTTTGTTTTCAAAGACAGCACGAACTGATTTGCAAATTCTTCCGCCGATAGATACAGCCAATTAACATTCGGCCGCTTCTGAGCCACTGCGTTGCAAATCCCCTGCAGTAAATGTGTTTTGCCGACACCATATCCGCCGTGGATAAATAGCGGATTGAACGGACTCTGCTGCTCATTAACGACCACCTTGGCGGCATTGAATGCCAATTCATTCGATGAGCCGACAACAAATGTGTCAAGGGTCAGCTTTAGCCTCCTGGCTGGACTCTGCCGCAATTTATCGCCTGCTCGCAAAACCTGACCGTGCCCCTTTCCTACCGCCTGCGTCGGCAGTTTCATTTGCCCGTTTTTGGCTGCCATCAGGCTTCCAACCAGCTCCGGGTCAATCGTAAAGGTTATCTTCGGGACTTTGCCGATAACCGCTTGAACCGCCTGGCTGATTTCATTAAGAAAATGGTTTTCAATCCAGCTCGCTATAAAAAGGTTCGGCACGCCAACTTTCAGATATTCGCCTGCAAGCGACAGCTTCGTCGAGTTTTTGAACCAGATTTGAAACTTCTGCGGCCCAACCTTCTCGGCAATAGCTTCGGCGATAGCACTTATTTCATCCGTGAATGTGCTATTCATTGATACTATCTCCTGCTAAGTCAAATCAAAGATTAATCCGCCGCACGTCTGGCGGATTAAAATGCAAAACTCAAAATGACAAAAGACATATTAAAGTTTTACTCCGTTAGAAAGCTTCTTTCTAACGGAGTTTACATTTTGAATTTTGCGTTCCTGTAAGCTGTATTATTGAACGGCAGCAAAACAAATCAATCCTGTTTTTCAAAATTTCTTTTCCACATAATATAGGTCGCTCTCAGCACTGACTTTGCGCACAAAAAAATTTTATTTTTCACAACTTTTGCACATCGTAACTTCTCTTTGTGGAAAACCTGTGGATTAAGATGCCCTTTATGCCCTGCAGCACATAAAAGTGTTTTTCTTTGAAATTGCTTTTTCTCTTCTAATCTTGCAATTTCAAAATTTCTGATTTAAGATTTCAAATCTGGAATATGCAATTTGCTAAACAAAAATTTGCGAGGTGTAACGATGGACAGACGTGATTTTCTAAAAGCAATCGGGCAAGGTGTTGTATCAATAAGTCTCTGTGGATGTATAAGCTCTTCCAAAAAAACAGAAGCTGCCAAATCGCCGGACAAATCCAATATCATTATTGTCCTTTGCGACGACTTAGGCTACGGCGACCTGGCTTGCTATGAACATCCACACATAAAAACACCCAATATAGATAAACTGGCTCAAGAAGGAATGAGATTAACCAACTGCTACGCCGCTGCTCCGGTCTGCTCACCGTCCAGGGCCGCAATACTAACAGGCCGCACGCCATATCGCTGCGGAATTTACGACTGGATACCAAACGACAGCGCTATGCACTTAACAAAAAATGAAATTACCATAGCTGCGCTACTCAAAAAAGCTGGTTACGAAACCTGCCATGTGGGCAAATGGCACTGCAACGGCAAATTCAATTCGCCTGAGCAGCCCCAGCCAGGCGACCACGGTTTTGACTATTGGTTCTCCACACAAAACAACGCAAGTCCATCCCACCATAACCCAAAACACTTTGTCCGCAATGGCCAACCAGTCGGCGAATTGCAAGGTTACTCATCGGAACTTGTCGTGCGGG
>Ga0315293_10001225_pt1 | contig 24922 bp, 28 predicted proteins | sample YL17G13_20_MG_FD_203071 | JGI IMG/M metagenome (GOLD analysis project Ga0315293, IMG submission 203071) | Sediment microbial communities from Yellowstone Lake, YNP, Wyoming, USA - YL17G13_20 | ecosystem: Environmental > Aquatic > Freshwater > Lake > Sediment | place: USA: Wyoming | collected...
CATGCGATCTCCTCAGACTTCCGAAGTCTTGGAGACTTCGGAAGTCTGACACTATTTCTTGCCCCACAGCCAGAGAATGAAATCCTGGTCGAAGGTCGGCGCGCCGAGGGCTTGAAGACGTTCCAGCACGGTGCCGCGATGATCCGTGCCTTGATTGACCAGGTGCAGGAGCGCCTGCCAACGTGGGCCGGGCATACCATAAATGTGCGGATCATTTCAACCGATGACATACTACACCACCATGTCTGGAGGCAGGACGGCTTTGCCTGCCTCAGTCATTTTTCCTTCCTGGATAAGTCTGCGGGCTTTTGCTTTGTTGGCTTCAGTCCAGTTGGAAACTCTACGGCGCGGGGTGAAGCGCTGGACGTATTTTTCAGTGTCTATGGACTTCACCATGCTGTCCACCCAGCCGAAACAAAGAGCCTCCTCCACGGCCTCGTTGTAACTAATGGTCGGTTTGCCGGAGGATTTCTTGTAGATCACCAGCCAGATTTCCTTCTTGATCTGGTGATTTTCTACCAGCCACTCACGGAACTGCTGACAATCTGTCAGGGAAAGAGACTCGCCAATTTTCAACTTCCACCTTCCATGAAAAGCAGTTGAATTATACCTATTTATGTCCACTTTATGGGCTGTGAATCCTTACCCCCCTCTGTCCCCGCATTTCTGCCTGCGCCAGTGCCGCCCTGGCTTGGCCGCCAGCCTTGCCCTGGCGGGCTAGGCCAGGGGACAGGCAGGCACAGGTGAACTTCGAAATGGGGGGATGAAAGGGGGGCGGGAAGGGGTCAACGGGCTTTTTCTCAGACGTTTGTGCCATTGACAGGTTCGTGAGCGTTGGGGTAAACTAATAACCGTTAAGTATTACCTTAACGCCCGGATGAAAAAATGAGCACAGTTGAAACCATCAGCACCTTCAAGCAGATCAAACTGCTCTCCGATCCCCGCCGCCTGGCGATCCTGCGCCTGCTGATGGCAGGACAGGCCACGCTTACCCACCTTGGCGAGGCGCTCGGCGAGCATCCGGCCTGGGTGCGGCATCACGTTAAAAGGTTGGAGGATGCCGGGCTGGTCGAAGTAAGTGAGGTAAAGGTCACCAGCGGCGTGACGGAAAAATTCTATCACAGCCGTGCTGGAGCTTTCCTCATCCAAGAGATGGTCTTGCCGCAAGATACCAACCGGCCGACGGTCATCTTCTCCGGCAGTCACGACCTGGCAATCGAGCGCTTGGCCGGACAACTCTCCCCTCACGTTAATATGTTGACATTGCCAGTTGGCAGCCTGGATGGGCTGGTCGCCTTGCGCCAGGGCTTTTGTCATCTTTCCGGCTGCCACCTGCTCGACAAGGATGGGGAATACAACGTACCATTCGTGCGCCACTTTTTCCCCGACCGGCCTACGTCGCTGTTTACGCTTGCTCACCGTCAGCAGGGATTGCTGCTTGCACCCAGCAATCCCAAGGGCATTCGCGGAGTTGCCGACCTGGCCCGGCCGGATGCGACCTTCATCAACCGCCAGCGCGGCTCAGGTACACGCCTGTGGCTGGATGCCCGGCTTCACGAACTGGGTATCCCCGGCGAACAAATCCGCGGCTATGAGAATGTAGTTTCCACGCATACCGAATGCGCCCTGGCCGTCCAGCGCAGCGAAGCGGACGCGGCCCTTGGCCTGCAAGCCGCGGCCCTCCAACATGGATTGGATTTCATTCCCCTGTTCTTTGAGCGTTACGATCTGACTGTCCCACAGGAGCAGTTCGAGGCGGTTGCCCCCCTGCTGGACTTCCTGCAATCTGGAGATTTCCGGCGTGACGTGGCAAGCCTGAGCGGCTACGATACCACGCACACCGGTGAGCAAATTCCTCTTTAGATGCTTACGTCGGGGCCAAGCCCCGACGAGAGCAAGAGACAGACGAGAGAGAGACAAAAGGAGATTATTACGTTATGAAACGTATTCTCACGGTTGTGTTTGTGCTTGCAATGCTTCTCGCAGGCTGCTCACCCGCCGAGTCAGCCTCTGCCCCCTCAGAACCCCCTGCTGACGCTTCGACGGAGGTTCGCAGCCAAACCTTCGTGCCCGCTCCCGCCAACCCGAACCTGATCCTGGCGACCACCACGAGCACGCAGGACTCGGGTCTTCTGGATGTGTTGATCCCACTCTACGAGCATCAGACCGGCTACGTGGTCCAGACAGTTGCGGTCGGCACAGGTGCGGCGCTCAAGATGGGTGAGGAGGGCAACGCGGATGTTCTGCTCGTCCACGCGCTGTCGTCAGAAAAAACGTTCATGGATAACGGCTTCGGAAAGGATCGTGTGCTGGTGATGCACAATGATTTCGTCATCGTCGGGCCAGCGGATGATCTGGCAGAGATCAAGCGCGCTGCCACCGCTGAGGAGGCCTTCCAGAAGATCGCGGCCGCAGGCGCTACCTTCGTCTCGCGCGGCGACCAGTCGGGCACAAACACGAAGGAATTGAGCCTGTGGAATTCAGCGAACATTGATCCGGCCGGCCAGGCCTGGTACATGGAAAGCGGGCAGGGCATGGGTGCCACGCTCACGATCACGTCAGAAAAGAACGCCTACACCCTTACCGACCGTGCCACCTTCCTGGTGAATAAGCTCAATCTGCAACTGGACATTCTTTACGAGGGCGATACCGCTCTGCTGAACGTCTACCATGTCATCACGGTCAACCCCGTCAAGCAGGTCACTGTCAACTATGATGGAGCCATCGCCTTCCTGAAGTTCTTGACCACACCCGAAACGCAGACGCTGATTGGTGAATTCGGCAAGGACAGGTTCGGCCAGCCGCTCTTCTTCCCAGATGCCGACAAGACCGATGCTGATCTGGGTTTGCCTTGAATAAATTGCAATGCCGCGCACCTCGCAGGTGCGCGGCACTTCAACTTGATCATGAACCTAATCTGGCAAGGCATTCAAAACGCACTTCTGCTGCTCTCTGGCGGTGACCCGGAGGTCTGGCAGATCACCCTGCTTTCCCTCAAGGTCTCCGGCCTGGCAACGGCCATCAGCCTGTTGATCGGCTTGCCGCTGGGTACCGGTTTTGCACTGGGAAAGTTCCCCGGGCGCTCGTTTTTCCTCAGCCTGATCAACACCGGCATGGCGCTGCCTCCGGTCGTGGTCGGGCTGGTAGTTTCTGTTTTCTTGTGGCGCAGCGGCCCGCTTGGCACGTTGCGCCTGATCTACACGCCGGCCGCCATCGTCATCGCGCAGACGATCATCGCCGCGCCGGTGGTGACTGGCCTGACCGCCGCCGCCCTCCAGCAGCTTGACCCGCGTCTGCGCCTGCAACTGCTCGGCCTGGGGGCTTCTCGCTTCCAAATGGTCTTCGCCTTGTGGCGGGAAGCGCGTCTTCCCCTGCTGGCCGCCTTAATGGCCGGATTTGGAAGCGTCATCTCCGAAGTCGGCGCATCCATGATGGTCGGCGGGAACATCCGCTACCAGACGCGCGTCCTGACGACTGCTATCGTATTGGAGACGGGCAAGGGTGAATTTGCGCGCGCCATAGCCCTCGGCGTTCTGCTGCTCTTCTTGACCTTCCTGGTCAATCTGGCCCTGACCTGGATCCAGCAGCGGGGAGCCAAACGATGAGCGACTTGCTGGTAATCCGCGACCTGCTCGTTCGCCGTGAGGAGCAAACTGTCTTAGAGATTGACCAGTTGAGCGTTCCGGAGGGGGAAGTATTGGCCGTCATCGGCCCGAACGGCGCCGGGAAGAGTACCCTCTTGCTGACGCTTTCGCGCCTGATCAGGCCGGCGCGCGGTGAGATCACCTTCGGCGATCAGCCACTCGAAGCGCAGAACGACCTCCAGTACCGCCGCCGCATTGGATTGGTCTTGCAGGAGCCGCTCCTGTTGAACACATCTGTCTTCGAGAACGTGGCTGCCGGCTTGCGCTTCAGGCATCTGCCAAAAGAAGAGATCACCCGGCGCGTGGACGCCTGGCTGGCGCGGCTGGGCATCAGTCACCTGCGGGATCGTCCAGCGGCCAAACTCTCAGGCGGCGAGGCGCAGCGCGTCAGCCTGGCGCGGGCGTTTGCCATTGCGCCCAGCCTGCTCCTGCTGGATGAATCTTTCAGCGCCCTGGATTCCCCAACTCGCTCCCGCCTGCTCGAAGACCTGCATTCTTTGCTGAAAGAAACCGGCCAGACGACCATCTTCGTCACACACGATTTGGATGAAGCCCTGCTGCTCGGCGATCAGGTCGCCGTGTTGCTCGCTGGCCGCCTGCGCCAGTGCGGTAGACCGGAGCAGGTCTTTGCCGAACCCACCGACGCGGACGTGGCCGCCTTCGTCGGCGTGGAAACGATCGTGTCCGGCCAGGTTATCGCCTGTCGGGATGGCCGGGTAATCGTAGATGCGAACGGCCTCCACCTGGAAGCAGCCGGCGAGATGAACCCTGGGCGGACGGTTCTGTTCTGCTTGCGCCCCGAAGACGTGACCCTCTGGACGAAGGATGGCGTCCCGGCCTCCAGCGCGCGCAACCGCCTGACGGGTCGCATCCTGCGCCTCTCACCGCAGGGATCGTTGTTTCGGGTGGTCGTGGATTGTGGTTTTCCGCTCATGGCGCTGGTCACGCGCGCCTCGGCGCGCGAGATGAGCCTGGCAGAGGGGATGGAAGTGTCGGCTTCGTTCAAGGCCAGCGCGGTGCATTTGATCCCCCGCTGATCTCGATACTATCCCAATCCCCCCTCCAGCCCGTTTCAACGGGCTTCGTTACCCTCAGCCCGGGGATTCATCCCCAGGCCAAATTTGAGTCTCCGATCAGGGATTCACACCCGGGTCAATAAATCCCGCTTGCAAATCGCTCAACACCTCTTCCACCAGGCGCTGCTTGCCCTCGGTGAGCAAGTCGGGATTGATGTCGGTCAGGAGGAGCGGGGTGGAGAGGTTCTGTCCGCCCTGACCGGCGACCAGGTCGGGGAAGATTTTTGTAATGGCAGAGATGACCTCCGGCTGGATGCTGACAACCCAGCCCGGGCGCAGATCCTCGGATGGCAGGGACTCGCTGATGATCATGATGTCTTTTTGGTAGAGATAATCCAGCAAATCGGGCGTGGCGATCTCAGGATAAACGAACGCAACCTCGACCATATAGCGCGCCAGGCCGTCGGCATAGGCCGGGTATTGGCTCTCCGGGGTGTCTTTGGGTATCTCGATGTGCAAGGGGTAACCGTAGAATGGGGCGAAGGCAGGATTGCACAGGCCGCAGTAGAAATGCACGCCGTTGATGAAGGCCGCCTCGGCGATAAGGGCGCTGGGATTGTCTTCCTGCGTGAGGATACCGACGCGAAAATCGGGCGAAAGCATGGCGGCGATGTAACCGGCCAGGAAAGCTTGCTGATCCACCGGTTTGCCGGATGAGCCGATCAGGGACAGGTTCGCGGCGGCAGTCAGGCCGGGGATGCTGACGCCCAGGAACTGGACCTGGGGTGCGGCAGCAGCCAGTCCGGCCAGACCGGGATCGGGCGGCAGGGCGATGACCACCTTCAGACCCGGTTCCGTGCTGACGTCACTAACTGTCAACGCATTGCGCACCTGGAAGCGCATCCCGGCCTGCTGCGCCAGATCGTATACGCTGGTTTGGTATAAGCTGGATTGATCCGACGGCATGTCCGCCGGGATGACCAGGATGACCAGGGGACTTACCGCTGTGGATTCTGTGGTTGGGCTGGGGGTAGGCGGCGGAGCCGTCGGCGCGGCCGGCGTCGGCGTCACCGTTGGCCGGCCAGAGATGGTGCAGGCCGTAAGCAGGATGAGTAATAGGATGGAAGCGAAGCGAATTCGCACAGCAAGTCTCCCGAGTAGGCCTTCGGCGGTGAAGGTTCCAATATTTTACCTGAAAAGCCCTGAAAAATGGATAACGGAGTCCCACATCTCCGACGTTGGAAAACGGGAGGGCAACGGAGTGAAAATTCATCCTCGGATGGTGCTGCTAAACGCAGAGACGCCCTCATCGGGCGTCTCTACATAGGAGGAGAAATATGAAATGTTTGGCTGGCGTTATTTCGCTGCGACTTTGATCGTCTTCGGGCGAGCGGATTCAGTCTTGGGCAGGCGCAGGGTCAGCACGCCGTCGGTGATCTTGGCCTCGGCTTTTTCAGCGTCCACCGGCGCGGGCAGGCGCAGGCTGCGGCTGAAGGAGCCGTGCGGCAGTTCGCGCATCAGGTACTCGTTCTCATCCTGTTTGAACTCGCCTTCGATGGTGACCACGTCGTCGAGGATCTGGATGTTGAGGTCGCTGGCTTTCAATCCAGGCACGAGCGCGCTCAGGACGAACGCCTCGTCTTCGTCGCGGATATCCACGGCCAGGGTGAAATCTCTATCGGCTTCACAATAAGCCTGCCTGGCCCAGCGGCGGGCCATGCGGTACGGGTAAGGGGTAACGTAGAAAGTCATTTTTGATCTCCTTTTTGTTTATCATTGCTTACGATATTGGCCTTATCTTATCCAGTTTGTGTAAGAATCCCGAAAGTGGAAAGTAGGATTTGCGTTAGAGGAATCCAAAAGGTGTATATAATGGTAGCCGGAGGCTACTATTATCGGGCTATGCAAAAACGCCTGATCTACGTGGTATTTGTGGCTGGCGCGCTCCTGGGCGTCGGGTTTTACCTTTACCGGACGCTGCGGCCTTCGCTGGCGCGCTCAACGCGCGTGGTCGAGTGGATCCGGGATCCGCAGGCTCACCCGGCCTGGGCGGTGCGGGCCGGGACCCGTTGCGGCGCGGACGCCCCGTTCATTATCCCCACCGATGGCTTCATCGGCTACCTGTGGGACGACTCGTTCAAGATCGGGCACCGTCACCAGGGTATTGACATCTTCGGCGGGACGGACGTGGGCTTGACGCCGGTCGTCGCGGCCTATCCCGGCTACCTGACCTGTTTGCCGGACTGGAAGTCATCGGTCATAGTACGCGTCCCAGAAGACCCGTTGCAGCCTGGACGCCAGATCTGGCTCTACTACACCCACATGGCCGACCCGGCCGGCAATTCGTTCATCTCGCCGGAATTTCCACCAGGTACATATGAGAAATACGTCGAGGCCGGGAGGCTGCTTGGTTACCAGGGTGACTATTCCGGCGACCCGAATAATCCGGTTGGCGTGCATCTGCATTTTTCGATCGTGCTGGATGATGGGCAGGGCAATTTCCGCAATGAGCTGGAAATTCGCAATACGCTGGATCCCTCGCCGTATTTAGGGCTGCCGCTGAATGCAAAGTCGAGCGTAGGTAAAGTTATCGTTTGTGGAAAGTAAAGTGCTAAATTGCACTCATGTGAAATCTTTTCATAGTGTCATTGCGAGGGCGCTTTTGCCCGAAGCAATCCTCTGTTGCAATACCGGAGATTGCCGCGCCGACAAAGAACGGCGGCTCGCAACGACACAAAGGTAATGGAATGGGTGATTTCAAGGATAAGGTTGTTTTAGTAACCGGCGCGGGCAAAGGGACGGGGCGCGCCGTCGCCGAGGCGTTGGCGGCGCGCGGGGCAATCGTGGCCGCCAATGACATCACGCCGATCAACCTGGACGAGACAGTGGCGCACATCATGGCTTCCGGCGGACGTGTCAAAGCCTACGTGGAAGACATCGCCAAGAAGATGCCCGTGCAGGCGCTGGTCAACGAGGTGCTGGATGACTGGGGCCGGATTGACATCCTGGTCAACTGCGCTGAAGTCGCGCCGTCTGCACAGGTGCTGGAAATGGACGACTGGGACTGGCAGCGCACCCTGGACGTCAACCTGACCGGGGCATTCCTGCTGACGCAGTCCGTCGGGCGGGTAATGCGCGCCGCGCCCCCGCAGAGGGCCTCGTCTCCGAATGGGGAGAAAGATGGTGGGATCATCATCCATATCGGTTGGCGTGCCCGCAGTCCGGACCGGCACGCGGCATATTTCGCCTGCAAGGCCGGGCTGACCGCCTTCGTCGAGCACGCGGCGCGCGAACTGGCCGCATTCGGCATCTGCGTCCACCTCGTCCTGCCGGCGGAAACGGACGATGTGGCCGAGAAGGTTATTTCATTGGTGGAGGCGGAGTTGCATCACTCATAGGAGGCAGAATGGAAGATTTATTGGAATATCGTCAGCTCTTTCTGGATAAGCTGGCCGCCGCGCCGGATGAACTGCGTGCCGCGCTGGCGGGGGTCCGCGATGCGCGCGCCCCGCTGGAAGAGGGCGGCTGGAACGCGCACCAGGTGATTGTCCACATGCGCGACGTGAACGCCCAGGTCTACCCCCCGCGCCTGTACCGCATCCTGGACGAAGAGAATCCCACCTTCGAGAACTTCGACGGCGAGGCGAGGATGGCGGCGCATTATGGTAGCGCAGTCGGCTACCATTACGACCCAAATGAGCCCCTGGAGGCAATCCTGGCGGAATTCGCCTGTCAATGCGCTGAAGTTTCTGACCGGTTGCGCAGCCTACCGTCCAAATCCTGGAACCGTCCCGGCACGCATCCATCTTATGGCACGCATCCCCTGCAATGGTGGGCCGAGCGGATGCTGGCGCACATTGAGGAGCATCTAACGCAAATGCGCAGACCCTAAAGGTCTTCAAGACCTTAAGGATCTATATTCGTTTGGTAAGGAGGAACCATGTCTTATACAACCATTTTGACTGAAACCCGCGGGCGTGTCGGACTGATCACCCTAAACCGCCCGCAGGCGATGAATGCCCTGAATCGTTCACTGTTGAGCGAGTTGGTGTCGGCGCTCACGGCTTTCGACTCCGACGAGGCCGTCGGCACGATGGTCATCACCGGCAGCCAGCGCGCCTTTGCTGCCGGAGCGGACATCAAAGAGATGGCCGAAGCCAGCGCAGTCGAGATGCTGACGAGCAGCTTTGTCGAGCTGTTCGACGGCATCCGCAATGTCAGGAAGCCGGTCATCGCAGCGGTTTCCGGCTATGCCTTGGGCGGCGGTTGCGAGCTGGCCATGTCCTGCGACATGATCGTCGCCTCAGAGACGGCCAAATTCGGCCAGCCGGAGGTGACCATCGGCGTCATTCCCGGCGCGGGCGGCACCCAGCGGCTGACGCGCGCGGTTGGCAAGGCGCTTGCGATGGAGATGGTGCTGAACAACCGGATGCTCACGGCTGGCGAGGCGGCCCGGTTCGGGCTGGTCAACCGCGTCGTGCCTGTGGAACGTTTCCTGGAGGAGGCGCTGGCGCTGGCAAGCGAGGTGGCGGGTCGCGCCCCGTTAGCTGTGCAGCTGGGCAAGGAGGCTGTCAACAAGGCTTTTGAGTTATCCCTAACGGAGGGATTGGAAGCCGAGCGGCGGGCGTTTTATATGCTTTTTGCCACGGAAGACCAGAAGGAAGGCATGCAGGCGTTTGTTGAGAAACGCAAAGCTGAATGGAAAGGGTGTTAGTCGCGTAGTCCGATAGTCGCGTGGTCATGCCGGCTTTTACCTAAAAAACGATGATCATCCCGCTATCTGGGTCGGAAACCAATGTCATCACCTACGGCTACGGCACGGACGCCAACCGCATGGCCGAGTTCTTCGACCCGCAGATGCCCGCCGACCCGCTGATGGGCGCCGTTGCGGAGACACTTCTAAAACACCTGCGCGCCAAACGCTCCACGCACCCCATTTTATCTTTTACAGGCGTCAAAGCCAAAGCCGCGCTCGCCGCGCAGACCCTCACCAATCCGCTGGCACCCATCGGCGCGCTGGCGAAACAGGATGGCTGGGTGCTCTTGTTGGGGGGGGATCACACCGTCAACAGCAGCGTTCACTACGCTGAGAGGTTGGCCGGGCGGAAACAGTTCATCAGCTGGGCGCTCACCCTGCAGGGCGTGCGCGAGTGTCCCACCTTTCCAGGCTGTTCGGCGGGATTCCAGTCCATTGCACCGGAGGTGGAACGTGATACGCGGCGCGTCAGAATCGGGAACGCAGCCGTGAAGGCTGTACCGCTCAAAATGTTTTTCAAAGCAGTCATCGAGCGGATAAAAAACGACCCGCTGGCGTTATTGTGCCAGCAGGCTGATTGTCCACGGTGTAACGAAATCAGATTACTTAATGTGGTGGGGTAATTTCCTCCGCTCGTTCTCGATATGTACAGGCCCAACGTTCAGTGGGGCCGGGACTCCTACACCGACCAGATTCAACAACCAGTCGTCAGTCTGGTCATCTCACTGATTACTGATAACTGATCACAGATGACTGATCACTGGTACGTAATCGGCTCGATGCGGATGTTCTCTTCGCCAACCATCCCCTTGAGCCTATCCAGCAATTCGGCGCACAGGTATGTGGTATCGTTGGGGAATTCGATCAGGTGGCCGCGCCCGTTCTCGAAAATGTGTAAGGTGAAATGATCCTTGCCGGGGTAAGAGATGAACGTCCCGTGCAGGCGGCGGATACGGCGCTGATCGCGGATCGGGTTATCGCTGGGTCGCAGGATGGCGGTAATCATCTGCGGGGGATGATCGGCATCTAAGTTTTGGGAAGGAGTGGATGGACGCGGAGAAGCAGAGGAGCTGAGGGGCAAGGGAGCAAAAGCCGGGGAGGTCTCCTCTAAAGGCTTGGCGGCGTATTCTTCGAGTATCTTCGGGACAGAATCACCTGCTGACTGCCGACTTTCTATCGCAGGTTGTTCTTTTGGCAAGTCCGGTTCAGGCGAAATCGAGCCTGGGTTGGAGAAACCGACTTCAGCAGGGACGGTCTCCTCCCAACCTGGAGGGAAGGCTTCGGGTGGGGGCGGTACACTTTCGGACCCCTCTCCCGTCCCCCCCGTTGGAGGGGAGGCTTTCTTGTAAGTAGAGGCAGGCTCGGAAACGCGCCGGGGTGGCGCCGGTTTCTGAACGTGGGAAACAGGCCGCGGGGAGTCCGCTGCGGGCTTGACTGGCTGGGAGGATTTCTCGTCAGCAGGGACGGTCAGGTCAATATTGGTGCGAATATTGTCCACCAATACTTTCGACGGGCTGGATTGGGCATCTACTTTGCCCTCGGCGATGATGATCCCGCCAACTTCGAGCCTAGTCTCGAATTTTTCCCAGGTGCGCGGGAACAACACCAGCTCGATGGTGCCCTGCAAGTCTTCGAGGGTGACCCAGCCCATCATTTTGCCGGTCTTGGTCGTGTGTGGGCGGATGCCTGCCACCATGCCGGCCACACGGACTGGCTCCTGGTGCGCGGCTTCGCCGAGTTGGCCGGAGAAGTAGCTGACGATCTTGGTGAGCGCCGTCATGTGCTGTGTTAGCGGGTGCTCGGAGACGTACAGGCCGATCAGCTCGCGTTCCCAATCGAGCTGTTCACGGGGATCGAGGTCGGGAACGTCTGGCAGGCTGATGTTATCGTTGACGCCGGTGGCTGCGCCGAAGAGACTCATCTGGCCCATCTGCTCGGCGCGGAAGTGGGCTGTGCTGACGGCCACGACGCGGTCAAGCGCTGCCAGCAAGGCCACCCGCCGGCCGAAGGCATCCAGGGCGCCCACTTTGATCAGGCACTCCAGGGCGCGCTTGCCGACTGCGCGCAGGTCAACCCGCCGGGCAAAGTCGTTCAGGTTGGTGAAGGGGCTTTCGGTGCGCGCCTTCAGGATCAACTCCACCGCCCCCTGGCCGGTGTTCTTGACCGCGCCCATCCCGAAGCGGATAGCTTCGGGATGATGGCAGATTGCAGATGGCTGACTGCCTGCCCTATCTGCTATCCACGATCCATGATCTGCGAGCGGCTCTATGGTGAAATCCCAATCGCTGGCGTTGATGTCGGGCGGGAACACTTCAATGCCGATGCTGCGGGCTTCAGCCACGTAGAGGGCTACTTTTTCGGTCTGGTTCTTCGAGACCGAGAGCAGGGAAGTCATGTACTCGACCGGGTAGTGACGCTTCAGATATGCCGTCTGGACGGCGATAACGCCATAGTCCGCCGCATGGCTCTTATTGAATCCATACCGCGCAAACTCTTCCCAATCGGCGTAGATGGCCTCGGCGGTTTTTTCCGGGATGCCGTGCGCGGCCGCCCCGGCGATGAACTTGCCGCGATGCCTCTCGATCTCCTTTTTCTTTTTCTTGGAGATGGCGCTGCGTAAGTTGTCGGCTTCGGAAGGTGAGTATCCGGCCAGTTCGACTGCGGCGCGCATCAATTGCTCCTGGTAGACCGGGATGCCGTAAGTCGAGCGGAAGATGGGTTCGAGCGACGGATGGCGGTATTCGGCCCGGCTCTCGCCGTGCATGCGGCTGATGTAATCGGGGATGAATTCCATCGGGCCGGGACGGAAGAGCGCCACCATGGCGATGACGTGTTCCAGAGAGGTGGGCTTCATTTGAACCAGCCAGCGGGTCATGCCCGAACCTTCCAGTTGGAAGACGCCGGCCGTATTGCCTTCGCCCAGCATGGCGTAAGTCTCTGGGTCGTCGGTGGGGATGTTGCCCAGGTTGAATTCGACCCCGTCCCGCTGCTGGATCAGGTCACAAGCCCGCGCCATGATGGTAAGAGTGGCCAGGCCGAGGAAATCCACCTTGAGCATCTTGAGCTTTTCCAGGATGCCCATCTCGAACTGGGTGACGATCTTGACGGGCGTCTCCTCGGCGTTGGAGGTCGGGCGGTGCAGCGGCAGGTACTCGATCAGCGGTTTATCCGAGATGACCACACCCGCCGCGTGTGTCCCGGCGTTGCGCACCACGCCCTCCATCTTGCTGGCGGTATCAATCAGTTCGCGGATGTGATCCGCAGCCTCATATTCTTTCTTTAGCTCAGGCACCTGTTCCAGCGCCTCAGCCAGCGTCACCGGCTTGCCAGGGACATTCGGGACGAGCTTGGCGAGCCGGTCCACTTCGGGGATGGGAATATCTTTGACGCGGGCCACATCCCGCAAGGCGGCGCGCGCGCCGAGCGTGCCAAAGGTGATGATCTGGGCGACCTTGTCCTGCCCGTACTTTTGGACGGCGTATTCCAGCATCTCGGCGCGGCGGTCGTCGCGGAAGTCCAGGTCAATGTCAGGCATCGAGATGCGGCCTGGGTTCAGGAAGCGCTCGAAGAGCAGTTCGTGCGCCAGCGGGTCAACCAGCGTGATGTCCAGTACGTAGGCAACGATCGAACCGGCCGCTGAGCCGCGTGCGTTGTACCAAATGTCCCGTTCGCGGGCATAGCGGCACAGGTCCCAGACGATGAGGAAGTAGGCGTCGAATCCCATCTTTTGGATGACACCCAGCTCGTAGTCGAGGCGGGTGCGGACCTCGGAACTGCTGGCGCGTTCCCCGTAGCGGCGCGCCGCCCCCTCCGCGCACAGCATCTGCAGGTAGGTTTCGGCTGTGTATCCGTCTGGGACATCGAATCTAGGCAGCCGGTAGTTTTCGACTTCCAGGTTCAAGTTGCAGCGCTCGGCAACGAGCAGGGTGTTCGCCAATGCCTGGGGGATCTCGGCGAACAGGCGCGACATTTCCTCCGGCGAGCGCAGGTAGTACGACGGATCGGTCATGCGCATCCGGTCGGGATCGGTGAGCAGCGCGCCGGTCTGGATGGCGAGCAGGATGTCCTGCAGGCGGGCGTCCTCGGCGTTGATGTAGTGCACGTCGTTGGTGGCGATGAAACGGGAATCGTAACGGTGTCCCAGGTCGAGCAGGTTCTTGTTGATGCTCTCCAGTTCTTTGATGTCGTGCTGCTGGAGCTCGAGGTAGAAATTATCCTTGCCAAAGACTTCGTAGTAATAGTCGAGCGTCTTGCGGGCTGCGTCCACCTGACCGTTTTCGAGCAGGCGCGGCACCTCAGCAGACATACAGCCGGAGGAACAGATCAGCCCTTCGGCGTGTTTGGCGAGAAATTCCTTGTCAATGCGGGGATAGTAGTAAAAGCCTTCGAGCTGCGCCGCGGAGGCAATTTTGAGCAGGTTCTTGTAACCGGTCTCGTTCTCGGCCAGCAGCAGCAGGTGCGAGGACTTGCGGTCTTCCTTCGGGTCGTGCTCCTTCATCGTCCGCGCCGCCATGTACGTTTCCAGTCCGATGATGGGCTTGATGCCCTGTTCTATGGCGGAATGGTAAAACTCGATCACGCCGAACATCGTGCCATGGTCGGTGATGGCCAGGGCTGGCATATTCATCTCTTTGGCGCGCTTGACCAGCTTCTTGATGTTGCTGAAGCCATCCAGCAGGGAGTATTCGGTATGGACGTGAAGGTGGGCGAAGGACATTAACGGTTGAAGGTTGCAAGTTGCAAGGTGAAGGTTGCAGGTTTAACGTGGCAACCTGCGAACCTGTAAACGTGAAAACGCAACAAGGCGATTATAGCACGCTGAGGAAATAATAGAACCTATGTTTGGCTTAAATATTTCCGAACGGGGCCAATTCCCTACCATCTCTATGTGCTATCATTACTGCCAAGAGGAGAATGCCATGATAGATAATCCCGTCATCACCACCATGCTGGAGCGCAAGTCTGTTCGCAAGTATACGGCTCAAAAACCGACTGACGAGGTCGTCGAGACCATCGTGCGTGCCGGGCAGCAAGCCCCGTTCGCTTCACAGCTTTACAGCGTGCTGTTGACGCGCAAGAAGAAAGCCCCTTTCGGCGCGCCGCTGTGGTTCACCATCTGCGTGGATTTGCATAAGCTGGAACTGTTCATGGCGAAACGCGGCTGGAAGATCGTCTCGAACGACCTGTCCATGCTGTTCTTTGGCATCCAGGACGCGGCGTTGATGGCCGAGAACATGGTCATCGCGGCTGAGAGTGTTGGATTAGGCTCATGCTTCATCGGCAACGCGCCTTATCGCGCCGAGCGCATCCAAAAGCAATACAAGCTGCCCGAGCGCGTCTTCCCTCTCGTGGAACTTGTGATGGGCTACCCGGCCGAGGACTTTCCGCCCCGTCCGCGCTACCCGCTCGAATTCACCCTCTTCGAAGATGAATACCCCCAATTTAACGACGAGCAGGTGGCCGAGGCGATGAAGGTGATGGACGAAGGCTACTTCGCCCAGGGCTACTACGTCAAGCAGAAGGCCAAGATACGGTTGGAGGGTGGCAAGAAGGAAATTTACACCTACGAGGATTACTCCTGGACCGAACACATCTCGCGCAAGTGGGGACAGTGGCTGAAGGATCCGAAGGAGTTGCTGGGACAGTTGGAGAAGTGCGGGTTCAAGATTGGGAAATAGTGGAAATGACGCATTTTCTCTCCCTGTGGAACAATTCCAGCACCTGGGAACTGCGCTACAACAAGCTAGACGCCGCCGGCAGCACATTGCTGGATCCGGGCCAAATCGGGAGCTACGATAATTCGAACTGAGAGCGTTTGATAATTTTCACCCCTTTAATCCACCGTCAGCGTCTTGGACAGGTTCCTCGGGAAATCGGGATCATAGCCGCGTGCCACGCTCATGTGGTAGGAGAGCAATTGCAGCGGCAGCACCGCCAGCAAGGCGTTGATATAAGGATTTGACTTGGGGATTACGATCATATCATTAGCATTGGCGCGCAGGCGGGAATCTTCCTCGCCGATGGCGATGACGCGTCCGCCGCGGCAGGTCACCTCGTTGATGCCGCTGAGGATGAGCGGCACATCCTCCGGCCCGGCAATGAAGATCACCGGGTAATCCTGGCTGACCGCTGAAAGGGGGCCATGCTTGAATTCGGTCGAGAGCATCCCTTCGCAGTGGGCATAGGTGATCTCTTTTAGTTTCAGCGCGCCTTCCAGGGCAATAGGGTAAGTCGCGCCGTAGCCCAGTATGTACAGATCGTTCCAATTGTTGACAATACTTGCAATCGCCTCGACCTGTGGGGCGACAGCGGCGAGAGTCTTCTCCATCAGTTCAGGGATTTGCTCGAGCTGGCGGGTATCGCGCCCGGCCATGCGGGTTGCCAGGTACAGGAAGGCGATCACCTGGTTGGTGAAGGTTTTGGTGGCCGGGACGCTGATCTCATAGCCGCAGCACAGTGGCAGCCAGCCGGCGGTTGCCTTGGTCAGCGTGGAGCCGATCACATTTGCCAGACCAAATGAGGTCATGCCCTTTGCTTCGGCGATTTGCAGAGCGTTAAGCACATCCTTGGTCTCGCCGGACTGGCTGACGAACAGGCCGACATCCTCGTTGTTGACCGCTGGCGCATACTGTGGGACGAACTGTGGAGCCAGCACCGGAATGGCTGCCCGACCAGCGATCTGGGCGAAATAGACCGCCCCCGCCAGGCAGGCGTGGTAACTCGTCCCGCAACCGATGAAGTAAAGATGACGCGCCGCGCGCATCTTTTCGAGCACGGCGCGGACCTCCGAGCTGCCCTCCAGCATGTGCAGCACTTCGCGCGCCACCTGAGCCTGCTCGTGGATCTCCTTGAGCATGAAGTGGGGATAGCCGCCTTTTTGCACCGCGTCCATCGTCTCGGTGACAGTTTCCGGGTCCCGCAAGATGACGCTGCCATCCTTGACCGAGCGCAGCTCGACGCGGCCGGCCCACAGGGTGATGATCTCGCCATCCTGGATGCGGAAGATCGTGCGCGTCAACGGCAGGATCGAGGGCAAGTCTGAGGAGACGCAGGTGAAGCCCTCGCCGAGTCCCACCACCAGGCCAGAGCCTTTCTTGATTGCGTAGAGCTTATCATCGCTGACGCGCCCGATGACAAAGGCGTAATCGCCTGCCAGGTCGCCGTAGGCCAGGCGGATGGCGTCAATGAAATCATAGCCCTTGTTGATGTAACGCTCCACGGCGTGGACGCAGCTCTCGCCGTCGTTCTGCGAGCGGACGGTGAGGCCATCAGCAATGAACTGCTGGCGCAGCTCGACGTTGTTGACCACGTTGCCGTTGTGCGCCCCAACCAGGTCGCCGTCCGAATCGAGATGGGGCTGGGAGTTGACTTGCGAAGGCTCGCCGAAGGTTGCCCAGCGCAATTGCGTGATGCCGCGGCTGCCGGTCATTTCCGCAAAATCATATTTTGCGGCTACATCGTCCACTCTGCCCACATCCTTGCGCAGGTCAATTTTTTCGCCGCGGATGGTCGCCGCGCCGACCGAGTCGTAGCCGCGATAAGTGAGCCGCTTGGCCGCCTCGATGAGAATGGGGCCGAGGGGTTGTTCATCTTTGGTCACAATGCCGAAAATGCCGCACATGGATTTGTGTTTTCTCCTGGTGAAGGTTGGTTGCAGAGGCCAAGTTTATCATATTCAACAATTCGATGATTCGATTCCTGGGCTTTATGCTACAATCATTTTAAGGTGGCATAAGAAGATGCCATTTTCCCTGATTAACCAAGGAGGTAAAAGCATGACCGGTTTTGTAGGAAATATCAAAGATTTGACCCTGAATAACACCTATTTTCGCAAGGTGTTGTTCACCGGCAAATACGCTCAACTTGTCGTGATGTGCCTTCAACAGGGTGAAGAAATTGGCAGCGAGATACATCAGACCGTTGACCAGTTTTTCCGAATCGAGGAAGGCGAAGCGAAATTCGTATTCAACGGTTCGGAGGAACACATCGCCCGTAGCAGCGACGCAGTGGTGGTGCCGGCGGGTACTTTCCATAATGTGATCAATATCTCAAAAAAGGGGCAATTGAAGTTGTATACCGTTTATTCGCCCCCGAATCATCCGGATGGCACCGTCCACAAGACCAAGGCGGAGGCGGAAGAAGCGGAAAAGCACGAGCATCATTAGAACCGGTGGCACCCAGGACGCAATGATCGCAGGCTACCAGGATGGAGACCTACTGCCGTGCTCAAGGCGACTGAACTGAAGGCGTAGACCCAGCCAAGGTCATCCCCATGGGCTCCAGCATCGGCGCGGATGGGGCAGCGGATGGCTGCGCCTGGCTGAACGAGCAGGAGCCAGGTTCCTGCCAGGAGGCGCTTTCGCTCTCGCCTGGCGATTTCCTCGATGTCCCTTATACGGACGCGGTGCAGAAAATGGGCCAGAGCCAGCCACCCGTCGCTGCCTGGTGCCTGGCGGACGAGAACGAGATCGTCTTTTGTAATAAAGCCTCCGAGGCTGGCAACACGAAGTTCAAAGCGGTTGAAATCTCGAATGGGCAGCATGGCAATATGATGCTCCGCCCTGGGCTGACACCCGCCGCCATGCAGACCCTCCTCGATTTCCTGGCCGCCACGGTTGGGCCTTAAGGTTTGCACATCCCCATTATCCAAAGAGACCGGCTGAATAGGCCGGTCTCTTGACTCAACGGTTTGCGTTACTGGCAGGTGGGCGGGCGTGGACAATGTTTGAGATGTAGAAAAAGCCCGAAGCCAGCCTGCCCTGGCGGGCTAGGCCAGGGAAAAATGCTTGTAACCCGCGCATACTCCCACAAATCCGCTGCACGCTTTGTTGGGCGCACTTGGAACGCAAGACTCGCTGACTGCAAAAGACACTGCCGCTAACACGAAAAATTTTAACTCTTACCTGTTAATGAGAAGGGAAAAAATTGTAGCAGCAACGAAGTAAGTAACAACAGCCAAAACAGATACTACACCAGAAACAACGTACTTCAAGACATCGCTCATTTCTGTTCTAAAAACTTTGGCATTAATTGTAACGCCTATCATTCCAGCGATAGCCCCAAGTGCGCCACCTATGAAAAGAAGCATTACAGGCCAGCCACCCCAAATCCATTGATACCATTTAAGGGGTTCAACAAGAGTTACCACCTTTCCATCAACAATAAGTTGAGGAACATCCAGCCCCAAAAATTGTGGTTTCCAACTGGCAGTCACCTGTTTACCATCATTGCGTTGTATTACCATTTCGCCCCGTTTCTTTCCTTTTGGTGCAGGCTCGCCGTTTACCAGAAGTTTTGGCCTTGTCCAAAAACTAACATTTACTTCGATATTCTGACCTTCAAAACCTTCGATTTTTGCATTGTAACTCATTGCTGTCTCCTGTATGAAATGATGTTAGAAAATTTCTGACGGTTTAGGCGAAGCGCCCAACTATGTGTTCAGCCGCCATTTGGCGGGTCAACGGCTTATGGGCTGCCAAAGATTAATATCAGTATAGCACGAGTTCGAGAAGAGCATATAATTCTACAGAGTCTCTCCCACCAATTGCCCGCCGGGGGAGAAATCGCCAACAGCCAATCGCCAACAGCTAACCGCCTCTTTCCCCATACAACTTCCGGTGCACAATGGACAGCGCCCTCACCTGCTCCGCAGCGTGATAGGATGACCTCACCAGCGGCGCGGATTCGACCCATTTGAAACCAATTTCCAGCCCATATCCTTTGAGTTCGGCAAATTCTTCCAGCGTGTAGTAGCGCGCTATCGGCAGGTGCTTCTTGCTTGGCTGTAAGTACTGGCCGATTGTCAGGATGTCCACGCCCCAGGCGCGCTGGTCGCGCATCACCGCTTTGATCTCCTCCATCCCCTCGCCCAGCCCGACCATGATGCCGGATTTGGTCAGCACTTCGGGATCGAGCTTTTTGGTGTTGCTCAGGGTCGCCGCAGCCCACGCGTAGTTATCCTGCGGCTGGACCTGCTTGAACAGCCGCGGCACCGTCTCGACGTTGTGGTTCAGGATTTCCGGGCGGGCCTCCATCACGATCTTCAGCGCTTCGAGCGACCCCTTGAGATCCGGGATGAGCACCTCCACCGAGCAGCCCGGCAACCGTTGGCGGATGCGCCGGATGACCATCGCAAAGACCGGCGCGCCGCCGTCCCGCCGGTCATCGCGATTGACCGAGGTGATGACCGCGTGCTTCAAATTCATGGCCTTGACCGCCTGCGCCACGCGTTCGGCCTCGCCCCAGTCCAGCAAGCCGGGCTTGCCGTGCTTGATGTCGCAGAAGCCGCATGAACGCGTGCACACGTCGCCCAGCATCAGGAAGGTGGCCGTGCCCGCGCCCCAGCATTCGCCCAGATTGGGGCACATGGCCTCCTCGCACACGGTGTGCACCGACTTGGCGCGCATCAGCCTTTGCAATTGCTGGTAAGTCTCGCCGGCCGGGGCGCGGACTTTGATCCACTCCGGGCGGCGCAAATGGGTAGTGCTGACGGTTCCGGGGTTGACCCGGTCTCTCGTGGGGATAGCATGCATAAGGTCCTCTCGTATTCGTGTCATTGCGAGCCGCCGCCCTGCCTGCCCTGGCGGGCTAGGCCAGGGAGCGAGGCTTTGTCCTGAGCGAAGCGAAGGAGCAAGCGAAGGAGCAGGGGGTGGCGAAGCAATCCCCCGTTCGCACAGGGGTTGCTTCGCCCTTTCAGGGCTCGCAACGACATTAATTCAGTTTCTTGACCTTTAGATGTAATCCTTCGACTTTCACAATTTCCACCCTTTCGCCTTTCCGTATCCTGCTTTGACCCTCAGCCAGCTCCGCCGTCCACAGCTCGGAACCAGCCTGAACCTGTCCGGTTGGGTCAATGGCGGTGCGGGCGATGCCGGTCTGACCGCGCAAGCCCTCCTGCCCGGTGATGATCGGCCTCTTCTGCGCCCGCAGGGCGAAGCCAATGATGACGGCGAACAGGATGCCGGTGATAATGCCCACCAGGATGACCAGCGGAAGCGAGACGCGCTGGAACTGCGGCGTGCCGGGCGAGTTGAACAGCACCAGCGCGCCGACGATGAACGAGCCGATGCCGGCTGCGGTCAGGCCGCCGTGCGTGGGGGCTTTGATGTCTACGATGAAGAGCACGAAGGCAATGACGAGGAAAACCAGGCCAAACCAGTTGACGGAGAGGACGCCCATGCCATAGGCTGCCAACGCCACGCAAACCACGCCGATGAATCCGGCCACCCATCCACCCGGGCTGGAAAGTTCAATGAAAATAGCCTGCACACCAATGCTCAGAAGCAGGAAGACAATGTTGGGGTTGGTCAGTATCTCCAGCAGTTGCTCGATGAGCGACATGCGGACTTCTTCGGTTATAGCGCCTGCGGTGTGCAGGGTGCGCGGGCCGGAGGGCATCTGGACAGTGTAGCCGTCCAGTTGATTTAACAGGTCTTCAAGATCATTCGCAATAAAGTCCACCAGGCCAACCTGGAGGGCTTCTGTGGCCGAGGCGGCCTTAGCCGATTCGATGGTCTCTTCGGCCAGCGCTACCGCCTCTGGACGGCGTCGTTCGGTGTACGAACGAACCAGCGCCTTCATCGCCTCTTTGGCCTTGGTCTCTTCGGTGGACGCCAGGTTTTCGCCCTGGCTGCCGACCGGGCTGGCTGCGCCGATGGCCGTTTCGGGGGCCATGGCCGCGGCGTGACCCGCCAGTGTGATGACCGTCCCGGCGGAGGCAGCCCAGGCGCCGCGCGGGCTGACGTAAACCACCACCGGCACACTGCTGGCGCGGATATCCTGCGCCATTGTCTTCATGGGGTCTAATCCGCCACCGGGCGTATTCAATTGCAAGATAATTACCTCAGCTGTGCGCTGTTCGGCAACTCTGATGCCACGCGAAAGGTATTCCTGCGTTGCTGGCGTGATCGCCCCGTCAATCGTCAAGACGATAGCCAGGCGGGCCTCATTCCCTGCACTTACACCCGCCAGGGCGCGGGCGGGCTGGATGGCGAGGAGGCAAAGGCCGATGAAAGCCAGGAGAAGGCGAACAGGTTTCATAACAGGTATTATAACCTTTATGGTAGCCTAAGGGCTACCACTAACCATCGCGGCTTGACCGCTCGCCTCCCTCACGGTAAAATCTGTGTATCATCTCGATCAACTGGGGAGCGAGGGATGTGCGGGCGTCGCCAAGTGGTAAGGCATCAGCCTTCCAAGCTGATATCCGCGGGTTCGAATCCCGTCGCCCGCTCTATCGTGAGTGCTCCCGTGTCAAGTGTTCCTGTCTCAGGAGAAATGACACATGACACTGAAGCACCTGACACTGGAAGGGCCCGTAGCTCAGCGGTTAGAGCAGGCGACTCATAATCGCTTGGTCGCTGGTTCGAATCCAGCCGGGCCCACCTAAAAACCACATACTACAAAAAGGCGGTATGTAGTATTTTCTTAACCGTCATTTTGTAACAGGCCTGTATAGGTACCTGGCTATTTTATGATCCGGGATGTGATCCTCTCAAGCCAACAACAGCGATTCGAGTCTACTTGGGGGCACTAGAATTCGCCGGAAAATCCGGCGAATTCTATTATATCTAGTCATCATGTTCAGTATGGAAGAAGCTGCCACACGCAATGAGCGCCACGTGCAGTTTTTATCCGTTAAGCAGCGGGAATTTGTCCGGCGCAATCAGGAAGTATATGCGTTGGATCAGCAGAGGGTGCTTGCACACGAGCAGGGCAACCTGGCATATATATGAGTTGATTTCCAATCTATAAGCCCCACAGAAAACGACAATAACAATCACCAAGATTGGGTGATGATTTCTCCTCCAATCGCGGTTATTCTAAGAGCGTAACCCGGATTCGTTTTGGAGGTGAATATGGCTACGCTGACACAAGCTTACAAACCTACGCTCGCACGCATCGCCTCTATCAAAAAACGCGATGAGTTCATAGAAAAACTCATACCGCGCCGCTGCATGGTCGTTTCGGTGGGATTGATCTTCGCCGGGATGAGCATTCCTTTGCTCATGGTAGTTCAGTTGCTCCCAATCAGTTTGTTTCTCGGTTTTGTGGGTTTCGCCCTCGTGGCGACCGGTGGCGTAATGGCGCTCATCTTTTGTGGAGAAATTTGAAATGGTCGACTCCCCGATTATTTACAAGAAACTCGAACCGGCCCAGATTGCCTTCATCAAAACCCGCATTGATACCCGCGACCAGATTCCGCCGCTCTTTGACCACTTGCAAAAAGCCTGCGGGGATGCCATCTGCGGCGAAGCGGCGGATAAAAACCATCCGCTGGTCATCTTTCACAGCGGGGCGGTGAAGGAAGGATTTCTCATCGAAGCCGCCTACCCGGTGACACGCTCCGTGGAAACGGACGAGGTCCACACCCGCTCGCTCGAAGCTGCCCCGGCGCTGACCATGTTCCATCATGGCCCGCACCAGACTATCCGCGAGAGCGTTATGAAGATCTATGACTACCTAAACGCGCACGCCTGGACAACCTCTCTGTTCCGGCGCGAAATCTATCGGGTGTTGGATCCCGCCGAGCCGCAGAATAACATTACCGAGGTGCAAGTCATCCTGCACGAATGGGATCGCCTGTTCGCCGAAGGTGCCGAAAAAGTTCTGGGGGCGAAAGCCCGCCAGCAATTGATGCAAGGCATCGGAACCATCACCCCCGAGTCATCCTTCGCTGAGTACACAGCCTGGATCCAGGGCGCCATCGCGCGCCTGGATGCCTTGACAGATGACAACGAGAAAAAGTGCCAGGTGGTTTTGCATTGCGCCCATGTTTTCCCGCAGGAACGCATCGACCACCTGCGCGCCATCTACAAGCAGGGCGTTTTCGATGACATCCTGCACGAGATGTATCGCGATCATTTCTGGTATGAAAAACCGGTGCGACGTGGCAATGTACTCTACATGCGTAAGAATCCATTCAATCCCGAAGGCTATGAAAACGCGACCACGCCGGTCGAACGCCGCAAAGCCTACTGTCATTGCTCGTTTGTTCACCCTTTTCTCGATGAAATCCCCGCCAAACTTTCCCCGACCTTCTGCTTTTGCGGGGCGGGTTGGTACCGGCGGCTGTGGGATGGGATTTTGGGCCAGCCGGTTAAAATTGAGCATGTCGAAACCCTACTCAAGGGCAATGACCAATGCACGCTCACCATCACCCTGCCGCTGGAATTGGCGGGAGAATGTTCACCGGAACGATAAAGATGACCGATATGCCTGAGGAAACCACCTACGAAATCCGATTGCGGGATGTTTTGGACGTGAAGTGGTCGGCCTATTTTACGCCATTTACGCTGACCGCCGGTGATGAGGGAACCCTGCTTACCGGCGTGGCGCACGACCAGGCGGAATTGTTCGGCGTATTATTAAAAATCCGCGATCTGGGGCTCAGGTTGGTATCCGTGAATCCTGTCCCGCGGCAGAAAAAAAAGGCTGCATCCTGACCAATACACCTGATTAGCTTGGGAAAGTGGGGGTCTTGTGTGTATAATTAAACTGTGGCTGCCCTGCTGCCCACCAAGTTCTACCTGCCACCCGAACCGGCCGGGTTTGTGGCGCGCCCGCAGTTGCTGGAAGAACTGGATGAGGCGCTGACCCACCGCTTGACCCTGGTCTCTGCTCCGGCAGGGGCTGGCAAGACAACGCTGGTTAGCACCTGGGCGCAATCGGCGCATAAAAAGGGGGCGGCCATCGGCTGGCTGTCGCTCGATGACGCCGATAACGACCCGGGGCGCTTCCTGGATTACACGGTGGCATGCCTGGAGGAAGGGGGTCTGGTCATTGACATAGCCGCGATCCCACCGGGACTCGGGGGCCAGGCTCAGGTGGAGCATGTTCTGGCGGATTTCATCCGGGGGTTAATGCCTCTCAAGCGCGAGGCGATGCTCATCCTGGATGACTATCATCTCATCCAAAATATAGAAGTACATACCGCGCTGGAATATTTGATCGAGCACGTGCCCCCGCGCCTGCACCTTGTTATTTTGACCCGTTCCGACCCGCCGCTGGAGCTGGCGCGCATGCGCGTGGCCGGTCAACTGGTTGAAGTGCGCATGGAGCACCTGCGTTTTTCCGCTCAGGAGGCTGCCGCCTTTCTGAAGAAGGCCGCCGGGGTGCAGTTGACAGAGGCGGATGTGGCTGTGCTAAACGAGCGTACCGAGGGCTGGATTGCCGGGCTGCAAATGGCGGCGATTTCCATGCGCGGGCGCGAGGATGTGGCGGCGTTCGTAGCTGCGTTTACGGGCAGCCATCGTTTTGTCTTCGATTACCTGCTCGAACAGGTTCTCAACTTCCAATCGCCAGAAGTACGGGAATTCTTGCTCAAAACATCGGTGCTGGAACGGCTCTCGGCCCCGTTGTGTGATGCCGTGGCCGAAACGGGCGGCACCGCGCGGGGCATGCTCGACACCCTGGAGCGGGCTAACCTGTTCCTGGTACCGCTTGACGAGGAACGCGGCTGGTATCGCTATCATCATCTTTTTTCGGATTTGCTCAAGCTGATGCTG
>Ga0315293_10001226_pt1 | contig 24921 bp, 16 predicted proteins | sample YL17G13_20_MG_FD_203071 | JGI IMG/M metagenome (GOLD analysis project Ga0315293, IMG submission 203071) | Sediment microbial communities from Yellowstone Lake, YNP, Wyoming, USA - YL17G13_20 | ecosystem: Environmental > Aquatic > Freshwater > Lake > Sediment | place: USA: Wyoming | collected...
GGCAGGGATTCTGGTATTAAGGTAAAAACAACTTACCAGTATCATTGGGGTTATATAAAGATTCATAAGGAATTTTATTTTCCTGCCGATTCAATCCGAATTAAAAATCTGAGCGTGCTGTCCACGATATTTGACCAGAGTCTATCCGATTACGGCTACAGAGAGGGGGTCACGGAGCAGGAAGGAGCAGAGCCTTTTTCCTTCGGGATATGTAATTGGGGGAAAGTGCGGCCCGGGACACTTTCAGATAAGCCGCTGAAGACAAACTATGTGCCAAGGTATCTTGTTTTTGCCAGGCAGGGAATTGAGGGCATTGAATGGTTTGTTTCCTCAGATTTGTCACAGTGGGATTTTCAATTGAGCGGTCAGCGAGGCAATGGATTGTGTAAAATCGACTCCAATGTTGAGCCTGCCGGCATCGCAGTTTCAATCTGTCCGTTGAGTCTGGCCCAAGGGGCGACAGCAGTCAAGGGAGTCTGCAAGTTTGATTATTATATCGGCATGCCCATTCTGGAAGGACATGCCAATAAACCCTGGCTTCATTCAACCTTCAACAGAAACAAGGGTGATTGGGTCTCTGAAGAAACAATTAAACAATGGGCCGAGTCCGGCATACAAACCGGACATTGTCATAACGATGGCGACTATTACAATGATGGGCTTTTCTGGAGAGATGGCTCGTATCCGCCTTATCCGCCGGAAGATATGAGGAAATTTGATAATGTTATCGAAACCTGTCATCGCTATGGAATTAAGTTAGCAACGTATTTCTCCAATAAGGAACTCCACTCGAGCACTGAACCGTTCAAGAAAAATGGCCAGGAATGGGCAAGAAAGGACAACCAGGGGAACCTCAGACATAACTACTTTCGAGAAGGAAGCGAATTTGGTGCCCAGATATGCCTCAAATCCGGCTGGTTGGAGTTCTTGAAATTTTCTATAGACAGGGTGCTGAAGAATCATCACCTTGACGGCGTATATTATGACTGGAACGTCGCCTTGTTTTGCAGCAATCCTTTGCATATAGGAAAAGAGGCCAGTGACGTTTCTTCGGATAAAGAACGGCAATCTCTTGCTCATCTGCATGCGGGTCATTGGGATATGGATGAACTAATCGAATTGATGGAATGGACGAGACAGCGGGTTGGGCCGGATGGTCTGATTATTGTCCATAATACAATGGTGCCGATGTTCGTTACTGAAAACTTCGCCAATTATGTTGTGGCAATGGAATGGGGATACCAGAAGTGGTCAAAATCGGCCCCGAAATTGCAGGAATTACCTCTGGAGTGGGATTTTGCCGGCGCCCGTTCACGCGGGGTAATTGGATATGGCCTCATTGAACCGAATGCACCGAGGAGATTGCATAAGGTTTTAGCTCTTGAATCCTTATTGACGGGAGTTGCCCCCTGGCCGGCCAGCCCGGAGGCAATTGAACTTTATAAAATCTTAAAACCTCTTGGAAATGTTGAGCAGTATAAATTCGAGGACTGGCGAAATAGAGCAGTAACTCTGGATGACGGCAATTGTGCTTCTGCCGTTTATAGCCGCCCCGGCGAAGCCTATATTTTAGTGGGCAATTTAGATGGTCAGCAAAAAAATGTTACCTGCAAAGTTAATCCCCGAAACTTACCGTATCCTTTATTTTCCATCAGTTCAGGTAAGATTCTCAACGGGGATAAATCAATGGATCTCAACATCGACAAACTTATCGGCAATGGTGAAGATATTGCTCTACCTGGCGACAGCGCAGTTTTATTTCGGATAAAATAGTGCACAAGTCTGCCGTCCTGGCTTGTCGTTGAGAGCAGATTAATTCTACAGCGCAACTAACCGAGTTCAATATTAGTGTAACTTATTTATTTATAAGGACTTAAATTCTAAATCCTAATATCTAAACTCTAAACAAATTCAAATGTCCAAAACTCAAAATTCAAAACAACAATTCTGATCAACAGACATAGGCCGTTTTGGTCATTTGGATTTAGAAATTTGAATTTGTTTAGGATTTAGTGTTTAGTATTTTGACCATATCATTGTCCAAAAGGTTTGTTTGCACTGTAGTGTTAATTATAATATGTCAAACAGTGTCCGTTTGACTTATCAGTCTCGGCCAGGCTGCGGCTGGGCGCTACGCCCCGACGAGCGAGGCCGAGCCTCGACGGAAAGGAAAGCAGTTGGGACCTAAAGGAGTCATAAAATGCCTGAGCAGATGATTGGAATAGTATCAGATTTCTTTGCCCGGCCTGTAGTAGCCGCTATCGAGCTGACCGGAGATTTGAGAGTGGGTGATAAGGTCCACATCAAGGGTCGGACTACCAACCTTGAGCTGGACATCAGCTCAATGCAGATTGACAATGTGCCCGTTGAAGAGGCGAAAACCGGAGACTCTATCGGAGTGAAGGTGTCTGAGCGGGTAAGAAAAGGCGATACGGTTTATAAGATTGTCGAACAAGAAGAGTGACTGGTCCATTAGTGGCACGGGCTTCCAGCCCGTGAAGAATAAGCACGGCCAGCGGTTCGACAGGCTCACCGTCAGATTCGACAACCCCCGACAAAACATTCGGGGGCCGAGCAAAGTCGAGGGGGATGGCCGTGCCACGAAGGTGGATTGACCGCATAAGTTTTCAATGCCGTCTCCCGTAAGGGATGCCCAACGGCAAGGCATCCCCCAGCGGATTTGGTTTGCATTTTTATTTTTTTTGTGTTTAATCGTCAAGATGGCGAACGCCATTGCAGGCGTTCACCCCGTTAGAAAAAAAAGCCGTATTTCTAACGGGGTGAAGACCGGTCTCCAAATAAGGAAATGGCCACGAAGGCACAAAGACACAAAGAAAAATACAATATAGATAGTTTAGTGCCTTGGTGTGTGGCACGGGCTTCCAGCCCGTGAAGAATAAACACGGCCAGGATGGCCGTGCCACAGAAGGGCATTTTAAGGAGAATCCAAATGAATGGGGAAGGAAGTATCACCAATGGTTCGACAGCCTCCGACAAAATATTCGGGGGCCGAGCAGAGTCGAGGGAAAGCAAACAGGCTGTTTCCAGAGGGCAAAAAAAACGGAAACTGATTTCACGCAGGATATTTATCCAGCGCTTGGGGGCGATGGGTGTGGCATCCGCTTTTTTTTCTAATGGAACTACAAAACAGACAAAAGGCCAGAATGCTGCCACTTATATCGATGGTTTATCGACTGAAAAACTTACCGCAATGTATAGCGATATGTTAAAAATCCGCTTATGGGAAACCAAGATTAAAGACCTGTTGCTTAAAGGAGGTTTCCGTGGTGTAGCCCACCTGTACGTGGGCGAAGAGGCCATTGCGGTGGGTGTTTGCAGCGCTCTGAGGAAAGATGACTATATAGCCAGCACTCACCGTGGGCACGGTCACCTGATTGCCAAAGGCGGCAACCTTAAGGAGATGCTGGCTGAAATTACTCACAAGGCCACAGGATGCTGTAAGGGTTACGGTGGCTCTCTGCACATAACGGATATGAAGCTGGGGATTCTGGGTATGAATGGGATAGTAGGGGCCTCACATCTGATGGGCGCCGGGGCTGCTTATGGAATCAAGGTCAAGGGGACCGACCAGGTAGTAGTAAGTTTTGGCGGCGATGGGTCCATACAGGGAAGCTTTTTTACCAGCGCTGCAAATAGCGCTGCCACATACAAACTGCCCTGGATTTGCGTCATCGAAAACAATCAATTCCAGATTTGGGTCCGATGCTCTGACGTATATGCCATTAAAGACATAGCCCGAAGGGCTGATGGCTATGGCATTGAGGGCCGCGTAATTGACGGCAATGACGTTCTGGCTGTCTATAATGTGGCAAAGGACGCGGTGGAAAAGGCCCGCGCCGGAGACGGTCCTACCGTGATTGAGTGCAAAACCTACCGATGGTATGACCACTACGGGACCAGCGGTGCCCAGGCCGGAATAGACGGCGCTTTTGGCCTTGGCTATCGCTCCGATAGGGAACTGAGGCAGTGGATGGCCAGAGACCCCATACCTCGGTTCAGACAGTTCCTGGTGGACGAAAAGGTCCTCACTGAAGAGCGAGCATATAAGATTGTAGAGGAAGTCAAGCAGGCGGTTGAGGAAGCTGCTGAATTTGCACAGGCTCAACCGCTTCCGAAACCTGAGGATGGGCTTTTGAATGTTTTTGCCGAAGGAAGTGTCCCTCTGCACAAAAGCTAAGCCCCGTTAGAAAAGAAAGCCATCTTTCTAACGGGGTAAGAGGCAAAAAGGAGGCAAACATTATGCCAAAGAGTATGACATACGCGATTCTTGAAGCTATTCAGGGAGAGATGCGTAAGGATAAGCTGATAACTATTTTATATGAATACCAGCGACCGGCGGCTGGCTGGGAGAATCGAACCATTGATTTAGAGGCGGAGTTTGGCGTCTGGCGAGCGCGATTTAGCGCTATCGACGAGAACTGGATTGTGGGCGGTGCGATGGGGATGTCTATGATTGGTGTTCGAGCAATTGCGCACATACCGAGTATGACCACCCTTATTCCATACGAGCTGATGTTCAACCATGCCGGAAAACTTCGCCATATGACCGGCGGACAGGCGGCATTTCCAATGGTACTCTGGGCCGATATGCAAGGAAGATCACCGTTTCAAGCCGGTCAGCATGCCGATGCCGGGCTTGAATCCTGTTATGCCCGATTAGCCGGGCTGAAGGTGGTAATTCCCTCTAATCCGTATGATGCTAAAGGTTTGATGATATCAGCTATCAGAGATGTTGACCCGGTAGTATTCTGCCAGTATCCAGCCCCTGCGTCAGGCCCGGAAGTTCCTGATGACGCATATACCGTGCCGATAGGCCAGGCTGCTGTCCGGACTGAGGGTAAAGACATCACCATTGTTGGCTATGCGCCACAGACGGTTGAGATAGCCAAGGCGGTTGAGCAGCTCAAGGAGCGCGGCATCAGCGCCGAATTCATCGACCCCCGGACATTGGCACCTTTAGAGCAGGTTATGGAGACTGTTATTAAGTCTGTGACGAAGACCGGTAAGCTGTTGACAAGTGACGATGGAAGCTACAGCTTCTGTAATTGTGCTGAGATTATTGCCAGAACGGCTGAGGCGGTGCCAGGCGCTAAGTTTAAGAGGCTGGCGTTCCCTGATGCGCCTCCGCCAGGTGCACCTGAAATGATAAACTATATGCGGGTAAGCACTGCCGACATTGTCGCGGCTGCGGAAAAGATGGTGCGAGGATAAGTGGTCCCGATCAAATGAGCAGATAGGCACTTTTTGCTCTTTTGACAATGTCTGTAGAATACGGCCAGTCACGTGAGAGGTAGCGATGGGACAAAACCGACAAAACTTGTCTGACGTCAGTCAAGAATCGCAAACTATATTGCAATGTAAATATTGCGGATGCAATATCAATCAGTCTCGGCGAGGCCGAGCCTCGACGGACGAGGATTTTATCAAAGCGGCACTCTGGACTAACAAGGGATTAGTTGTTATAGAAGATATCCCTGCGCGGTTATGTGAGGGATGCGGGGAGCAATTCTTCGAGCAAGAGGTCATACGGAAAATTGAGCAAGTAGTGACATATTCATTGGCGAAGGTAAAGCAGTGGATTCGAGTGCCTGTTTATTCTCTGTCGCCCCCCGCGGCTTCCTGTTGGAAGACAGGAGCGGGGGCGGCCCAGAAAAAACGTCGCCATTCTGCCAAAGCAAGTCAGCAGAACAATAGGTCAGCCGAATCAAGATGTCATTCCTTCGGCGGTGATCTCAGGGCCGAACTGCAAGCAAAGCAAGCGGTCGAATCAATACAATTAAATCAAAGCCAACGAGAGATTTTACTGTGTAAAGACTGCGGCGGGGAGACTGTTGAAGAGCTGGTCAACTCGGTTTTTTGGGTGCGGGGAGGGTTAATTGTTGTAGAGAACATCCCGGCGCGGGTGTGCCAGCGGTGCAGGCAGCAGTTCTACGATGACAGTATTACCGAGAGGGTCATCGGGCTGGACGGACCCTGGTTCGCACCGGGTATGGCAAAGCAGGAAGTGCAGGTGCCGGTGTTTTCTCTGGCCGAGGTAAAGAAACCACAAAGCAAATGCTATCATAAGAGAAAACAGTGACAGCTTCAGGGCGAAGGCCCGGCTTCGCGTAGCCCGCTACGGCGGGCGAAGCAAGGTGCGGCCGGAGTCCCGACAAAAAACTGAAATCACGGGTTAATGCCTGCCAAATTGGCACATCTTTTGTGGCATCAGGAAAATGTAACTTCTTATTATTACAGCAGTTGCGATTTTAGCTTGTTTGGGCACACTGTTTGCGTTTGGTAAATATAAGTGCGTGCGTAATTTGCATTTTGTCTTATGAGAAGGACGAAGTAATGAAATTCGACAAGTTCACATTGAAGGCGCAAGAAGCGTTAGCGACTGCCCAGCAGATTGCGATGGCTAAATCGAACACCTTTGTTTCGCCGGTGCATTTATTGATCGCTCTTTTGAGTGATGATACCGGCGTTGCAGTTATGGTTTTGAAGAAAATCGGCGCCAATGTCTCTCGAATTAAAGATATGACAGAGAGTGAGCTGCGGCGTCTGCCGCAAGGCAGCGCCGGCAGTCAGCTTATGCCTGACCCTGCTTTTAGCCAGGCTGTTCTGGATGCTCAAAACCGGGCCGATGCAATGGGCGATGAATACCTGAGCGCAGAACATCTCTTGATTTCACTTGCTGCGGTCCAAACCGACGCCAGAGAAATCCTGAGGCTCAACTCGGTTGAGCCAAAGCAGATTGAAGATGCCTTGAAGGAGATTCGCGGCGGCGGAAAAATAACCGACCAGAGCCCGGAGGATAAATACAAAGCGCTTGAGCGTTATGGTATTGACCTTCTGGAAATGGCACGAAAAGGAAAGCTCGACCCTGTTATCGGCAGAGACGAAGAAATCCGGCGATGCATGCAGGTTTTGAACCGGCGAAAGAAAAATAATCCGGTGCTAATTGGTGAGCCGGGAGTGGGTAAGACAGCGATTGTCGAAGGCCTTGCGCAGCGGATAGTGGCAGGTGACGTGCCTGCGGGCCTGAAGGACAAGAGGATTATTGCGCTCGATATGGGGGCGCTGATTGCAGGGACAAAATTTCGGGGCGAATTTGAGGATCGGCTTAAAGCGGTGCTCAAGGAGGTTCTGGCCGCCGAAGGACAAATAATACTTTTCATCGATGAATTGCATACGGTCGTTGGCGCAGGCAAAGCCGAAGGTGCGGTTGATGCTGGCAATTTGCTAAAGCCGTATCTTGCACGGGGAGAGCTTCGCTGTATCGGTGCTACAACGATTGATGAATATCGAAAACACGTTGAAAAAGATGCAGCCCTCGAAAGGCGTTTTCAGCCAATTCTGATTGACCCGCCGACCGTCGAAGAAACCATTGCAATCCTTCGAGGCCTGAAAAACCGCTATGACACCCATCACGGTGTTCGGATTACGGACGCAGCGCTTGTTGCTGCCGCAACCTTGTCGAGTCGCTATGTTACCGATAGGTGGCTGCCGGACAAAGCGATAGACCTGGTCGATGAGGCGGCGTCAAAGCTGCGGATTGAAAACGATTCGCTGCCTGCTGAGCTGGACGACATCCGCAGAAAGATTGTTCAGCTTCAGATTGAGCGAGAGGCACTAAAAAAGGAAAGCGACCCAGCCAGTAAAGAGCAGTTGAAGAAAATCGAGAAGCAATTGGCCGAGTTAGAGCAGCAGGATAAGAAGCTGACAAGCCAATGGGAGGGTGAAAAACATCAGATTGACGAAATAAAGCAACTGAGAGAAAAGATTGAACAGGCACAGAACCAATTTGAGGATGCTCAGCGAAAAGGCCAATTGGAAACCGCCGCACGTTTGAAATACGAAACGATTACAAACCTGCGGAAAGACCTCGAAAAGAAGGAATCGCAGCTTGCCAAATCCGAAGAAGCTAAGATGATTGAAAACGAAGTAACCGAGGAGCACATCGCCGAGGTCGTGTCCAAGTGGACGGGCGTTCCGGTTGCCAGATTATTAAGTGGTGAGCGAGAGCGCTTAATGAAGATGGAGGATGCGATTCGCAAGCGAGTGGTCGGGCAGGATGAGGCGGTTGCAGCCCTTTGCAATGCGGTGCGCAGAAGCAGGTCGGGACTGGCAGACCCGAATCGGCCGATAGGGACACTTTTATTTTTGGGGCCAACCGGCGTAGGTAAAACTGAGCTTTCGAAGGCTCTTGCGGATTTTCTGTTTAACGACCCCAATTCGATGGTGCGGATTGATATGAGCGAGTTTATGGAGCAGCACTCTGTCGCCCGCCTTATCGGTGCGCCGCCCGGCTATGTCGGCTACGAAGAAGGCGGGAGATTGACCGAGGCCGTTCGGCGAAAACCATACTCGGTAATTCTATTAGATGAGATTGAAAAGGCGCATCCGGATGTTTTCAACGTGCTGCTGCAGGTTTTTGACGATGGCAGACTAACCGACGGCAAAGGTCGAACCGTGGATTTCAAGAACACCGTTATTATTATGACAAGCAATATCGCAAGCCAGCAGATTCAAAAGCTCACGGAGGAGTCCGGCGCCGACTGGGAAATCGAGGCCCACGTAAAAGACGTCCTCAAGCAGGTCTTCAAACCGGAGTTCCTGAATCGTATTGATGAGATAATCGTCTTCCGTATGCTCACAAAAGAGGATTTGCGAAAGATTGTGGATATTCAGCTTGGGTATCTGCGACAGCGTCTGCAAGGGCGAAAGATTGAGCTTGAATTTACCGACCGTGCCCGCCAACTGATTTCAGATGAGGGTTACGACCCTGTCTTTGGCGCAAGGCCTTTGAAGCGAACGATTCAGCAGCGATTGGAGAATGCCCTCGCTTCCGAACTTTTGGCCGGCAAATTCACCGACGGCGACAAAATAAAAGTCGATGCCTCCAGCCACAAATTCACTTTCGAAAAGGCGTAATAAGAAGAGTTAACAGACCCAACAACCTCCGAGTGATGGGCAAAAAGAGCTGGTTTTCAAGAAGTCCCGCTTTCTCAATAATTTACAGTAATGGCAACAACTTAGGGACAACTCTCTAAATCAATATGTGCACATGTTGGTTATGATACGCACAAATTTAGTTGCAAATTAGTTGCAAGTCAAGTAACATTCCGCCATATAGAATGTTCTTGTCCCGGTTCGGTTTTTACAGACTTAAGCACCAGCTTAGGAGATGGGATGCTCTGGACTTCGATGAATTTGTGAACTATACGGGATTAAGCACATTGAACGCTCTGTCCTTACTTAGATGGTGTTTGAGATCTGTGGCGCATTTGCCCCAAAGGAAATAATAGAAGTCATGATACGAATTCTTGCCTTCGTCATCCTGCTCATTAACTTTTCAAATACATCCAAAGCCGAATTCTGGGCTGGCTGGCGAGGGCCGCGCGGCGACGGCACCTGCATCGAGCAAGACGTCCCCACCAACTGGGATCCCGCCGGCGCGATCTGGAAAACCGAGCTCCCAGGCCAAGGGCACGCCTCTCCGATTGTCTGGGGCGACCACGTGTTCACTGTCACCGCCCTGTCTGCCACACAGGAGCGCGTGCTCCTTTGCCTCGACCGCGCCAGCGGAAAGGTCGTCTGGCAAAAGACAGTCGTGCAGGGGCCGCTGGAGAACATTCATAAGGAAAACAGTTATGCTTCCAGCACGCCGGCCACCGACGGCGAGCGGGTCTATGTCACCTTCCGCGTCGGCGACGAAATCGTCGTGGCCGCGCACCACTTAGTCAGTGGGAAACAGCTCTGGCTGGTCCGGCCGGGGACGCACACCGGCGAGTGGGGGTTCAGCAACGAGCCGGTGCTATTCAAAGACAAGGTCATCGTCGATGGCGACAGCAAAGGGGATTCCTTTCTGGTTGCCCTGAACCGTGCTGACGGAAAAACTAAGTGGCGCGTCAACCGCATCAATAAGGGAATCAGCTACAGCGCTCCGCTGATACGTGAGATGGCCGGCCGCACTCAATTGATTCAGTGCGGCGACCGCTGCGTGGCCAGTTTCGACCCTGAAACCGGCAAGCAGCTCTGGATGGTGGACGGCCCCTCGCAGGAATTCGTAGCCACGCCGGTTTACAGCGAGAAAGCCGGACTGGTTTTCGTCAGCAGCAGTTGGCCCAAACAAATTCTGCTTGCGATCCGGCCTGATGGCAACGGTGACGTCACTGATACCCACGTCGTCTGGCGCGATAACAAGGGAGCGTCCTATGTCCCATCATTGCTCGTCGCGGGCGATTTTCTGCTCAGCGTCAACACCGCCGGCGTGGCATTCTGCTATGAGGCCGCCACCGGCAAAGTGCTCTGGCAGGAGAATCTCGGGCGGCATCACGCCTCCCCGGTCCTGGTGGGCGGGCTGGTCTTCTTCATAAATGACAACGGCACAGTGAACGTCATCAAACCCGGCCCAGACTTCGAGCGCATCGCGAAATACGAGCTGGGTGAGCAATGCTATGCCTCGCCGGCGATCAGCAACGGCCAGGTCTTTCTGCGAGGCTTCAAGCATCTCTTTTGCATTGGCCGGAGTACCAATTGAAAACGGCTGAGTGGGTCACCAACGGCGACAAAATAAAGGTTGACGCCTCCAGCCATAAATTCACATTTGAGAAAATATAATTTCAAACTGCACTGTCGAAAACATACGAAAACGGTCGTCCTTAACCCACCCCCTTTAGCAAAAACGCTTTCATTTATTCAAATCGGGGGTTTGCCAAAATAGGAGAGTTGCCGTAGAATATATAATAGTTGGGCCAGTTAAGCTACCTTGAGTAAATTTTTAGATAGTGATTTGGTTGAGTTTTAACTCATAACCAGTTTATGTCTGGATTCCCGCCTGCGCGGGAATGACAGAGTCCCGACCTGTTGGAATCGTCTAAAAACTTTTTGCATGCAGCTTGAACCGTGGCTTCAAGATAGTGTGAATATAAGTTGCATTTAAGGTTTAGGCGGAAATACTTATGAATATCGGCCTATTTTTAAAGGGTCTGGTTGTCGGATTTCTGATTGCGACGCCTGTGGGACCAATCGGCGTGTTATGCATACAGCGGACTTTGAACAAAGGAAAGCTCCACGGGATGGTCTCGGGGCTGGGGGCAGCTACGGCGGATGCTATCTACGGCTTCATTGCCGCCTTCGGACTGACAGTTATTTCAAACTTCCTGGTCAAGGAACAGATGTGGCTCCGCCTCGTTGGAGGCATCTTTCTTTGCTATATGGGAGCGAGGGTATATCTATCCAAATCGCAACAGCGAACGGCCACGGTGGATAGCACCAGTTATGTTAAGGATTACGTGTCCGCGTTCATTCTTACCTTCACAAATCCGACAACCTTTCTTGCTTTTGCGGCAGCATTTGCCGGATTAGGATTAGTAAGAATGGTTGAGCATCATATCGTCGCTCTATTACTGGTTGCCGGCGTGTTTGTCGGCTCCGGACTCTGGTGGCTCATGCTTAGCGGCATTGCCGCCACTTTTCTGGGCAAAATTCTCTACAGCAGACCGGCCTTGCTGAATAAAGTCTCCGGCATTGTAATCGCAGTTTTTGGCATAGTCGTCCTTTTAACTCTAATAATATGAAGCAAATACTGCCTTTTAGAATTTGATGCTCCCATTTTTTTGACAGCAAATTTGAATTTTGGTAATCTTTTTCAGGTGTATTTATTGCTCCAAAGTTGTATAAAAGAGGACAATAAAAAAGATAGAAAGGAGTTTATCTATGTCGCACTTGGGAAGGTTGAAGAGAAAATTGGGTTTGCACGAAAGTTCGAATGTAATGCGGGGTTCCCACAAGTTAATGAAACGTATGCAACGAGAACATCTGGACGTGTTGCAAAATATTGAATTTGCTCTGGTCGAACGGTATCGGGAAGACAGCACTATCGATGACCATATTATTGCAGAAGCTTTGAAAGCAACTATAGATAATGTTGTCCCGCAGAACGACCAGACGGCGTCAATAAAGGAGAGCCTACAAGGCATACGTGAGCTTCGCAGTGACGTTTCAGATGATATCTGGCGGGACGGGCTGCGCACAGTTCTGCAATCCGTCCACCGGCACTCCGACCTAAGGCCCGGCTCAACAGATTATCTTGACTTTGTCGCTGATTTTATTTTATGAGGGATACACGATGAACAGGCGTCAATTTGTAAAGTTAGCAGGTTTCAGGGCGGCATTAGGGCTATCTGAATTTGGGGTGGATGCGATGGCGCTATCTGCAGGGCGTTTAGAGAAAGAGATTAAATCCAGGCCGAATTTTGTTTTTATTTTAGCTGACGATTTGGGCTGGCCGGAGATTGGCTGTTATGTCAGCGGATTTTATGAAACGCCCAATATAGACCGGCTGGCAAGCGAAGGAATGAAATTTACTGGTGCCTACGCTGCGTGTCCGGTTTGTTCGCCGACCCGTGCAAGCATTATGACAGGAAAGTATCCAGCCCGTCTGCACATAACTGATTTTATTGCCGGCAGCGACTATCCTTACGCAAAACTTAAACAACCGGACTGGCAAAAGTTTTTGCCGTTAGAAGAGGTAACGATTGCGGAGGTTCTAAAATCAGCCGGCTATGTTACCGCCAGTTTCGGCAAGTGGCATTTAAGTGTTGCGAAGACGCCGCCGGAAAGCGAGGTGTATGACCCGGATAGGCAGGGCTTCGATGAAACAACTATTACCGAAAAGCCGGCAGCGAAACAGGACCCTGAAAAAGACCCGCACAATGTCGAACTGATTACAGAAAAAGCACTGGATTTTCTGGAGAGGAATAATAAGCAATTTTTCCTCTATCTTGGTCACAATACGATACATGCCCCGATTATGGGCAAAAAGAAACTGATTGAGAAATATAAAAATAAGAGCGGCTCAGATTTACCCCAGAATAATCCAATAATCGCGGCGATGCTCGAAGAGCTGGATAATAGCGTCGGCAGGATACTAAAAAAGCTCGATGAACTGCAAATTGCAGACAAGACCATTGTTATCTTTTTCTCCGATAATGGCGGGCTGGAAAGAGATGCAAAGCAGACTCCTTTGCGCAGCGGCAAGGCCAATCTGTATGAAGGCGGCATCAGGGTGCCTTTGATAATCCGATGGCCGGGGGTGGTAAAGAGCGGCAGCACTTGCAGTGAGCCTGTAATAAGCATCGATTTTCTGCCGACTTTTCTGGACATTTTGGGTCTGGAAAGAAAAATGCCGGAACTGGTTGACGGCGTAAGTATTCTATCGCTTCTTAAAGGCGCCGATGAACTCAATCGCAAGGCGATTTACTGGCACTATCCGCACTATCATAGCGCCGGCATCGGCCCCTGCGGGGCCATTCGCTGCGGCGACTATAAACTGATTGAATGGTTCGATGAGACTATCTGCGGTCCAGGAAACGAATTTGAGCTTTATAATCTCAAAAAAGACATCGGCGAACAGAAAAACCTTGTTAAGGAAATGCCGGAAAAGGTTGAGCAGCTTAAAGGAATGCTTGCTGATTGGCGAAAGAAAGTCGGCGTCCAGATGCTGACGCCAAATCCGAATTATAATCCGCAAAAAGCACGCAGGTCATAGCTTCATATAGACCTCGCGTTTAATTTTTCCTGTCGAGGTCTTCTGGAATTCTTCTATTTTTATTTCGAGGTGCTGGGAGGATATTTTCTCGAAATTGGAAAGCAAGCGGGTCTTTTGCTGGCACTGGTTGATACTTTGCCAGATAAGGCTTTTAATCACCTGCGGCTGTTTCACCAGGTCAGAGTAAGAAACGTTTGTATGTTTTTCTATTATTTCCCAGGCAGGCCGAACGATTGCTCTGACGGTTTCCTGCGGTATGCCGGCGGAGTCTTTGTTGATTGCAGGGACGACCAATATCTCTGAGACATAAGGGGACTGGGAAAGCTCTAATTCGACAAGCTCGGGGTTAACGTTCTTTCCGCCCGGCAGGACAATCACGTATTTTTTTCGGCCCGTAATGTAAAGGTCGCCGTCTTCATCGAGGTAACCTAAGTCGCCTGTGTGCAGCCAGCGGATGCTGTTGATGTCGGTGTCAATAACCGCTGCGGTGGAGTTTGGATTCTTGTAGTAGCCCTTCATAATGCAGGGGCCGCCGAGAAGAATCTCACCTTTTTCGCCCGGCGGAAGCGTTTGATTCAATTGATTAACGATTTTTACAAATAGAGTATTGATGGGTTTGCCAACAGAGCCTAACTTTTTGGGGCTGTCATTGAAACCATAGACGGGCGAGTTTTCGGTGGTGCCGTAGCCTTCATAGAGTTTGAGGCCTCTTTTCCAGAGCACATCCAGCACCCATTTTGGCATCGGTGCAGCGCCGGAGAGAAAGAAACGAACCGCACTCCAGCCCAGCTTTTTGATAACGCCTTTGCCGACCAATTTAGGCAGGAATCGGTCAAGCAGCCTGAGAGGCAAATTCTTTCGCTTCTGCTTTGCGATGCCTTCCTCGATATTTTTTGCCAGGACCGTATAGAGGGCAGGTATCGCAATAAAAATGGTTATGTTTTTGTCACGGATAAGCTCGGCTATCTGGCGGTATTTGTTTGTGTAGATATTTGTTGCACCGACGGCAAAGGGCAGCAGCTTGCCGACGGTCAAGCCAAAGGAATGGTGAGGCGGAAGGATGTGGCCGAGTCTGTCTTTGCCGGTTATATCTATTTTCTCGATAGAGCCTTGAATATTGGCAAGAAGATTTACGCCAGTCAGCTCGACCTCGCGTGGGTCGCCGGTCGTGCCGGAGGTGCATAAAATTACTGCGGTGTCAAAAGATTCGACCTTTTCGCAAACTTTGTTTAGAAACTGACTGATTTTAACATCGTCTGAACTATTTTTGTGCACATCTATCAAATTCAATTCCGGCCTGCCTCCGCCCCCGCGTCTTCCTGTCGGAAGACAAGAGCAGGGGCGAGAAGAGGCAGCAGGCGAAAAACTACCCAGAGGCGAGTCGGTCATTTCAACCAGGCCGAGGCCGCTACTTGAGGCAAACTCTCTTAATTCTATTCTGGAGTCGGCCTCGTGATAATCATCAGCCATAATAAGCAGGCGACTATTGGTGTGGGTGAGGTGATTTATGACCCCCTCAACGGGCCGCTCCGGGTCAATCAATACCGGCACAGCGCCGGCAAGAATAGTCCCCCATAAGGCCACGTCCCAATCGATGCGGTTCTTGCCCACGATGGCGACTTTGTCTTTTGGCTGGATGCCTTGCTTTTCAATAAGCCATAAGGCAAAGTTCTGTGCGTGTGTTTTAAGCTGCCGGAAGGTGAGTTTTTCCTGCCGCTCCGCCCTGACAATCTCAAGGCACACCTTATCCAGTGGGTCGATTCTATTAAGAGTGTCATTAAAAAGTTCGATTAAACTCCTGAACCTAAGTTGCGTCTGCATCAATCCTTATAGCTCCATCAGACAAATTATCCTTTTTGCAGCCCTTTAAGGGCTGTGAAAGACCTACTATGGCCACAATTTATAGTGCCCAAAATTTTAACTTTCGGCTCGCAAAAAAGCAAGTGTTTTTTCGTCAATATTTTGGTTGGGAAAGAAAGCCGCCAAAGGCGAGGTGATTAGTCGTGCGTATTGCATATTCCACTGGTGATACCAATTGCAGTTAAAGATTGCCCAAGGAACTGGATACAATAATTATTTGGAAAGGCCCTGATTCCCGTTCCTTCGGCTTCGCTCAAGACAGGTTTGGCGGGAATGACAAAGGGAAAATCGGCAATTAATAAGTAAAATTGGTAGAAGGATTTACTTATCCGGAAGTGATTATTGACGCCGGAGAGGTAATCCGATACGATTAAATCCGGGCAGGTTTATCCGCCATTTGTGTGGCGAATTTATCCGCCGTTTGGAAGATTAAAATGAGCTCAGCAGAATATAATACCAAAGAATCCGGTTCAACAGGGGTATCGAGGCCGACAGCGAATTTATCCGCCGGACAAATGGCGGATTTGGTTTGTGTTATTTTGATTGGTGTGCTGCTAATTTGTTTGGTGACGCCGATTTCAACGTCGGCTCAGACTTTGAGGCATCCAGTCCCTACGGGACATCCACGCCTGCTCGGGTCGCGGCAGCGATTGCAGAAACTATCGAAAGAGCGTGCGGAAGCGTATCAGCGGGTTGTGAGGGTCGCGCGCGAGCTTGAGGCTGATGACCACTCGAAGGGACTCTCGATGTCGTTAGTCTGTGCGATTGAACAGGATGAGCAGCTCGGCAAGGCAGCCGTGCAGAGGGTAATGAAATATATTACAGGCCCGATTAAGAAGGGACATACTACCTTCGGACACGACCTTGCCCTTTGTGCAATAGTTTATGATTTATGTTACGAATACTGGACGGACGAAGAGCGTGCGAAGTTTTGGGAGTATATGAATAAAACCGTTGAGGCCAATGTCGATTCTGAGACGCACGTTTTTCACAACGGCTGGTATGGCTACAAAAACTGGGGTATTGGTTTGGCCTGCTATGCCGCCTACTATGAAAATCCCCGGGCTGCTGAATTTCTTAAGACACTTGAGCAGGATTGGCGGACGCGGGCAGCGCCGGCATTCGAGCTGGCAGGAGACGGCGGCGGATGGGCTGAGGGCTACTACATCAATTACTTTTTGTATGAGTGGCTGTTTTTTTGCGAGGCAGCCCGCTATTGTGAAGGCGTTGATTACTATGCGGATGTCCCTGCGTTTTTCAAGGACCGCGCTATCGCGGGTATGTTTGAAGCCTACCCGGGGATTGTGGAGTATGGTTCGCGCCGGCCGATTCCAATGGGTGATGGCGGCGGGAGAGTTTTCGGGGGCGACCGCGATAAGGTGTTATCAGCCAGACGCATTCTTGTAAATTACTTCCGTGATGATGCAGACCATCAGGTTGTTCATACGTTTAATGAGACTACGCCGCGTTCGAGTGTCGGCAATTACGCTTACAAAGATTTTCTATGGCGAGATAGCACGGTCAAAAAGGGCGACCTGCACTCGTTTAAGCTGTCGCATATCAGCACAGGACCCGGTTATGTTTATGCGCGAAGCTCGTGGGATGAAGATGCGACGGACTTTTTCTTTAAGTGCGGCGACCGCTTCACAGCACACCAGCATTTAGATGTTGGACATTTTCTGATTTATAAATATGCGGAGCTGGCCGGCGACGGCGGGCACTACGATGCGTTTGGCTCGAATCATGATGTCAATTATCATCTCCGCACAATCGCGCATAACACGATACTTGTCTATGACCCGTGCGAGACGTGGCCGCAGATGCGTGCCGGGCCTGTTTCGGGAAATGATGGCGGGCAATATCATCCCTGGCCTCACCATAATGGTGCAGTCGTTGACCCGGCACAATGGCAGCAGGGAAAAAAGTTGTATGACATTGCGGATATTTTAGGTTTTGAGGATAAGGGGACATTCCTTTACGCAGCAGGTGACTGCACACGAGCTTATTCACCTAAGAAACTGGAGTATTTTACGCGACAGATTGTGTTTCTTCGCCCCGGCACGTTTGTCATTTTTGACCGCGTGTGCTCTAAAGACGCTCGCTTCAAAAAGACCTGGCTGTTGCAGACTATGAAAGTTCCCACAGGGACATCGCCGAATCTTGTAGTTACAAACGGCAATGGGCGATTGTTTATCCAGACCGTTTTGCCGAGCAACCCGCAAGTCAGGTTAGCTTCCGGGCCGAATTTATATAGCTATGGCGGCAAAACCTATCCGCCCGAGCGCGATACCGGGCCTGCGCCGGAATGCCGCGTTGAAATATCGCCTTCTCAGCAAGCGACCATCGATTACTTTTTGCACGTTTTGACGGCGACTGATGCGAAGACTGAGTCGGTTGAAAATGCAGTTGCACAGATTCAAGGCGGACAGGTTGCCGTGATTATTGGCGGCATAAAAATCACCTTTACGACTGCACAGGTCGCAGGTGGCATAGAGATTTCCAAAAGTTTCAACAAATTTGCGGATAAAATCATATCCCAATAGTATTATCAGATAAGAAACCGAAAACATTATTCTATTATTACATAGAAACGGACTTTGACAGTTCAGCCTTTATCTGATAAAATTTGGCTATGTCAAAATTCTATCTATTTGGAATACAATTTTGTCAAGCAATCCATAGAACGTGTTTGCACGGGCTGGAAGCCCGTGCTACGTCAAGGGAGACAGATGAGAAACGTAAGGATTCTTATATTAACAGCGGCAGCGATACTGTTATTTTGCCACAGTTTCATTTATGCAGCAGAAGGAAGAAATCAGCCTGTCTTCGATAAGATAGGCGTAACACGTGGCATAATCGTGGTTATTGGCGACAGGGACTGCAAACTTGCTTTAGAGCTGGCGCGGGATAGCGAGCTACTCTTTTTTGTTCAGTTGCCACGAGCTGAGGATGTGGAAAGAGTATGCCGGATTGCCGATGATGCCGGACTATACGGGACTCGCATATTCATCGAGAAGGGCGAACTGACGAAATTGCATTTAGCCGACAATATGGCTGATGCACTGATTGCCGTAGGTGACGCCGTCAATATTCAAGAGGCGGAGGCCCTGCGTGTAGTTCGGCCTGAAGGCAAAGCCATATTAGGGGACAAGATTCTGGTAAAATCATTTCCCGAAGGCGTGGATGATTGGAGTCACCCGTATTATAAGCCGGACAACAATCCGCAGTCGCAGGACCGGGTCGCCGTCTCGCCTTATTTGACGCAATTTTTAGCTGAGCCGCGTTATGCGCCGCTGCCGCAGGTGGCGGTGGCCTCAGCAGGCCGGGTATTCAAGGCGTTCGGGCACGTGGCATTTAAGGCGCGTGAAGAGCCATTTCTTAATAAGTTAGTGGCATTTAATGGTTACAACGGCACGATGCTGTGGCAGCGAGACCTGGCAGAAGGCGTTATGATACACCGCAATACAATGATAGCAACGCCGACCCTGCTGTATATTGGAGATGATAAATCCTGTAAAGTTATCGATACTGCAACCGGCGAGATTAAGGATGAGATAGCACCGCCGGCGGATGTGGCCGGCGGGACGTTTTGGAAATGGATGGCTCTTGAGGATGGTGTGCTGTATGCACTTATCGGAGAGCAGGAGCAAAGAGACCCCACAATGCGGTGGAACCGTGACAAGCACGGCTGGCCGTGGGACCCGATATCGAAGGGTTTTAATCAGCCGGAGCATCCGTGGGGATTCGGGAGTAATGTGCTTGCGATTGACCCGAAGACAAAAAAAGTTCTGTGGAGTCATCACGAAGACCAGCCAATCGACGGCCGCGCTATGTGTATGAAAAACGGTCGGATTTACATCTTTCGATTCGGTGGGTATCTGGCCTGCCTGGATGCGAAAAATGGCAAAGAATTTTGGCGTAAAACACCGGCAAACGACGCCAAACTATTTGAGTCGCTTGGTTCATATTTGGATCGCCAGGACTGGCGGACAAACTGGCGAACAACTTGTTATCTAAAGTGCAGTGACAAGGCGTTATATTTTGCCGGCCCACCTGTTGGCAGGCTGCTTGCGGTTTCAACCGAGGATGGTCGGATTCTATGGGAGCATCCTTACAGTAACTTTCAGTTGGTCCTGCGGGGTGAAGAACTATACGGTATAAGCGGGCAGATAGACAATCATCCGAGTATGAAATTTGCGGCACTTACCGGCGAGGTGCTGTCGCAGATTAACAAGTCTCGCCGGGCTTGCACCAGGCCGACCGGTTCTGCTGACGCCATATTCTTTCGTGCGGAAGATGGGTCGGTGCGTCTGGATATTGCCAGTGAGCGCCCGGGTTGGGTTTCGCCGATGCGCCCAAACTGCCACGATGGCGTAACTATTGCTAACGGCTTACTATACTGGTGGCCATCCGTGTGCGACTGCCAGCTTACTCTCTATGGTATTACCTGCCTGGGGCCGGCTGGAAATTTCGATTTCACCGCGGCTGCAACAGAGACAGAGCGTCTGGAGAAAGGCACTGGTAACATAGATAAAGTTGCAGAGATGCCACAATCGCCAAATGATTGGCCGACGTTGCGGGCAGATAATACGGCAAGCGCGACCACAAAGGCAATTATTCCCAACAAGTGCGAATTGTTGTGGCAGGCTGCTCAGAAAAAAACTTTTGCCCGCGGTTCATCCTTGCCTACAGCGCCGGTTGCCGCAGGCGGCTTGGTTTTTGTTAGCGGTCCTGATGGAATTGTTCGGGCGCTGGATGCAGCAACCGGTAGGCTTCGGTGGAAGGCATATACCGGCGGTGCGGTTCGAATTTCACCAACTATATGGAAAGGCCGGGCTCTTGTAGGTTCTGGTGACGGCTGGTTGTATGCCTTCGAGGCAGCGACAGGGCGGCTCTTGTGGCGGTTCCGTGCAGCTCCTATCCAGCGAAAAATTCCTGTCTATGGCTCGCTGCAATCGACCTGGCCAGCGGCAAGCGGAGTGTTGGTTCAGGATGATACTGCTTATGTCGCTGCCGGACTTGCTAATTATGACGGGACATACGTTTATGCGCTCGATGCGGCAACCGGCCAGATAAAATGGCAAAACAATACGTCAGGCCATCTTGACCAGCGGGCCCGAACAGGGGTGAGTGTCCAGGGACATCAGTTGCTTTACGATGGCAAGCTGTATCTGGCCAGCGGCAGCTCTATCTCGCCTGCTATATATGATATTAAGGATGGAAAATGTCTTAATGACGCTGAGCCGCTTGCACAATGTGTATCGCGCAGTCCCCGGGGCTGGGAGCTTTATCTCGTTGGCGGACAGGTCGTAGCGTGCGGCAAGCCTTTCTATGCGCATCCTGAATACGATGTCTATGACGATACCGTCTTTAGCAGGGTCTTCCACACATCGAGCGCCGGTCGTGACATTGCCTGGGTGAGCAATCAGGACGGCGGCAGGATTTTGTGCTTTAGTCAGATTGACAGGGAGCTACTAAATAAAAAGATGTCTGACCCACAGAACCGTTTTCTTATTGCTTGGAAGAGACTTGGCATCCAGGATAAACCCCTCTGGAGCTACGATTGTAAGGATGGGACCGCTCTGGCAGTGTGCAGTAATGCTGTGGTGGTTGCCGGCAAATCGCAGGTCGTTGCACTGAAGCTGGAAGATGGAAAGGTATTGTGGTCGCAGCCGCTGCCGTCGCCTGCGGTTACCTGGGGAATGGCTGTTGACCGCGATGGCCGAGTGATAGTAACTCTTGAGGATGGACAGATTTTATGTTTCGGTCAAAATGGCCGCGTGTAAACAAGCACAGTTGCCTTTTATTTCCAGTCGCTCTGCTCGGGTTGGTAATTGTCGCTGGTTGCAGCAAGAAGCAGCCGGTAGAATCACAAAAAGAGTTAGTGCTGTTGTGCGGCAGCTCATTTATTCAGCCGGATGAGAAGCTCTGCTCCTTGTTCACCGCCGAAACCGGCATTAAAGTTGTTACTACAAGCGGCGGCAGCGAAGACCTTTTACCCTTGATTAAGACAGGCCGAAAAGGTGACATCTTTATAACACACGACCCATATCTTGACTATGTTTCGCAGGCAAAGGCGCTCGGCGAACATATTGAAACTGGTTTTGTGGCGCCCGTGCTGGCTGTGCAGAGGGGAAATCCGCAGGGAATAAAATCAATTGAGGATTTGGCAAGGCCAGGACTAAAACTAGCGCTGACAGACCCGCAGTATTCAACCTGCGGCGAAATGGTATTTGCACTTTTAGAAAAGAAGGGCATAAAAGAGGCGGTAATGAAAAATGTCGAGAACCGCCTGACCAAAGGGCACAGCACTCTCGGCACTTTTCTCAAAACGAAGACGGTGGATGCGGTCATTATATGGAACGGCGTAGCACATACATTTAGAGATGACCTGGAAGTTGTGAAGACACCATACGAATATGATAAGGACGTTCGGGTGCACATTATCGGTTTAAGCTTCTCAAAACAGCCGGGGCTGCTCAATAAATTTTTTGAATTTGCCCGAAATAAAGGTCCTGAGATTTTTGCCGAATACGGCTATGTGAAAGAATACGCAGGAGTAGTTCCTTGAAGCGATTCGCTGTATCTGTAATTATTGCTGCAGTAGTAATCCTTTGCGGATGTGGAGTTAAAAGTTCCGAAAAGTCTGATTCTGAGGCGAAAGAATTACTGCTTTATTGCGGTGCTGGTATCCGCCCATCGGTAGATGAACTTAGTGAGGTATTCGAGCGTCTGCACGGTATAAAAATTATCACTGACTATGCAGGCAGCGAGGTGCTTTTGTCCAAGATAAAGCTCAGCCGGCGCGGAGACCTTTATATGCCCGGCGACGAGTATTACATTGAGCAGACCGCCAGTAAAGGAATGATACTCTCGCAACGAACGGTCTGTTACTTTGTACCTACCATACTGGTGCAGAAAGGCAATCCCAAAAACATACGTTCCTTGCAGGACTTACTACAGAACGGTTTGAAAATAGGGCTGGGGGACCCAAACACCTGTGCCGTTGGCAGAAAAACGATGGAAATTTTTGCCAAGAATAATATTCCCTGGGAGGCCATCCAGAAAAACGTTGCCTTTTTGTCCTTGACCGTAAATGAGTTAGGTATACAGATTCAGGCACGTTCGCTGGATGCAGTTATTGTCTGGGACGCGGTGGCTCGATACTATGCAAACTATGGCGATGAAGTTCCTATTCCCATAGAAAACAATTGTGTTTCTACTGTCGATATCGGCGTGCTGACATTTACAAAGAATAAATCACTGGCTGAAAAGTTTGTCGAGTTTGCAGCTTCAGAGCACGGCCAGGCCATTTTCAAGAAACATTTCTACAGGGTCGAACCGCCATAATAAGACGTCTATCTTTCGGAGAGAGACCGGCAGGATTTTCCGGGGGATGTTTTATCAAAACAATAAATGTGGACAAGTTTTGTCAAAGGTAAGTATGAATAGCCCTGTAAAAGGTTGGCGAGACCGTGTATTCGAGGCGGCAGTGTTTTTCTTTGTAGTTGTTTTTGTCGCGTTTATTCTCACATTGCTCGTTGCCGACGCTCTTTATATTGACAAAAAGGCTGTTATAACGGTTCTAACATCACGGTTTATAACCCACGCCCTCTGGATGAGCATCTGGACGAGTTTCAGCACGACCTTCATTTCGCTACTGTTTGCTGTGCCGGTAGGATACGCTTTGAGCCGGCTGCGATTTCCCGGCAGAATTCTGGCAGATGCAATTGTAGATTTGCCGATTGTGTTTCCGCCTCTTGTTGTAGGCTTGACGCTTTTAGTATTTTTTTCGCAGACTTCTATCGGGCGATGGATACAGGATGATTTAGGTCTGGAATTTGTTTTTCAGCCAAAGGGCATCGTGCTGTGCCAGTTTGTGGCAGCAGCAAGTCTTGCAATCCGTTCTTCTAACACGGCATTTAACGATGTCAGCCAGCGCTATGAGAACGTGGCTCTTACGTTAGGCTGCACCAGATGGGGGAGCTTCTGGCGAGTTTCGCTGCCCCTGGCTCGCAACGGTATTATTGCAGGAGGAATTTTGACCTGGGCCCGCGCATTCGGACTTTTTGGGCCATTGATGATTTTCGTCGGCTCTTTTCGCGGACGAACAGAAGTATTAAGCACCACAATCTTTCTTGAGCAATCGGTGGGCAATCTGGAGGTGGCTCTGGCAGTAGCGCTATTACTTATCTTTGTGGCATTGGTCGCAATAACTATTATTCGCCTTGTCGGCGGTTCGGCTCTGGTGAAACGATGATTCGCACCGAGAAAATTTCTTTCCGCATTGGCACGTTCCAGTTGCTGGATGTAAGTATCGAGATTGCAGCCGGACAGTATTTTGTTTTGCTGGGACCGCCAGGTTCAGGCAAAAGTATTTTTCTCGAATGCCTCTGCGGCCTTAGAAAAGTAGATTCAGGAAAAATATTTATCGATGGACGTGATGCAACTTTTCTTGAGCCGCGTGCACGCAATATCGGGTATGTGCCCCAGGATTATGCACTTTTTCCTCACCTCACCGTCGAACAAAATATCGCTTTTGGTTTACGTGTCAGCAAATACACTAATAAGGATATTATCAAGCGAACCGGTGAAACAGCGGAGCTGCTGGGCATCGAACATTTATTGTCGCGCAGCGTAAATGGCCTGAGCGGCGGCGAGACGCAGCGGGTTGCTCTGGCGCGAGCGATAATCTTAAAGCCGAAGGTCTTGCTATTGGATGAGCCGGTCTGTGCTCTGGATGAGGTAACAAGGCAGGAAATCTGCTCGCAGCTTTTTTTTCTTCAGCGCCGCCTCGTGGTAACTGTTATTCACGTAAGTCATAATCTGGAGGAGGCATTTTCTGTGGCCGACCGGGCCGCTATCTTGCACAAAGGAATCCTGCAGCAAATCGGCTCGCTGGATGAGCTTCTTCGCAAACCCAACAGCGAGTTTGTCGCACGCTTTATGCGTTGTGAAAATATTTTTTCCGGCCAGGTGATTGGGCCAGGCGCCCGGCCCGAACAGACTCGAGTGAAGGTTGGAGATGCCGGGATAAATGTCATAGGCGAATATCACGGCAAACTTAAGCTGGTGATTCGTCCTGAAGATGTGCTCGTTTATCCTTATGCTGAGAGTTACGGCAAAGGTGAGAATGAGATTCGCGTCAGACTTATTCGCTTACGTAACTATGGCGAGTATTTCAGGATGGAGCTGGATGGCCCTTTCAGTTTAATCGCTCATTTAACAGGCGCAGTTTTTAACGAGTTGAGGGTTGAGCCTGGAGCAGATTTAGTTGCGGTGTTACGGCCACAGAACATTCACGTGCTGCCTGCATAAGAGCCTTTGCATTTTTCTGCCAAAATCTTTATAGTATCAGGCATAATGTTTGCCTGCTCGAACAATGGAATAGGGGCTATTGTGATTAAATTTCAAAAATTATACGCTTTTAGTTTATTTCATTCATATTTAACAAATTGTATATGCGGTGTCGATATAGTTGAGAAAGGCGTAGTTAGTAAGCC
>Ga0315293_10001227_pt1 | contig 24919 bp, 23 predicted proteins | sample YL17G13_20_MG_FD_203071 | JGI IMG/M metagenome (GOLD analysis project Ga0315293, IMG submission 203071) | Sediment microbial communities from Yellowstone Lake, YNP, Wyoming, USA - YL17G13_20 | ecosystem: Environmental > Aquatic > Freshwater > Lake > Sediment | place: USA: Wyoming | collected...
TTTCAATGCCCGACTATGGAAACGCAATGAAGGATGGTAAAGAACAGATAGATTCTCCCTGTCAGGAACCTATTAGGGGCGATATTGCAGAGGGCCAGCAGCCATGCCCTTGCCATAAGGACAAGATGGGCCCCGACGGCGATAAGTTTGCACCCAAGTCCATGATGGACGGCAAGATGGAGAAGAACGGCTGCGACAAACCCATGATTGAGCCGGATGGCAACAAATGTGCACCCAAGTCCATGATGGAGAACGGCTGCGACAAACCCATGATTGAACCGGATGGCAACAAATGTGCACCCAAGTCCATGATGGAGAACGGCTGCAACAAGCCCATGATGGGACCGGATGGCGACAAGAATCAGGACTGCCCGTGCCAGAGCCCGTAATGGAAGAAATCCAGACGAGTTAGAAAGAAGAATATCCTCCCATTAGAGAGGAAGTTTGATTGGTCAGGATAATCCTTCCTGACCATTCTATCTTTAAAAAAGGACTTTCCGGAAAAAATTCCCGTTGGAGGGCAAACATGAAGAATTCCGTTGAACTATTGGTTATACTGATGATCTTTTGGGCAGTATTTGTAGTTCTTTATAATTTTATTGGTCAGGCATTTGCGATCTCCGGTGGCAGAAATTCGCTGAAGGCTGTGAATTCTGGTGTTGATGCTGAAAGTTTGCATGATTCGAGGCATCGCGCTGAAAGATGATGAATCATATACGCTTTTTGTCAGAGTCCAGAGTGTGAGACACATCGACTCTATGTGTTTCAGAAGGCTTCTTATGATCTCCAAGCAGACGCTTGAAGAGCTAAGAGAAGCGATTAACGAACAAAATGAGGAGATTTCCTATAGCGGAGACCTCAAGCTGGATGAGGTTCCTTATAAACTCATGAATATAAATATACTTCAATAGCAGTATAATTTAACTCTGGATGCAGATGTGGCAGACCGCCAGTTTATCTATACCGACAATACAATGCCGATTGTTGGGCATTTATCCTTTGCTGTACCTGAAGACGAATTTACGGAAGCAAACACGGGTGAGTTGACCATGAAGGCGGGCGGATATCGTGGAACCTATCAGGTCTTGCTCAACATGCCCACAAACCTAGATGCTCCCGCACAGTCATCATGAGCTATCCCCCAAGATCAGCGCCGGGGCTATTCTGCTTTATTTTGTCACGGAACGCATTCAAAAGGATAACACAAGAATTGCAGGATCGGTGCAATTCGGTTGTCCTTACGGTAACGCTAATTGGCCGCCTGATCGCCTGCCGGAATATGGATGGCATTATGCAAAAGAGACATCCTGGATAATAGGTTGGATAATGATGAACGGAACTATTTGGGCGGCTTTTAACCCAATCCGAACAGTTTTGGAAGGATTAGCTGATGGTTCATCTCATCCAGTTAGGCGTTCGTTCGGTCCAGTTTTTATATATCGTTCCATGCACGGTAAGCCCTGCCTGGTTCTGCCCAGGAACCTGATGATTCTTCGGAGTCAGAATCATGAAAGCCATCAGAGAATACATGAAACATAAGCCATGTTTGAGGGGTCAGATACTTGATCGTGGCGAGCTGAAGCGTGTGGCCCAAGCCTGCGGCCTGAGCCCCCAGGAGACCAGATCAGAGTTGAAGAAGCTGGGATTCATCTTGACCAAGAACCATCACGGATTGACGATCTGGAAGAAGCAAGATGATCCTGCTTCAGGCACAACATCGGAATCGTGAGGCTGATTAGATGTCGATTATCGAAAATGAAGGGGACAAGTTGGCCATAGATCAGCTAGGGGACGGAACCATAATCCTCAAGAAGCTGGTCAACAGATTGTGCTTTAGGACAGCTGAATGAGAGACGATGCGAAAGAAGGTGGAAATTATTACAGGCGTGATAGAGCTGAAAGACATCCACAAGACCTACTGCATCGGTGATAGCGAGTTTGCCGTGCTGAAAGGCATAAACCTGGAGATAGAGGCGGGCGAGTTTATAGCGCTCATGGGCCCTTCCGGCAGCGGCAAGTCTACGCTCATGAACATCGTGGGCTGCCTGGACCGACCGTCGAGCGGCAGCTTCCTGCTCTTGGACCAGGACATCAGCCAGACCTCAGATGATGAGCTGGCCCGGATTAGAAGAGAGGAACTGGGATTCATATTCCAGACCTTCAACCTCATCGGCCGAATCAATGTCCAAAAGAACGTGGAGATGCCCATGATTCTCGCCCGTATTCCGCGCGAAGAGCGCAAGACCCGGGCCCTGATGCTGCTCCAAGCCGTAAACCTTGCCCACCGGGTTGATTTCAGCCCGCTCCGCCTCTCGGGCGGAGAGCGCCAGAGGGTAGCCATAGCCCGGGCTTTAGCCAACGACCCAAAGATCATAATTGCCGATGAGCCCACGGGCAACCTTGACCTTAAGAGCAGCAAGGAGGTCATGAACATTCTGGCCAGATTGAATCAGGAGGGACGCACCATCATCATGGTCACCCATAATCCGGAGATAACGGAGAACTGCAGTCGCGTCATACGGCTCAGAGACGGACGCATTCTGGAGAGCGCATCATGAAAAGATATCTTCAAATTTTTTTCCTGCTTCTGCTGATAACGGGCTTTGCGGCAGCTTACGAGTATCACATGCCCGTGAATATTCATCCCACGACCACTCCGGCCGTGCTCATGCCCGGCGACGAGGCTATTTTAGCCATCGAGCTAGATAACGGAGCGGCACCCTACGGAGCGGGCAAAGACGCCGGTGCGGGCAGCACTGCACAGAGTGCCCTCTTATCAACGCCCATCAACAGGACCTTCCTGAAGGGCACGGAGGACCTCAAGGTCATCAGTGACGATTATCATGATCTGGGCATGATCGGCCCAGATGATAAGGTCACCATCTATTACAAGATCAGAGCCTCCACGAATATATCAAGCGGCACCTACCTCCTCGATTTTGGGGTAGTGGGTGGATATGATATGATCACCATCAACCGCGAGATTCCCGTTAAAGTGGACTCGGCTGCCGTGAGCATGGCCCGCGCGGAGGCTGCCACCAAGCCGAGCATAAATCTGAATGTCGCCAACCCCCGGGAAGATACGCTCAACGCCGTGACCATCGTGCCCTCAGCAAAAGGAGTCAGGTTTTCTCCCGATGAGTATTACATCGGCACCATGGACCCTGATGAGGTCTTCACCATCAGCTTCGCCATAGACTCCGACAATCCCAACAAGCCCCTCAAAGGTCCAGAGAACCTCAGCTTCGCAGCCAAATTCAAGAACGGCGATACCTGGCATGAGTCCGCGGCATATGTCACCAGCTATATCCCACCCAGAGATAATACCAATCAGAACAGCTACCTCCTGCCCCTGGGTGGCGCGGCAGTGATCCTGATCGCGGCAGGCGCATACCTATACCGCAGAAGGAAGAATGCGAATAAGTCAAAGAATGGGTCCCGATCGGCCTGAAGTGAGATGGAACAGATGAATTTACCCGATATGCTGGAGTTCATTGCCGTCGGCTTCAAAGCTGACCGGTTCAAGACCCTCATGTCCTCCTTAGGGATAATCATAGGCGTCATGGCCATTGTGGTCATGCTCTCCGTGGGCGAGGGCCTCTACTCCGGGGTATCATCGCAGTTTTCCACCCTCAACCTGGATGTGATACGCGTGATGCCGGGGAGTGCCCAATTCGGGGGGCCAGGGGCAGGCCAGGCCAACAGAAATCCAGCGGAGCCAGCCAAGTTCACGGATAAGGACATCAAGGTTCTGGAGAACGTAGTGGGCGTCAAGAACGTCGCGCCCCAGACATCGGCCAGCGTCGTGGTCTCCTTCCGCAGCAAAAATGCCTCGGCGAGCCTCATCGGTGTGGACCCTGACAATCAGGAGGATCTCAAGGGCAAAGTGGCGCAAGGCAGGTTCCTCACAAGCTCCGATTATAAATCGATTGTCATCGGCAGCGGTGTTTCAGAGGATCTTTTCCGGATGAAGATCACACCTGGAAACAAGATTCGACTGTATTATCAGGACCGCTACACGGACTTCAAGGTGGTGGGAGTGCTCTTGGAACAGCAGCAAACAGCGTTCTCTGGCCCGGGCGGCAACCAGAATAACCAGATGTATATCACGCATAAGGCCATGAAAGAGCTGACGGGCCGCGATAATTACTACTATGGATCGTTTCAGGTTACAGTCGAAGATCCGGAGCAGGTGGAGAACGTGATTGACAGGATCAAGAATGACCTCAGGAGGTATCATAAGGATGAGGCCTATGATGCCACCACGGCGCGGGATATGCTCTCTTCGCTCATGAGCATTCTTTCCATGATCAAGTACGCGCTGGCGGGCATTGGCGCCATATCCCTGGTGGTGGGAGGAATTGGCATCGCCAATGTCATGATGCTCACCGTGAAGGAGCGAATAAGGGAGATAGGCGTCCTAAAAGCCTTGGGCGCGACCATGAGGGACATCAGGATGCAGTACCTGCTCGAGGCCGGGGTGCTGGGGGTGGTGAGCAGCATCATCGGAATCGCTCTGGGGGTGATGGTGTCCTTTGCCATCGGATCGCTGGCAGGACTGCCATCGGCCATAACGCCCACGTCCATACTGCTGGGACTGCTCTTCGGTGTGCTCACCACCACCATCGCCGGAGTCTATCCTGCCAACAAGGCGGCAAAGCTCGATCCCATCGAGGCGCTGCGGGCGGAATAACGCCCAATCAACCGGAGTGAATCGGTGGGCCGAAGGGTTCAAAACCTTTGAAAATAGATGGGCGGCTTTGTCCGCCCCAAAGCACTTTTCACCATCTGCCCATCATCTTTTTGATATCCTCTTCCGGGGTGCTGATCAACCGGATATCATACTTTTCCACCAGGATCTTCAGCATCTCGTCATTTATCCAGCCGGGCACGATGGGCCCGAGGTAGATGCCCTTGATGCCCAGCGCCAGCAGCGACCACAGTATGGCCACGGCCTTCTGCTCCATCCAGCTTACCACCAGCGTCAAGGGCAGATCGTTCACGCCCATGCCGAATAGCTCAGCCAGTGCCTGGGCCACCTCCAGGGCCACGATGGCATCGTTGCACTGGCCAAGATCAATCAGGCGCGGTATGCCCTCAATGTCTCCCAGGTCCAGGTCGTTGAACCGGAACTTGCCGCAGGCTAGAGTCAGGACGACCGTGTCTTTGGGCAGCTTTTGCACAAACTCGCGATAGTAATCGGACTTATGCAGCGGCGCGTCGCAGCCGCCCACAAGGAAGAACCGCTTGATCTTGCCTTCCTGGACAAGCTGCTTGATCTTGGCCGCATGCGACAGCAGGACGGATGTGGAGAAGCCGGTGGTCAGCTCGTACTCGCCCTGCTCCTCCGCCAGCTCGGGCAGGGAGCGGGCCTTCTCGATGACCTGGGAGTAATCGTAGCCGTCGATGTGCTTTACGCCCGGAATATAGACCGGTCCGGTGGCAAACATGCGATCTCTGTACTCCTCCCTGGGAGCCAGGAAGCAGTTCGAGGTGCCCAAAATTGCCATGGGGTACTTGGCAAAGAGCTGCCTCTGATCGAACCAGGCTTTGCCCAGATTTCCTGCCAGGTTCTTGTACTTCTTCAGGCCGGGATAGCCGTGGGCGGGAAGCATCTCGGAGTGCGTGTACACGAAGACATCTGTGCCCTCCACCTGCCTGAGCAGCTTGTCCAGCGCGTAGAGGTCGTGGCCGGTGACCAGGATTCCGTGGCCTTTTACCGTTCCCGTCTTCACTTTCGTGGGCTCTGGCTCTCCGAAGGTCTCGATGTGGGCCTTCTTGAGGAGCTTCATGGTCTTGATATTCATCTCTCCTGCCTTCACTGCCAGGTTCAGGAACTCCTGGGGATCGAAGTTGACGTTGGTGAGGGTGGAGAAGAACGCCTTCTCAATGAATGCATCCACCTCTGGGTCGGTGTAGCCCAGCTCCCGCGCGTGGTAGAGGTAGGCGCTGATGCCTTTGATGACGAAGAGCAGGTTATCCTGCAGCCTGGCCACAGTTGCTTCCTTTCCACAGACACCTTTCAGAGTGCAGCCCGTGCCCCCGGCCGTCTGGGAGCACTGGTAGCAGAACATGTCGAGCTTCTCTTTAGCAGCCATTTTTAATGCCTCCATATCGATTTCAATCTCCACGTTAATCTGATCTTAATTTTCCCTAAAGTATATCTGCAAATTTTTCATATCGCAATAGCTTCAGGCATTTCCTATCGCAGCGGGATAAAGCTGCATTCCCTTTCTACCGGAGGGCAATCCATGCCGCCCCATGGTATATTAAAGATACCAAGGTATATAGCCTAGAACGTTTCCAGGAGGATACCATGCAGGAAGGATGCACGGTTAACCTGACGGTGAGATACATTGCCAGAAAATGGACCCTGCTCATCCTCTTGGAGCTTTACAAGGGAAAGGAGCACAGCAGGCGCTTTTCCGAGCTGAAGAGCAGCTTATGCGGCATCACCCAGAAGGTGCTCTCGGCGCGGCTGAGGGAGCTGGAGAAGGAAGGGCTCGTCGAGAATCAGGTGGACGACACATCCTTCCCTGTGAAGAGCGAGTACATCCTGACAGAGAGCGGCCTGGAGATCATCGGCATCATCAAGGACATGAAGCGGTGGGCTCTGAAATGGAAGATCACAAACATCGAGTGCAGCTGCCAGGACTGCAGCGAGTGTGTCTTGTGAGATGCTCTCCAAAAAATGTTTATCCAGCCCCTAGAAAAGAGACTCCGACCTTCATCGCAGGAGAATTCTTGGAATATTTTTGAATCATTTCGAGTACAGTAACCTGTGCCTCAAGAGGAGGAGTCTAAAGGCTACGCCCGCTGACTGCCATAGCGCCGAGCCCTCCAGGGAGGAAATCCTGAGAGCAGGCCGAGCGACCAGCGACAGCAAAAAGACTTTCGCGCCTCCAGTTTGACGAAGCATTGGGCTTTCAGTCTCATAGCTTGATCCTGATTTCCAATTCCCGCCTAACTCTATCATTGCTCTCTCAGAGCAGGAGCGATACCCAGCTGCTGCATCAGCCCGAGCAGGTTGGCCTCGCCCCACAGCTCTGCGATCCGGCCGTTCTCGATGCGAAAGATCTCCATGCCGGTCATGGTGATGGACTTTCCCGTGGGCGGCAGGCCCATAAAGGCGCCCTTGTGAATTCCGCGGGCCGTGAAGCGCGCAGCCACCCGGTCGCCCTCCGCCACCATATCCTCCACGGTGACGTTGAGGTGCTCGAAGGCGGCGCGGCAGGCGACGACCACATCACTGATGCCCTGAATGCCCGACGCTGCGGGCAGGGGCACATGCAGGACGAAATCCGGAGCCAGCAATTCCCTGGCTTCATCAAGGTTTCCTGACGAAGGGCCCAGCTCAAAGAAACGGCGAACGATTTCCTTTTTATCTTCAGTGGACATCGATTTTCCTCAGTCGAATTTAATATTACTACTCTGATGACAACAACTTCGTGGCCTCTTTCGGCCTGGGCGTCTTTACCACGAGGATGCGGACCATGCCGCCGCTCTCATTCATCCAGCGATGGGGAATCTTTGCCGGGCTCTCAATGAGGGTATCGGCCCCGACCTCCTTTCGCTCCTCGCCTATCTCGACTATTCCCCGGCCCTCCAGCACGTAGAAGACCACATCCACAGGAGTGATGTGCTTTTTCAGGGTCTCGCCAGGCTGCAAGGTGATGTGCACCACCTGAGCGCTCTTTGTGGATACCCATTGTCCCAAGGGGAAAAAAATTAAAATATTAAATGGTCTTGGCTTGATTTCAGCTCCAGCTGTGATGTCTGTGATGCTGAGGGTAGCTGGGAGGATACCAGTAGGGATAGCTGTAAGTATATGGGTAGTAATAATATGGGTAAGGATAGTAGTAATAGTATGGGTAATAGTAATTCGGATACTGGGGGGACAGCCAGTCGTAATACATCGACGAATATGTCATCGGATACTGAGAAGAATATGTCAATCCCGCAGACGCTGATTCATCATATCCTGAGGGCTGTGCCGCGCCCAGGGTGCAGAGCAATCCAAGCGCTAATAAAGGAAGTAAAATTATAATCCTAATACCAACACCTCCACTATTTTTAAGGCGGTCAAAGTATTAAAACCTATTTTTTATGTAGATCCATTTAAATGGTCACGTGAATCCTCCTATAGCTATCGATTCTGGGAATACGCAAAAAAATAATAGCGGACCCGCCGGGATTCGAACCCGGGTCCGAGGCTCCGGAGGCCTCTATTCTATCCAGACTATACTACGAGTCCACACTTTAGTTCCTGCAGATCACTGCTTAATGTTCTCAGGAACCGATTAGATGATTAAAATTATGGAATATATAGGCAGCGGGCTTTCTTCCCACGGGAAGCAGCCCTGATACCTAACCGAAACTCTAGCTTTCCAGCACGATCTCGATGTTCACGTTCTTCGGGACCTGGATCCTCATGAGCTGGCGCAAAGCGCGTTCGTCTGCATCCAGATCGATGAGCCTCTTATGCACCCTCATCTCCCAGTGATCCCAGGTGGCCGTTCCCTCGCCATCAGGGCTCTTCCTGCAAGGAACAACCATCTTCTTCGTGGGCAGTGGAATTGGTCCTGCCATGTGCACGCCCGTTCTCTGGGCTATCCCCTTGACCTGGTTGCAGATGTCGTCCAGCATCAGGGGGTTGGTGCCCGAGAGTCTAATTCTAGCCTTCTGCATGTTTGACACCAAAAAGTTAGCTAGCGGGGCGTCACGGCCATGCACATGCCCGCGGCAACGGTCGTTCCCATATCTCGGATGGCGAACCTTCCCATCTGCGGGATTTCCTTCACCGGCTCGATGACCATGGGCTTGGAGGGCGTCACCATGATGATGGCTGCATCTCCTGCCTTGATGAAGGCCGGATTCTCCTCCTTAACAGCTCCAGAGCGCGGATCGAGCTTGGCCAGGATCTGGGTGATGGTGCAGGCGACCTGTGCGGTATGGCAGTGGAACACCGGGGTGTATCCTGCCGATATGGCACTGGGATGCTGCAGCACAACGATCTGGGCCTTGAACTCCTTGGCCACGGTTGGGGGCTTTTCAGGATGTCCGCAGACGTCGCCACGGCGAATGTCCTTCTTGGAAACACCGCGCACGTTCCATCCGATGTTATCTCCAGGGTACGCCTCAGGAACTTCCTCGTGGTGCATCTCGATGGACTTGACCTCACCAGCCACGTTGGCAGGCTGGAATATGATCTTGTCATTCTTCTTCATGATGCCGGTCTCGACACGGCCCACAGGCACTGTGCCTACACCGGAGATGGTATAGACGTCCTGCACCGGCACCCGCAGCGGCAGGTTCGTCGGCTTCTGGGGCACCTTGAGGTTGTTCAGGGAATCCAGCAGGGTCGGCCCCTTGTACCACTTCAGATTCTCGCTGGCCTTGGCGAGATTGTCTCCCATCAGGCCGGAGATGGGCACGAAGGGTATCTCCTCCAGCTTGTATCCGACCATCTTCAGGAGTTTGCTTACCTCATCCTTGACCTCGTTGAACCGCTTTTCATCGTAAGGGGGCGTGGTGGCATCGATCTTGTTCATGGCCACGATCAGCTGGTTGACGCCTAATGTTCTTGCCAGGAAGACGTGCTCCTTGGTCTGGGCCATAACGCCATCTGGTACGGCCACTACCAGCACAGCGGCATCGGCCTGGCTAGCTCCCGTGATCATGTTCTTGACGAAGTCCCTGTGACCTGGGCAGTCCACCACCGTGAAGTAGTACTTGGCGGTATCGAAGCGCTGATGGGCGATATCTATGGTAACACCTCTCTCGCGCTCTTCCTTCAGGCTGTCCATAACCCAGGCATACTCGAAAGTCGCCTTTCCCTTGGCTGCTGCTTCTTTCCTGTACTCATCTATGACGTGAGGGTCTACAGCACCCGTCTCATACATCAATCTGCCTACTGTTGTCGACTTTCCGTGGTCGACGTGTCCAATGAATGCTAGATTGAGATGTGGCTTTTGCTCTGCCATAATTTATCTCCTCCAACTGGCACTATCCATATTTTTCCGTATTTCTGCCTTTGTGTTTAAATCTTTTCGATCGGCCGCTCTCAGGCCTTCAGGTAATCGCTTGGCTTTGGCATCTCCGGTTTCAAGCCCTTCCTGGTCCTGATCTGCTTGACGGTCTCAAGCATGAGATTGGCAGGCAGCGGCTCGAATCCCGCAAACTCCGTGGACCAGAGAGCTCGGCCCTCGGTAGCCGACCTTATGGCTCCAGCAAATCCGAACATCTGAGCCACAGGCATCTTGGACTTGAGGATGATCAGGTCGCCCTGGCTGTCCATACTCAGGATAACGCCCCTGCGTCCCTGGATCTCCGACATGGCTCCACCCATTTGATCCTGAGGCACCTGTATATAGACGTTCTGGAAGGGCTCCAGCAAAACAGGCTCGGCCATGAGTATCCCAGCCTGCATAGCCTGCCTCACCGCCGGAATGACCTGAGCAGGACCGCGGTGTACGGCGTCCTCGTGCAGCTTGACATCCACGAGCTTAGCCTTTATTCCCTGCGCTGGCTCTCTGGAAATGGGGCCATTCTTTAAAGCCTCCTCGAATCCCTCCAGGATGAGCTCCATGGTCTCCTTGAGGTACTGGATACCCTTGGTCATGTTGAGCAGGACGTTGGTGCCGTAGTAGCCGACTATGCTCTTGGCCTCTTCTTTGTCCATGCCCTTCTCCATGAGGATCTTCCTGCGCTCGATCTCATCCATCTTCATGCTGATCTTTCCCTCTTTCAAGGAACCGATCACGCCCTGCTCCAGGGGCTCGAACTCGATGTAGAACCGGTTGTGGTGGTTGGGCGACTTTCCCTCCACCGGCCCGGCTCGGCCTGCTATGGATTCGCGGTAAACCACGATGGGCGGCGACGTCTTCAGCTCCACGCCGCGGTCACGCTGCAGCCTTGTTACGGTGACATCCAGGTGCAGCTCACCCATACCAGCCATGAGGTGCTCGCCGGTCTCCTCGTTGATGGTGACCTGCAGGGTTGGATCTTCCTTGGCCACCTGCCTCAAGACCTCCACTACCTTAGGCAGATCGCGGGTGTTCTTGGCTTCTACGGCCACGGTCATGACCGGTTCGGAGACGTGCTTGATCAGCTCGAAAGATGTCATGCCCTCTTCGGAAGATACCGTGGAGCCCACTATGGCATCCCGCAGGCCAGTCACGGCAGCAATATTTCCGGCAGGGATGCTCTCCACCTCAACCCTCTCTGCACCCATGACAATGCCCGTCTGTTGAATGCGGTTTGTATCTGCTATTCCGGATATGTGCAGCTCCATGCCGCGAGTGAGAGTTCCGGAGAAGAGCCTCCCCGTGGCCACCTCGCCCGCATGCGGGTCGATCTTCACCTTTGTGATCATGAAGGCCACAGGGCCATGGGGATCGCAGGCGGCCATGGCCTTGCCCACGGGGCTATCCCAGTTGCCGTGCCAGATGACCTTGACCCTCTCCTTCTGAGCTTCTATGGGGCTCGGCAGGAACCTGACCACCATATCGTTGACGGCCTTGTAGAGCGGCACCTTCTCCGCCAGCTCCTTCATATTTCCTGCCCGGCAGTGATCGAAGACCTGATCGAAGCCGATGCCGGTCTTCTTCATCTGGGGCACGCTGATGGCCCAGTTGTAGAGGGCGGAGCCGAAGGCCACGCTGCCGTTGGCGGCGTCTACCCTCCAGCCGGCCTTGTACTTCTCCTCGCTCATGCCGCGAATGAGCTTGTTGATGTTGTCGATGACCTTGCCCAGGCGGACGGCCATGTCCTTCTTCTCGACTTTCAGCTCGTTGATCATGCGGTCCACTTTGTTGACGAACAGGATCGGTCGGACGCCCTCGCGCAGGGCCTGGCGCAGAACCGTTTCCGTCTGGGGCATAGCGCCTTCTACGGCATCCACGACCACCACGGCGCCATCCACGGCACGCATGGCACGGGTGACATCGCCTCCGAAGTCCACGTGGCCGGGAGTGTCGATCATGTTGATCAGATATTCCTTGCCGTCCACCTCATGGACCATGGACACGTTGGCTGCATCGATGGTAATGCCACGCGACTGCTCCAGGGGATCGAAATCCATAAAGAGCTGCTTTCCTGCCAGGTCCATGGAGATCATGCCCGCGCCAGCTAGCAGGTTATCAGAAAGGGTTGTCTTGCCGTGATCAATATGAGCCACAATTCCGATGTTCCTGATCATCTCAGGCTTGTCCATCAGGGTCGTGACACGTTCTGCTATCTTCTTCCTCTTGCCCATAATACGCCTCGCGAAGTTTGAGATAAAGGTTATAATCCAGAGTAGGACTCAGATTCCTCGGACTCAATCTATTTAAGCCTTCGGCCGTCTCAGGGCGTTTTTAAGCTGATTACTTGAGCGAAAATTATAATATTGTGGATAAAGCTTAAATCGCTGCGAGCATAGCTTTGCCAAGGTTTTCACGATGGCGCGCTTGGTAATGAAATTTGGCGGCGTTTCCGTTGCGGACGGAAACCGGCTGAGACATGTAGGCGATCTGGTCAAGCAATTCAACCGCGACAATGAGATAGTTCTGGTCACCTCCGCCCTTCAGGGAGTTACGGACGACCTCCTGGCCTGTGCCAGGAAGGCTGCAACCGAGGGAATTGTCTCCGAAGTGATCGAATTCATAGAGAAGCTCACGGATAGACACAATCAGGCCATTGCCGATGCCATAAATGATCCTCAAATCGCCAAAGAGGTTCAGGAGACTGTGGCCGGCAAGATCTCCGAGCTGGAGAAGGCCTACATCGGCATCTGCTACCTGGGAGAGCTGACACCTCGCTCTCTGGACTACATATCCAGCTACGGCGAGCAGCTGGCTGCACCCATCCTGGCGGGCGTTCTGAGGGACATGGGCATCCCATCCCAGGCCTTCACCGGCTCCGAGGCGGGAATAGTCACAGACAGCAATTACGGCGACACGAGGCCCCTGGAGAAGACCTATAATTTGATTCCTCAGAGGCTGCTACCGCTCAGGGGCATCCCCGTGGTCACGGGCTTCATCGCCAAGGATGAGAAGGGCACCATCACTACCCTGGGCCGGGGTGGCTCGGATCTGTCCGCCTCGCTCATCGGCGCCGCCATTGACGCCGATGAGATCTGGTTCTGGAAAGAGACCTCTGGCGTCATGACCTCCGATCCCAAGATCGTGCCCGAGGCCAAGTCCATACCCTCCATCTCCTATCGGGAAGCTATGGAGCTCTCCTACTTCGGGGCCAATGTCCTGCACCCCCGGGCCATTGAGCCGGCCATCAGGAAAGGCATACCGGTGCGCGTCAAGTGCACCTTCGATCCCGACAGCCCTGGGACGCAGATAGTGCACGACGATGTGCAAAAAAAGGACGTGATCAAGGCGGTGACGCTGCACAAGAACGTGGCTCTGCTGAATATCTCCGGGGCAGGCATGATTGGAACCCTGGGCGTGGCCGCCCGCGCCTTTACCGCCTTAGCGAGAGCAGGCATAAACATCGTCATGATCAGCCAGGGGTCCTCCGAGGCCAACATCTCCATGGTCATCGAGGAGCGTCAGGTCGAGAAGGCGGAGGATGCCCTGCGGGCGGAGTTTTCCAGGGACCTGGTGAAGGAAATATCTCACGATCACGATGTCTGCGCCGTGGCCGTGGTGGGCGCGGGAATGGCAGGAACGCCTGGCGTAGCCGCGCGCGTCTTCAAGGCCATGGGCCAGGCGAAGATAAATGTAGTGATGATCAGCCAGGGATCGAGCCAGCACAACATATCTTTCGTGGTCGCATCCAAGGACGCGGAGAGGGCTGTGCAGGAGCTGCACCGCGAGTTCGGCCTGGGAGGCGAGGCATGAGGAAGCTGACCTATGCGGAATCGGGTGTGGATATTCATGCCGAGAACAGATCCATCGATGCCATGAAGGCCGTGCTCATCACCAAGCGGCAGGGCTTCGGAGCACCCCTGACGGAGATCGGGCACTATGCCGGGCTGCTGGACATGGGCAGCTTCGCCCTGGCCATGACCACGGACGGAGTGGGCTCCAAGGTTCTCATCGCCAACGCCCTTCGGAAATGGGACACAGTGGGCATTGACTGCATAGCCATGAATGTGAACGATCTTTACGCCATCGGGGCCGAGCCCATCGCCTTTGTGGACTACCTGGCCGTGGAGAAGGCGGACCCTCTGCGGGCGGCTCAGATTGCCATAGGGCTGCGCAAAGGCGCGGAGCTGTCCAACATGACCATCGTGGGAGGAGAGACGGCGACGCTTCCGGAGATCATACGGGGCTTTGACCTCGCGGGAACGGCCATCGGAGTCGTGGATAAGGACAAGGTAGTGACGGGCGAGCACATTCAAGTCGGGGACGTGCTGGTAGGAGTTCCCAGCTCCGGGCTGCACAGCAACGGCTACACCCTGGCCCGTCGCATCGTGGCCGAGTCCAAATACATCTACTTTGACCGGATGCCAGGCAAAGATACGACCATCGGCGAGGAGCTGCTCACACCGACCAGGATCTATCATGAGATCGTGGAGCTGGTCAAGAGATGCGATGTGCACGGCCTGGCGCACATCACCGGCTCAGGCCTGCTCAAGCTGCGCAGGATCACTTCGCTAGGCTTCGAGATCACGGACCCACTGGAGCCCCAGCCCGTATTCCGGCTCTTGCAGGAGCTGGGAAATGTGGATGAAGCCGAGATGTACCGGACCTTCAACATGGGCATGGGCTTCGTGGTGGTAGTGGCAGAAGATGAGGCCAAAGAGGCCTGCCGGATCATGGGTCCGGGCTCAAAGGTGATCGGCTCGATAGTAAAAGAAGGACTTAAAGCAGGAAATCTGAAGTTTTAAGCTGGAGCTCCGAGGATCGACAAAAGATTCGGGAGGAGCTTACTGCTCCTGCCTCTTCGCAGCCTCCCCGAACATATTCTCCAGCTTGTCCTTGATCTTCTTGATCTCTTCCACCGCAGGCCCGCCCACATCCACTGGCGCAAGCCCTGCCAGGTCCGCTTCGATCAGCTTTTTATCAAAAGGTATGGTTCCGATGATGGGTATGCCCATCTGGTCCAGTTTCTCCTTGACCGGCCCAGGATCGTCCGTTTTGTTTATAACGGCAAAGTATCTGGAGATCCCAATCTGCTCGCCCAGCTGCTTGATGCGCTCCACGGTCTCTATGGATCTCATGCCCGGCTCGACCACAGCTATCATGGCATCGACGCCGCGTGCCGTTCCGCGGCCGAGATGCTCGATGCCAGCCTCCATGTCCATGATCACCAGATCCTTCTCGCGAGTGATGACGTGCCTGATGAGGGCCTTGACGAAAGCATTGGCAGGACACATGCAGCCCGATCCCCCGGAGTCGACGGTGCCCATGACCACCAGCTTCACATTATCCGGTCCGGTGCAGCCGCACATCGACACCACATCATCCACCTTAGGGTTCATCTTGAACATGCCCATGGGCATGCCAGCCCGCTCCTGCACCAGGTCTTTGTGCTCTGTGACCGGCTTTGGGAGCGCCCGGATGCCCAGAGCTGAGCCCAGGTTCATGCTCGGATCGGCATCAATGGCCAGCACGTTGTAGCCGTCGCGGGCAAAGAGCCTGGCCAGGGTGCCGGCTAAGGTGGTTTTGCCCACGCCGCCTTTTCCTGAGATTGCGATCTTCATCTCTTATCATTTTGACATGTATGTTTATATCGATTCTGCATGGATATGTTAATGGGGCGTCGGGATGATAAAGAGCATAAGAAAAAGAGACGGCAGTGTTGTGGATTTTCAATCCGAGAAGATATCCACGGCCATGGGAAAGGCCTTCCGGGCTGTGGGCATTGAGGACGCCAAGGTTTCCTCGCAGCTGACATTGCGTGTAGTCGAGGCGGCAGAGCAGAGGTTTGGCGAATCGATCCCAGGCGTAGAGGATATCCAGGACATCGTGGAGAAGGTTCTGATCGATGCCGGCTGTGCCGAAGCGGCCAAAGCCTACATCCTCTACCGCCAAAGGCGAGCGGAGATCCGGGAAGCGAAGCGCTATTTGGGCGTAGCCGATGACCTGAAGCTCTCCGTGAACGCCGTTGAGGTATTGAAGAAGAGATATCTGCGCCGGGATGAGCGCGGCCTGGTGGCAGAGACGCCAGGCGAGATGTTTGCCCGCGTGGCCGCGCACGTTTGCAGGGCCGAAGGCCGGTTTGGAGGAGACGAGAGTGCGTATTGCGCCAAGTTCCTGAGAATGATGCAAGAGCTGGAGTTTCTGCCTAACTCCCCCACGCTCATGAACGCTGGCCTGGAACTGGGCCAGCTCTCTGCCTGCTTCGTTCTTCCCGTGGAGGATTCGCTGCCTGGCATCTTCGACGCCCTGAAGTACATGGCGCTCATCCACCAGAGCGGAGGAGGAACGGGCTTCTCCTTCTCCCGGCTGCGGCCTAAAAATGACGTGGTCCGGGCCACAGGAGGCGTGGCATCAGGTCCTGTCTCCTTCATGCGCATCTTCGATACGGCCACAGATGTGATCAAGCAGGGCGGCCGCCGCCGCGGGGCGAACATGGGCGTCTTGCGTATTGATCATCCCGACATCCTGGAGTTCATCGAGGCCAAGGAGAGGCCAGGCTTCCTGGAGAACTTCAACATATCCGTGGCGGCGACGGATGATTTCATGCGCCGCGCCCGCCAGGGCGGCGCGCTCAGCCTGATCAACCCCAGGAATGGGGAGACCACCGGGACATTGGACGCGCCGGAGCTGATGAATCTGATCGTGAGCTCCGCCTGGCGCGGAGGAGATCCCGGGGTGATCTTCATCGACAGGATCAACGCCGCTCACCCCATTCCCGGAACCATCGAGGCCACCAATCCCTGCGGCGAGCAGCCGCTGCTTCCCTTTGAGTCCTGCAACCTGGGCTCCATCAACCTCTCCCGGCTTGTGGAGAAAGGAGAGCTGAACTGGGACAGGTTAGGGGCGCTGGTCTCCCTGGGAGTGCGCTTCTTAGATGACGTCATCGACATGAACCGCTTTCCCTTGAAGCAGATCGAGGAGGAAACCCTGCAGAGGCGCAAGATCGGCCTGGGGGTGATGGGCTTTGCCGAGATGCTCATCCTGATGAATGTCTCCTACAACTCCGAGGAGGCTGTCCGCCAGGCAGGGGAGATCATGAAGCACATTTCCACTCTCGGCAGGGAAGAATCTGCCCGCCTTGGCGAAGAGCGCGGCTCCTTCCCACTCTTCGAGGAGTCCAAGCTCAAAAAGTGGGACGCTATGCGCAACTCCACTGTCACCACGATCGCGCCCACGGGCACCATCAGCATAATCGCGGGGACCAGCAGCGGCATTGAGCCTCTTTTTGCTCTCGCTTTCGTGCGGCATGTGCTGGAGGGAGCAAGGCTCTTAGAAGTCTCGCCTCTCTTCGAGCATTTTGCACAAGAGCGAAAGATCTACTCCCAGGACCTGAAGACTGAGCTGGCCAGGAAGGGATCGGTGCAGGATATCGCAGGTGTGCCGCAGGACCTCAAGGACCTGTTTGTAACGGCGCTGGATATCCCGCCTGAGCAGCACGTGAAGATCCAGGCCGCCTTCCAGAAGTACACGGACAACGCCGTCTCCAAGACGGTGAACCTGCCCCAGAGCGCCACAGCGAGCGATGTTCGCAAGGTCTATGACCTGGCCTACGATCTGGGGTGCAAGGGCGTGACGGTCTTTCGCTACGGCAGCCGCAGCCAGGTGCTCTACATCGGAAACGAGGAGACGGTGCCGGGGTGCAGGTACTGTGGATGAGGTGCGCAAAGCTGTACATTTTGCTCTAAACCAAACAATTTAAATCTTTAATGATGATAAACAATAAGCAGTTGGGGTGAGTGTTTTGAGACATATTTTGCTCTTGGGGCTTGCCCTCATGGCAAGCATGATGGTGCTTTCCGGGAACATTTGGGGAGCGGATTATTTGCAGAAAACCCCCTCCTCCTTGAAGGCACCTTTGGAGACCATAACCAGCAAAAGGGTGGCGACGGCAGAGCCTGCAACGACTCTCCAGGCAGGCCAGGTTTACTACCTCTTGGGCAATCTGGATAAGGTCAGGGGCACAGTCACCACTGATGCAGGGGCGCAAGAGACGTCCTTCCAGGGGGAGATCGGATTCCAGGTCGTCCAGGATAAAGATGGGCAGATGACTTTTATTCTGGAAAGCCTGAGTCTAGTCTCCCCCGGAGTGCAGACCAAGAAGGGCGATTCCGGGGTCATAGGGATTAATCTCGCGGAGGCTGGGAGCAAGGCAAGCTATGATGCAAAAACGGGAAACACAGTGGCTGATGTCAGAGCCATCCTTCACTACGACCTCATAGATGAGATCATGGGATTCATCCGTGAAAAGTCCGAGGAGTGCGCCGTATTCAACTCATATACGGAGGATATGGCCGGAACGCTGGAAATAAAACTCCCAGAGAGCCTCAAGGCGACAGACCAGGGAGAGGTCCCTATCAACGGAGTGGTCCGCCTTGAGCTGAAGACGCCGGTAGTGGGTGCCATTCAGAATACTGTAATCTACATAGACGCAAGCAAGCTCTTATGGTATCTGACCCGGCCCGCCCAGATCCTTAAGGTCCAGCCGGTATACATCGGTACCGGGAGTGCAGATCCTGCCGCCACCGGTGCAGCCTTCAATACTCTGATCAACAACGCTGCAGAGATCTGGAATCGATGCGGAACAGTCCGGTGCATAACTCTCCGCGCCAATCCGCCCATATATATAAACAACAATGCCTATAAGGTGCTGACCAATGTTGATTCAGATCCGGCGGAAGCGGCAGCCCTCAGGGCAGAGGTGAACATTCCCGACGCGGTGGAGGTCTTCGTGGTGGAGCGCTGGCAACCATTGTTCGATGGTGGCGGAGCCTGTTGGTCCTCCGGCACAGCCTCTGCCAAGATAGTTAGCTGTGACCAGCAGCTCAACGTGCCCTGCCCGCCCCCATGTGCAAGCGGATCCTGTGGTGCAGTCAACTTATTCCACCTGGGCCATGAACTGGGCCACGCTTTGTCCCTCGGCCATCCCAGCTCTCCAGGTGGCCTGATCGCTGGCACAGTTGGCTCGGTGATGGAGCCCAGTGGCTTCTGCCTGGATAATCCTGATGTGCAGAGCGCTCGCAACTGCCGCAGCGCAACCAGTCCGTTGCTGTATTGGGGAAGATCGGTTTGCACTAAGAGCCCAGATATTATGGATTGAGCCAAGAACGCCCACGGGACTATTGGCATGTGGGCTCGGCTCATTTTTTTGAATCCTCTTTTTAGAGCAAAGTAATACTGCTTGTTTCCAGCTATCTGAGAAACCAGGATAGATGGAAGGAGAGAGGGCCTGAGGCAGAAAAGGGTAAAAGTAGGGAGATTGTTTGATATAACCGCCCCAGGATACGAACCACCAGGGAATAAATGCCATCTAGGCGGACGAGGTCTTTTGCTGCGTTTTTCATGTTCAATAACTCATTATCGGTAGACTACCCCTGTTGCCCGCGGAGAAGAAAGCCGGACCAAAAGCCCGCTTCGATCCTGTATCTCCATGATCAGGGCGCCCGGCCCCGGCCTGGCAAATCCTTATCATCAAGGCTGATAAGATGATGATGGTGAATTCTATGTCAGGAAGCTACAAACTAGTGCTCTTATTCCTTGCTCTCTCCATCCTCTCCGTCTCGGCCCTGGCCGAGAACTCGGACCGGTATACCGTGAACGTCTCCATAAATAAGTTCCAAGGCCAGTATCTCGTGAACCAGAGCGGCTTTGCCCTCTACTACTTCTCCGATGATTCCAATGCAGATGGAGCCAGCACCTGCATGGATGATTGTGCCGCCACATGGCCTCCCTTCTATGCGGGAGAGATATCCCTGCCAGACAGTCTGAGATCCGTCGACTTTGCGACCATTACCAGAACAGATGGATCAAAGCAGACTACCTTCAAAGGCTGGCCGCTCTATCTCTACAGCAGGGACAGCGCAGCCGGCGACACCTTCGGCAACGGCCAAAAAGGCCTCTGGCATATTGTCGATCCGTCAAACCAGCCTCAGCTGTTCTAAAGTTCCGCCAAATAGAGTTTTGGCCAAAGGAGATGGACGGGGAGGCTCCAGGAGATCGCCTCCCAGCCATCCTTTGCCATTCATTTCTTGAGCGAGCCGATGGTCCTCCCCTGCAAAGCTGCATAGGGAAAAATCTCAAAATCCCGGGGGAACTTGAAACGCCTGCTTCCTAGCTCTCGGTCTGCGGCCTGCAGAGCAGCGCTGTCATTTCCTGCAGCCTTGACCTTGTTCAAGACATCGTCTGAGGATTCCTCCTCCTCCACCTGCTCATCTACGTACCACTGCAGGAAGCTCTTGGTGGCCTCGTCCTCCTCGGCTATGGCTACATTGACCAGGGCATGGATGAGCCCTGTCACCGCACGCTCGTGATTCCAGACATGCTGGAATGCCGCCCCGGGCGAGGCCCAGGAGAGCTGCGGCGCTTCTACCGCCAGCATCTTGGCTCTGCCGCCAGCGCTCGCCACATAGTCGAGCATCTTCATGGTGTGCACCAGCTCTTCTCCGGCCTGGACCCTCATCCAGCTGGCAAATCCCAACATCCTGATGGACTCGAAGTAGTAGGACATGGAGAGATAAAGATAGGAAGAGTACAGCTCTCTGTTCGCCTGCACATTGAGAGCTTCATTCATCTGTTCGCTGAGCATTACATCACTCCGAATATTGATTTCATATCCATCCCTAGGTCATCTTCTCGAACTGCTCCTTGCCCACACCGCATTCCGGACAGATCCAGTCGTCAGGCAGGTCCTCGAAGGCGGTTCCGGGATCTATGCCGGAGGTCGGGTCCCCCTTATCCGGATCGTAGACATATCCGCAGACTGTGCAGACGTACTTATCCATTGACGCTCACCATCGCCATGCTCTTGGACTCCCATCTAAATGAAATTTTCCAGTATCTCGTTCATTTTGGCATCTCTGTCCACGGCCTTCCGCTCGTACCCAGGGAAGACCTGGTCAAAGCAGGGCAGATCCGCCTGATAGAACTTTCCCAAGGGAATGGGCGTCTCGCCGCCGTCGTAGTTCCAGGAGCGGATGATCTTCATGGCCTGCTCAAAGCTGCCGGTGTCGTTTCCTTTGACCTCGTACGTTCGCTTGTTGTATGTCTCGTACATGTTGAAGTAGGACACACAGACCTGAAGAACATCCACAAAGGAGAAGCCCCTGTGCAGTATGGCCTCCCGCAAGAGCCTCTGCAGGAGGTCAAGCCCGTGCGTATAACCTCGGGCGATGTAAGTCGCGCCGCTCACCAGCATCAGCTCCAAAGGATTCATGGGAAGCTCGACGCTGCCCAGGGGCGTGGACTTGCCCCTGAAGCCTTGCGGCGAGGTGGGCGTGTACTGGCCGGTGGTCAGGCCGTAGACGCGATTGTCATGCAAGATCATTGTCAGATCGATGTTCCTCTTGGCTGCGAAGACGAGGTGGTCGAGGCCCTCCGCCAGGCTGTCCCCATCGCCGGAGAAGCAGATCACCTTCAGATCGGGGTTGGCGAGCTTAATGGCCGTGGCCACGGGCAGCGTCCTGCCGTGGATGGAGTAGAAGCTGTTGATATTCAAGTAATCCACGATCTTGGCGTGGCATCCGATCCCCGAGACCAGGACAACGTTCTCGATGGGAACGCCTTCGCCGTCCAGCTGCGCCAGCACTGTTCTCAAGGCGCTGAGGATGGAGAAGTTGCCGCAGCCCGGACACCAGGTGTTCTTGGCATAGGTTGTGAGATCTTTGGGATTCATGCCAGGACCCTCCCCAGCTCTGCTTCCAGATCGTTCAAAGAAAAAGGCCGGCCGTCATACTTCAGAATTCGATCCTGGATCTTGAAGCCGTAGCAGCCTGCCAGTCTTGCCAGCTGAGCGGTGGAGTTGCACTCCACGGCGATCACTCGCTCTATCCCCACCAAGGCTTCTTTTAGCTTCTCCTCGGGGAAGGGAGAGAGCACCAGCACCTGAACCGCTCTGAGCCTGAGCTTCTCTGTCGCTTCCAGGCAGACGCCCTTGTTCGAGCCCCAGAAGAGCAGAGCCGTCTTGCCCTCACCGGCGACCTTCACCGTCTCATATCCCTCCAGATCCTTGGCCAGGGATCCTCCCTTCAAGAGGCGCTTATCGTTCATATCCTTGGTTATCTTGGGCTCTTCGGTGGTTATGCCGTACTCATCGTGGGCATAGCTGTCCACCTTTATCACCTGGCCCTTTTGAGGAGGAACGGCCAGGGGCGAGACTCCCGTATCCGTGTACTGATAGCGGTGGTACCTTGTCTGTCCCTTCCAGAGCGGATAGGATTCTTCCATCAAGTCGCCCGCCGCGGCGAGGTCGAAGCTGTACTGGCCCTCGCTGACAGTCTTGTCCGAGAGGATGAAGGCCGGAACCTGATACTTCCAGGCCATGTTCAGAGCCACGCCCGACCAGTAGTAAGCCTCCTCGGCGTCGCCGGGCGAGACCACGAACCTGGGAAACTCGCCCTGCCCGGCATTGAGGATGAAGTGAAGATCGCCCTGGGCGGTGTAGGTCGGCAAACCGGTCGAGGGGCCTGTCCTCTGCCCCATTATGATCACCACAGGCATCTCTGCCATTCCCGCCAGGCTCAGCCCCTCCGTCATGAGGCAGAAGCCCCCGCCGGAGGTGCCCACCGCAGCCTTGATTCCGGCATAGGCGAATCCTTGGGCCATGAGCATGACTGCGATCTCGTTCTCAGGATGAACCACCTTGAGGCCGAAGTCCGGGGCAAAGCGGGCCATGAAGTCCAATAGACTGGACGAAGGTGTCATGGGGTAGGCCACATAGGCCCCGAGGCCGGCCTTGATCAGGCCCAGGCCGACGGCCTGGTTGCCGGTCATGATGGGAAGGGTGGGCAGATCCAGCTTCTCCACGCGGCAGAACTCCATGGCGGAGTCGTAGCCGCGCCGGGCAACCCGCAGGTTTTGCTCCAGCTTCCTGGGAATGTGCTTTCGGAGAACATCCTCCAAGACCACCCATTCGATTCCAACCACCTTGCAAAACCCGCCCAGGATGCAGGTGTTGCGCATGATGGGAAGGGCACCCTCTTCCTTCAGGATTCCGGAGACAGGAAGCCCGCAGCCCTTCTGCTTGAAGCCCTCGGCTTTGACCTTGTCCATGTCGTAGATCACGAAGGAGCTGTCCTTCAGCCTGCCCAGGTGCTTCTCCAGCGTCTCCTGGTTCAGGGCGATGAGAACGTCAACCTGATCCATGTGGGTCCCGATTTTGTGGCTGGAAGCCCTGACCAGGGAGAAGTTGTGCCCTCCTCTGATGAGAGAGGGGTAATCGTAGTACATGTAAATATGATAGCCCAGGCGGCTGAAGAGACGGCCCACGGTTACTCCCGCCTCATTTATGCCATCACCGGCTATCCCGCCGATAAGAGTAGAAAAATTGTCCATCTTCATTCTCCGGACAGATCTTATGCCGATTTCTGCTGCCTTGCGTCTGCTGATTCAAACCTGGCATGGGATGAGGATATCTTCAGTATATATATCCAGATCATCAGTTATAAAAACTTCGGGACACAATTCCGGAAGAAAGAGAATTCATCCCTGGGAATAAGGACTTCTTCTGCCGTACTATTAACTTGACTACCTCACATTCAGCTACTATTACTAATTAATTATATTTACTGTAATCCCCTTTAATATAAAAAAAGGGGGCAAGATTCTGAAATTGAATCCTATATTCTCGGAAGCAAAATTGCGAATGGTTCGCCGCATTTTAAAGAGATTGCAAATCGAGTATAAAATATTTTGTTGTACCTCGACCAGATGTATTGACCATAGAGTTTTTCAATACATACGTGGTATATTTTTAGAGAAAGGACGAGGAAATATGAGCAAATACGCCCAAATAGTCCCTGGCTCAAGCAAACAATCTCTCCAACATATGATTTCAAGATCTCACTGGAGAGATGATCTCATTTTGAATCAAATCCAAAAAGACGTAACAAAGTTGATTGGCGACGAAATCAATGGATCCATTCACATCGACGAATCAAGCTTCCCGAAGCAGGGTACAGATTCAGTAGGTGTGGCTCGCCAGTATTGCGGGAGATTGGGGGAAATCGATAACTGCCAGGTAGGTGTTTTTCTAGGATATGTCAATGGAAGAAACCGAACTCTGATCGATGAGCGGCTGTACTTGCCGAAAGAATGGACAGAAGATCTCTCTCGCCGAAGAGAAGCAGGAGTGCCTGATGAGGTTACCTTTAAAACTAAGGCTCAGCTTGCCAAGGAGATGATCCTTCATGCCAGAGATAACGGAGTGCCGTTTGGCTGGGTTGGCATGGACTCATTCTATGGCGATTTGCCTTGGCTTCGAAATGATCTGGATGCAGAAGGAATAACCTACATAGCCGATATTCATCGCGATACTTGGGTCTGGCTAGATCTACCAAAAATCGGTATTCCTGAAAGAAAATCTCACCAAGGACGCTGCCCTACCAGAACGGTAGTATTGGATGGAGAACCTTCTGCAGTCCTTGTTGAGGATATCGCGAAGCAGATTCCATCATCACAATGGATTCGAGTATTTGTTAGAGATACGGAAAGAGGTGCACTCTGGACCGAAATAGCAACTCTCCCCGTGTATCCTCGAGAAGATGATCTTCCAGGGAGACGGCAGCTTCTGATTTTGAGAAGAGATGAAAACACCAACAATGTCAAATATCAACTCTCGAATGCTCCGCTCGATTCTAGTTTGAGTAGCATCGCCAAAATGTCTCACAGCAGATATTGGATTGAGCGAGCATTCGAAGACGGCAAGGGGATAGCCGGTCTCGCTGATTACCAGATCAGAACCTGGACGGGATGGCATCATCATATAACGCTCTCTCTTCTTGCCATGTTCGCACTCTTATCCATATCTTACGAAGTAGGGGAAGATACGGATTTTTTGACGGTTC
>Ga0315293_10001229_pt1 | contig 24916 bp, 29 predicted proteins | sample YL17G13_20_MG_FD_203071 | JGI IMG/M metagenome (GOLD analysis project Ga0315293, IMG submission 203071) | Sediment microbial communities from Yellowstone Lake, YNP, Wyoming, USA - YL17G13_20 | ecosystem: Environmental > Aquatic > Freshwater > Lake > Sediment | place: USA: Wyoming | collected...
ACGGTGGTAGAGACCCAGAGTGGATTACCAATGATTACGAGAATGAACGCCACGATTCCTGCGCCGATATAGAGTAATTTACCCATATTTAAACCACCCAATTATTGTTGTTTTTCGCCGGGGTTTTAAACCAACACCCAGACGGGCTGTAAGTGCTTCTACCACCGCAACCCATAAAAAAAAGTGAGAAAAGAAGCGTGATAAAGTGAGTGAGCCGCGATTTCGGATGTTCCCGTATTTCCGTTTCTTCGGTACTTCGATGAAACATAATTCCCCCTACGACAAACGCCCCAAGGAAGGCGAGCACAATGGTCAACACTAAATAAATATCCAGCGCAGGGGTTTCTACCAGCGGTTCCTCATATTCGTCTCCGGTCGTAAAGACGTAAGTATCTGACACCGTGGTATTCTCGCCATCGGTGCAATTGAAGTAGAACGAATACACGGTGCTGTAGTTACCTTCGAATAAATAATAGAAGAGCGACCCGTTTTCACAGTTGCTCGCAGCATTTACCAGTGTATCATTCACGTAGAGGGAAATATTCAGCAAATCGCCATCGGGATCGATTACCGTGCAATTGATCGGAACATTGATGCCAAGTCCGAGGGAATTGTTGGCAGGGGCAATATTTTGGAACGAGGGCACCTCGTTGAGAATGGTTTCCTCAAATTGGATTAACAGCGAATACAAGGATGGACTGTCAAGAAAATCAGTTGAGGCAGTCAGATTGATATAGAATTGACAGTAGCGTCCCGCTTCAAACCCAGCGGTCACATTGGGTAATCCAATTAATGGAATCCAACCAGACCACGTAATATTGTCCGTAGAAATCTGAACATAACCTGCTATGTCAGAATCATCAGGAGTGATATAGGAGAGATTGATATATTGCACCAGATAGTTGTTGTATTCGCCTAAATCAGTGATGGGAGAAACATAGCTGCCGTCGCTATAGTACGTATTATTCAGATTGCGCCCTTCGACATAATCAGGAGCCCATGAGTAATCGAGTGCATCGACATAAGCACGATTGGCATATCCAGATTCAAATCGTGCGAAATCCGTCCAATTACAGCCTAACGCGTAATCCATAAATACGTGTCCCATATAGGTCGTGTTGATCCAGATATCATAGGTTTTCGAGGTGCAATTGAAGGTGTAGGTGCTGTGAATCCACGTATCCAACGCAAAGTCACCTAATTTAATCGAGGAACTGCCATTATAACAATACAATCCTCGCTGCGCCACCCCGTAATAATATACGACTTCAATGCCCATGTAACTTTCTCCATACGTTCCGGTTTGGAACGCAATGGAATAGATAGAGGGCGTGTTGGAATCGCAATAGAGCCAAAACTCGATTGTGCCGTTGTTGCGATTATAAAAATCATTTCGCATCCAGCCATAGGCAGCCGTGATTTTCGCAATTTTGGAGTGATTGCCTAACTCGGATTGGACTTGCACGCCAGATCCTGAAAAACCCGCTGGAAGCGCACCATTAGCATCAGTAGCAAAGGTATAGATGCTGTTATAGTTTCCGTCCAGCAATGTGAGGGTGTCGTTGCCTTCTGTGCTGAAGTATTGAGAGTTGGTTTGATTGAAGGAGGTAATGGAGTAGATATATTCGGCTTGGTGCGTGAGATTGACATGCACCTGTGGATTTTGGTTCTGAATCACATTAAAATTCGGATTGTTGGCGATACCCGCCAGGGATACGAATAGAAACATTACAAATCCTACTGCAAAAATCACTTTCTTCATACTTTTATACTTCCTCAAGTTCAATTGATGTTACAATTGTTTTCAGACTGAAAATGGACGTGGCGATCCAGCCGTAAATAGGAACCCACGTCGCAAAAATATAACTTTGAAACAGGGAAATCCCAGAATTGCATTCGGAAACCACCTGAATTTTCAAGTAAATCGTCGCGGTGCTGTTATAATCGAGCCAGCATTCCAGCTCATATTCCACCCCGTAATAGTAGCCGTTCACGAGATATTCAAGAGCAGGATAGTAGAAGGGCATCGAATCATGGCATTCTACCGTCATTGTCACGTAACGCTCGACTGAGGTGACTGAGAAGTTAAGCACTTCATAATTTCCCTCGCTCGCTTCTACGATATTCAGGAGCGATTCGTAAATTAAGTCCTCGGTAACGCTATAATCGTTGTACGTGCACGGAATCATGGGTGCATATCCTTCCCCATATTCGTAGATCGGAAAGTTCAGCCAGTAGCCTTCTCCCCAATCCATGCTGTCCCAAAAGACAACACTCCCATAGGCTTCTATAGGCGGATCATCATAATTATACGTTGACTCGATAGTAATGAGCGCAATTTCTTTGTAGGTGTCGATATAGCCTTCCCCGTCCAGGAAAATCTCGTCCATTGCGGCGATATAATACGTCCCTTCGGGTGCACACCATTGATTCGCTTCAGGCGGGAAGTCTCGTGTGCAAGGGTTCCCGCCGCGCAAAAAGACAAAAAACGAAAGTAGAATGACCGCAACTAGGAGTCCGACAATGAGTATACTCTTCAGACTCAGCTCCGGTTGGTCCGGTTGATCTTTGCGCACCACGCTGACTTACCTCAAAAAAATACAATTATTATTTAATTCAGATTGTAATGCTCTTCGTATTTAAGCCTAACTGAATATTATTCAACTTTTCAGCAGATAAGTGGATTTTATTCATGGGCTATAAGAGATATACTGAATTTCGTTCAGAATTTGGTGGTCGACAAATTGGGATTGAATATTGTTCAGTTTTTCAGCATAATTTGCGATTTTATTTCGATTTTCTTGCAAAATCTGAACGATATTCAGTTTGCGATCTTCCCTAATTTTACAGCTAGCATTTCATGGATTTTTAATGTTAAAACGTCGGTAGAAGCTAGAAGTAAATTCAGAGCAGGTAGAGCCTTAATCTTCTCTATCTTCGCTTCCAGAATTTCATGGAAGCTAGAAGTGAATTAAGAACAGATGCATCGCAACTGCAATTAAATGCCCAAAATGGCAGTTTATTCAATGTTCAGTCCCCAGGGTCCTAAAAAAATTGTAAGTTTAGGCCTTCTGCCTAGGTAAAATTAATAAAAAAGGGTCTAAAAACCCGCGTACTAAAAAAAGAGAAAAAGAAAAAGAGAGGGGGCTAAGACTTCCTTGGAGGATAGACTTTATAGTTTTTGACACATTCAGCGCAGAGATTAATCGTAAGGTTCCAATCCGGTGCAGGAGGTCTTAATAGATATTCTTTCGTGGGCGTCTTTCCACAATCGCTACATTCTTTCATTACTTTTTCATCTCGAATAACTTTTCGTTTGCAGTTCTCTTAAATGTTTCTATTTTGTTCGCGCGTAGCCAAATGTCTTTTAAAACGCATTAGAAAGTGACATTAAACCTGGGTCTTCACGACTTCAGAGCCTTTTTGCCTGAGTTAAAAATGATATAATTTAAAAAGAGAACTAAAATATGATATACATTGGAAGAAAGGCAGAGTTGAAATATATTGAATGAGGATAAACACTATTGGGAAGTTTCTGGCATTCAAGCTAGAAGCGGGCAGAAGATCTATAAGATTTCTCTAGTTGTTAGTGCTCAAACGCAAGCCGAGGCGGAAAAGCGCGCAATATCGACAGGCTCATTTACGGAAATTACTGGCATTAAAGAAATAGATACATTTACATATACCGTCGCAAAAGTGACTGCACTCGCGAAGAAGACAGAACACATTAATACAATTTATGGGGTAATTATCGTTTCGATTATTATAATCGTTTTCACTACTGCTGCTTTCTTAATGCTCTTATGGTTTAGAATAGTTTGAACCTGTTATTTTTATCATATAGTGTCGTTGAGGTCCCCTTTCACGACATTCAAAAAAAGAATCAAAAAAAGAAAAGATTAGATTAATTCAGGGAAATATTGATTGATAAGATTGACCACTTCGTCAATATAGGATTTACGATGCTGGACTTGCACCCGGCGCACGATATTTTGAAATTCTCGATTATCTGGTGGGAGGGCTTCGATTTTCTTCAGCACCTTTTCAAGAGAAATTCGCAATGGCTTATCAATTGTGACTGACGGGGCTTGTTCTTCGCTTTTTGGTTTTTTGACTGGCCGCTGATCCTGGGGCTCAACTTGTGATTTTGGTTCGCTGGATGAGGGTGAGGGTCCAGAGGAGGGAGTGGGTGATAGTTGCTCTGATTTTTTGGGTTCAGCATATGAAATCAGTTTCGTGCGGATTCTGCCCTCTTGGATAGGGCAAACTTTAATTCTGTTTTGCTCTTCGAGACTCTTCAGATATCGGCTCATGTTTTTGATATCAATGCCGGTCTGCTCTGCTATTTCCGTGACCCGAAATTCTTTATCTTTATTCTGCTTCAATAGTTCTATGATTTTCTCATCGTTTTTTTGACTCATCAGTTCTCACCTACGGGTCGTCGTTTTTGCTGACGGGTCGTCAGTGGATCCGCTGGCGAGTCGTCAGTTTTCAGATTAAAAAGAAATCGAAGTTCGGTCTCAGCGTGGGCGAGTTGCTCCGGGGTCATACTAAAGAGTTTCTTCAGGCTTTCAATGAATTTCCTCATACTAATCCACCTTGATGTATTCTTTAAAGCCTCCGATGGCTTTCTGATATTCTTGGTCTTTACGTGCTTCCCTAATTCGCAGATAACGCATTGTGGTTTCGATGCGCTCGTGCCCTAAGAAGATTTGAATGGATTCGACAGGCATTCCATTCTCATTCAACCAGCGGGCGCATGTTCTTCGGAAACTGTGGGCTGTAATACGTTCATTGATGCCGGCTTTTTGCCGTAACGTGCGAATTTTGAGTTTGATTGTCTGTTCTGTTAATGCTTGGCCTACTTTATTGAGAAACAGAATTTTGCAGTTAGGATCCATGGGTTTACGGGCTTCTCTGATATAGCGTTTCAATGAGACGAATATAGACCCATCAATCTTGTTTGTTCGCAGCTTCTTTCCTTTGCCGAAGTAATGAATTTGTTCCGTGTCCCAGATTGGATAGGAAAATTCATCCTTTTCTCGGTCTCGCATGCCCTCATCGACAGGACGCTCTAAAAGGAGGTTCCCGACTTCGCTCACCCGGGAGCCTGTGAAGAGCATATAATTTAAGACGGTCTCCCAGAGTACATCCTTCTCCTTTTTCACGATACGCAGCAGTTTTTGGTAGTATTCGGGCTCTAAATCGGTTTGGTCCGTCCGTTTTACACTGGGGCGTTTAATGCGTTCCATTGGATTGATTTTAATAATATTCTGCTCTATGCAATACCGAAAATACGTATCCAGCATTGCCAGAATGTTCGCTTGGGTATTATCACTCACCCGGCGTTTTGGGTCTGTCGTTAAATGCCGAATATAATTCCTGATGTCGCTTTCCTTAATAGATTCCACTGGGCGGATTTCATGGCTGCCTAATCCTAAGAACTTGAAGAGATTCGCTATTTTATACGCATACATGCGTGTGCTTTTGTAGGATTTACGTTGCTCATTCTCCCGTTGGTCCAGAAATGTTTTTAATGATGAAGTCCGTTGAATTATTAAATCGGTTTCATTCCATATCTTTTTGTTTTCAGTTATGGGCGTGCTGCCCAGCGTATAAATGACTTCTCGCCCCCGCTTATACATCCTGATAATGCCTTTGTTCAAATAGAGATAGAGATTGCGTTTTAGGTTGGAAACTGAATATTTCTTTCCAGTCGAATTGCTTAACCGATGCTGGATCTCCTGTCGGGATAAATCACCTTCCTTCAGCCAATCCAGAATTATGTCTCGCTTCATTCGTTGGGTGCTCTCTGGCGTATAGTGAGCATTTTCATTTGATGGGCTCAAAGCAGTTGCTGGCACAATTTTATTGAACCTATAGAAAACAATCTGTCCTTCCTTATGTGAAATAACAGTTTTATCATCCGTCAACTTCTGGATTTCCCTGGTAAAATTCTTTGAACTTATTCCAGTAAGTTCGATTAGGTCGGGGCGTGAAATTTCATTGTCCTTTTCTTTCAAAATTTCTAAAATTCTTTTTTCATTGGTTATTTGATTCATTTTTCACCATCTTGAATTAATGTTGTTGTGGGGTTGGAACAACCCTGATAGTATATATTTTGCTCGTTTTAAATACCCATCAGTTTTGAAGGTGGTATCAATATGAATCGGGGCGCCACGATAATATTAGTTTCTGGGTTGATTTTATAGGAGATTTATGATTTGTATTGAAGGCAATCTAATGTTATAAAAGGACGTTTGAGCAAAGTGAAAATAAGTTTAAAATCATACAATCCTTAGGATTAATGAGATGATCAGTTGACAGGTATAGAAAAAGTGAAAATAAAGCAAAATAAGAATAGTAAAACTCAATATATAACAGTCCCTGCTTATATGACAGTTGATACGAATTATCCCTTTAAACCGAATGAAGAGGTACAAGTAGAAATAATTTCAAAAGAGGAAGGGTTATTAATTCGTAAGATTAAAGAGCAATAGGATTTGAAATACATATATCTTTCTTATTCTTAGATTTGCTAAAAATTGATTGCCTTCATTATAATGGCGATTTTTGAAGGTATTAATGAAGGTAAGATCCTAATTCTAAAAGCGTGTATGCTATTATTTTACGGATGATTTTAGTTAACCTCGACACGGCATGAAGTTAATGATGATAATCTGAAGTCAAAGGGCGCCGCATTCCCCCGAGATTTCGTTATTGTCGGAGGTTTTGGCATGGTGCTAATACAAAAAGATTATTTTAAGTACCCCCCTCGGGCTGGTTTTTCCCCCCCGTTTTATCTGCGCTCCAGGTCATTCATTCGATCCAAAGGTAATACCCCACTATTACCCCCGCATTATTTCCCTCGATATTTTTTTAAAGCGTCCTTCTTTTTCTCGACTAGAAACGCATGCTGTTCAAAACTCATGCTCTCTTGATTTTATCCTGTTCCATAATTTGCAATTCAAATTCCCCCTTTTCGAACCAAATTGAAATTTGATTCGTATTTTGTTCATCGGTGTAAAATAAAAGTTTTAGAATTCTCCATGCGCTTCACAACCCTTAAAAACTATTACCTACAGATTATATTTCGACAATTTTCAAAAATAGGAGATGAACATGTGAATCAACAGAAATACTTTCGATTGAAATTAAATGAACCGAAAACCTTCATCAAACTCTTTGAAATCCTGGGAAAACTCCTAGAATTTGCGGACTTGAGCATTTCCTTCAATTCTTTGAATCTGCTGGCGATGGATGCATCCCACGTTCTCAATGTTAATCTACAACTCACCAATACATTCTTCAACGAGTATTCAGTTAAATTAGAGAAAGAGATTCGGGTCAATCTGGCAGATTTCAATAGGGTTCTAAAGCGTGCCAGAGGCGAAGCCATGTTTCTGATGGATTGCAGCTATGAAAATAAGTTGCTAGTCCAGTTTCAGAGCACTGATAGCAAGCGGAACTTTAAAGTGAAGACTCAGGACCAAGTTGAGCCAGGAGAGCCTATTGAATCCCTTGATTACAAAGCAAGCCTCAGCTTGGTTGCAGACTATATTGCAGAACTCGTTGGGGACGCCGCTTTAGCGACCGATTATGCCACCTTCGCATTAGGCCCAGGCGATTGTTTCACTATTGACACGGAGACTACCGACGGCACAGAATTTAATGTTGAAGTCAAGAGTTTCCTCGAAAAGCCTAATACAGCAGGAAAGCAACAAGCCATCTATTCTCTGGAATATTTGAGCGACATTACGAAACTTCGAGAGGTCGCTACCAAGGTTTCCCTGAAATTCTCAAACGAAATGCCATTGCAACTCGTCTATCCGCTGGAACAGGAAAGCAAAATCGTGCTGACGCTCGCTCCCCGGGTTGTTGACGAAGATGGGGAGATTTCAGACGAACCGAAAAAGAAGCGAGGTAAGCCGTTGATTATCAAGGATAACAAAGATGATATTGATTTGGAACCAGAAGACGAAAGCGAAAAGCCAGACGAGGACAAAGAGCCGGAGGAATCGGAGGTTGAGCAAGGATGAAAGCCCTGAGTAAAATCTTTATAGCATTACTACTCTTACCGTTATTGATGGCGATTCTGTTGTTTGCAGTTAGCGGCAATTGGAATCTATGGCTCATTTTTGGCTGGTATTCAGCGTGCTTGATGCTTTATCTTACGCTTTTTCTTGGAAATCTCTTTCTCTACATCAAAGTGATGGATATACGTGAGTTGGCAGAGATTAGCAGAAATTTGCGGCGAGCATGGCTGGAGAGAGATGAGGCTAAACGCAAATCGGATACGTTGGAAGCACGAGTAAGGGAACTGGAGGCACAGCATAATTGAGTGAACCCTATCTTGTCCCCCAATTCATCGTGGATGCACTGATTGCCGATTTGAAGGATCTGAAACGAGTTCAGCGGAAAGGGCTTCAGAATATCAACAAACACATTGAGGATATCGAAAAGCGAATTAAGGTACTAGAATCGGAGCGTGTAGTGTGAAATGAAAACGATTTCCGTCAATTTGCCGGAAGCCTTTGTCAATGGGCTGGAAGCGCTTGTGCAGCGAGGGCTCTATGCCAATCGGAGCGAAGCCATCCGGGTAGCAGTGCGGGACTTGCTCAAGCGGGAACTCGTGGAGGCCATTGTTATTGGACAGATGGAGACTGCGGCTTCTTCATTTTCGACCAACCCCCCTATCTCGATTAATTTGGAAAACCAGTCTCCATCCCAAAAAACGACAGGCCCCAGGTATTGCCCATGAGCACGCAGAGCAATTCATCAGCAGCTGAAAAACAATTCATTTCCCCTTTTTTTTTTTTAGTTTCGGAGGTAATTGAGTGGCTATAAGCGAAAAGAAAGAGATTCATGCAATTTACAAGTGTTTTGAATGTGGGAGGGAGGCAAGCGCTGAATTGCCATTTCCTATTTCAGATATCGGCAAATGCAGCAATTGCGGTGCAGAGAATTTCTATGTTATTAATTTTACGAATAAAAAAGGCGGGAAGGGTGATGGTAACGACAATTCGAGATGATATCAAAGCAGCAAAAGCGGAAATCACGCAACAGTACCGTCAAATTGACCAAATTAAAAAGGACGCAGACCGCCAGATTAAATCCTGCTATTTCGAGATTGAGCGCTGGAAAATTGCGCTCAAGGAATATAAAAAGATTGAGAGGGAGCAATAATGGCACGTCCATCTAATGCGGAAAGATCTAGAAAATGCGAACTCTGTGGTAAAGACGAGAATTATTCGAGAAACCTATGCCGGGCCTGCTATTCCAGCGAGCGGCGGCGTATTCTTCGCTTAGATAGAGAGCAACAGAAACATGGAAGCACTTGTCTCCGAGAAAAGACCAAGGGGCGACCGCTCTACTATCGCTATCGAGTAGACGGGCGTTATATATGCTCGTTCTGTGGGCGCCGCTTCGAATGGAAGCCGATTGTGCCCAATATCACCTTTCCAGAAATTATTTGTTGCTCCCGGGCCTGCAAGAAAAATCATTTTAATCCTGGGCAACTCCGGAAAGTGAAATCGGCAAGAGCAGTCGAGATTGAAGAATTTGCGAAAGACCTGGAGGTAAAGGGGCGCATTAAATGAATAAGACAAGCATTGAATGGGCCGATTATACCGTCAATCCTATTGTGTTTCCGACCGTTTTAGCGGATGACCGAGGCTGCTTCTATCGTTGCCCTTATTGTTACGTCCAGAAGTTCTCTCAGCGTTATAGAGAGAATTTCACGCCTGGATTCTACCCCGAACGCATTAGAGGCACTATGAAAGAGTCAACCATCTTCATTGAGTCGATTGGTGACTTATTTCATCCGCAGGTGCTTGATTATGAAATTGAAGTCATTTTAAATGCTTGCTCTAAGTTAGATAGTTCCAATACGATTGTACTTTTGACGAAGAATCCAGGGCGATATAAACGATTTCTCGATTTGATGCAATCTAATTTCGTGTTAGGTTTTACGATGGAAACAGATATGTATACAGTCCCAGATTTTAATTCTTATGTGGACTGGCCGTTTAAGCGAGCAGAGGATTTCATTAGTTTAGACTGGCAAGGTCTGAAGTGGATTTCTTATGAACCAGTGATGAAAGCGAGAAATGAGGTTGTCTTGAATTACTTCAAACGAATACAGCCAGACTGGATTGCGTTCGGGGCGAACTCTATTAGTTCAGTTCAGATTCCGGAACCTACCATCGCAGAAATGTATCATTTAACGATGAGGGCTCGCAGATATTGCAAAAACACGATTTTTAAGGCAAATCTCGAACGGTTTGATTTGAACGCTGATTTCTATAAAATCAAGTGGCAGACCGTCAATAAGTTTCATCATTCCGAAGAGCCTATAAAGAAAGTGAAGCGCTTGGAGGACTACTTTTGAAATCAATTCTTTTTACACATTTTCGAGACAAATTGGTAGCCAGAACAAAGCAACAGACGACTAGAATTATCTATATTCCTCGCTATCATGTTAGAGAATTAGTAATGTTGAGATTCAAGGAAAGCGAGACTCGCATTGATGATTTGTTTGTCGTTGACATTACTGAAATATTCCCAATTCAAATGAAATCGGTTAATTTGGATATTGCGCTGCGAGATGGCTTTGATTCTATTAAAGAATATCACGAAGGGCTCGCTGAAATAAATCAGAGAAAGTTTAATAGTTCCTTCTTAGAGGATTGGGGGTTTGTAACTCGCTGGAAGGATGTGAAGCAACCTAAGCAGAAATTAGAGGAGTTCTTTAGGAAAGGTGATTAGATGGAACCCGAAGAACCAAAAGAGATTAAGAGAGAAATTGAGAAACTTAAAGAGAAGCATGAAGGGCGCAAGAGTGCAACCCCTCGTTATTTGCAGAAGGCTAAGCCAAAGACGGTTGGACAAATGGAGGTAAATGAAAAGGTAGAAGCGCTGGAATATATTTTGCATTGTCCTGAGTGCGGAAAGAACTCCTCATACTTTGGGTGGAATGTAAAGCAGGATACGGCAATCTGTCCGGTCTGCGAGACTGAGAGCCTGAAATCTCGTATTAAAATCGTTCAGGAGATCAAAACATCCCTGACTCGATTAAAGTAGCGCTTAATGGTGATTAAATGACACAATGTGAACACAAGGATCAGAAATGCACCCAGAATCGCTGCAATTATTGGAATAAGAAGGAGCAATGCTGTCATCAAGCAAATTTGAAGCCTTGTCCGGTCTGTGGTGCAAGTAAGTTGAGAGATATTGTGAGAACGTGTGCCAAAGGAGAGGGGGAATACGCCTGTAATGTTTGTAATATCTGGTATGGGGCTGACGGGAAAATCTCGCCTCCAGGTTATTGGGGAACGATTAGCATCTTGCGGGCAATTTTCGGAAATAAGAGAAAATGGTGAATTAATGGTTAAGCGAAAGAATCTCTGCTCGCTCTGCCTGCCTGGAGTCCGAGGCTTATGTTGCTATTATAGCGTGCATATTAAAGGCATCCAGGTTGTCTGTGATGACCATTGTCGATTCCTGGATGTGCTCACAGGAAAGTGTATGGTATTTAAAAACAGATTCCAAGAGAACGAGGACTGCCTGCCCTTAGCAGAGATGAAGAAATTAGGGACACTGCCCCGGCGCTGTCCCTATGTCATATTTGATAAAGAATATCAAAGCCGCAAGGATATCAGACTCTATTTTGATGAGTTTGAAATCATCGTTAAATAATTTCACGACGTTGATGAATTATGATGAGGAAGCCTGATACTCCAGGGAACTGGAAAGGTTTTTATTGTGAATGCGGAGGGACCTTGATTCGGATTCAGCCCCGTTCAATATTTCAATGTCGCAAATGCAAAACTAAATATCGAAAGATTCCTGGGGGCAACTATACCCACTGGGAAGTAGTGTCGTGATTGAATGGGCAAGATTGGAATCTGTAAGAAATGCGGGAGAAAGGCTGAGTTATTCTATTCAACGTATAATAGGAGGCAATATAAATGCTGCCGCAAGTGTTTACCGTCGAATGATACCCGCCGATATCTGAAACAGCCCTTAGATAAGTTTATGTCGTGAAAGCCGCATGAGAATTACATTTACAAGCCGACGCCTCCGTACGCCCGTTGCAGCATGCCATAAGATTCATACAAATAGAATTATTGTCTATTTACGTTATATAGAGAGATTAGCAGAATATGAATATCCTGGATTGGGCTTAGAAGAGCAGATTGAAACGCAATTGATTGAGACCATTTGTACTGAGGTAATTTGCCTAATGGCGAAGTCTAATGGATTTGAGTGTTCACGATATGAGTGGTATGGATGTGTGCCGTGTAATATAGTTCGAAATAAAATATTGTCGTGAAAGCCATGAGCATAATCAGCAAGTTGCGGTTAGACGTGCACTTTCCAACCAACAATGAGATTTTCGAGTGTTTTGGCTATCGGTGGCGAATAGAGCAGGGTATTATTAGCCTTGTTAAACCACCAAAAGAACCCAGGCGAAGATGGAATAAATTCTTGCGACAAATAGCAATTCGCTTAGAAAAGGATAGGTGGACTCATTGTTTCTGTGGGCACTATCTCACAATTCCAACTGCTTTCTTCAACTTTTTAGCAACTGAGAGAATTATTCTTTGTTGTGGCTGCACTAAGAAAATGGCGTGAAAGCCGCATGGTTTGCCATATTTGCAAGTATAAGAAGAAGAGGATTATTGAAGGAATTAGCATTTGGTGCTTACACCTCAAATTGAATATAATTCCGCATCTGTTGGATAAATGCGAGGATTATAGACCGAAGAAAAAGACATTATTAGATTATGTGTCGTGAAAGCCGCCTTTCAGACACTCGATTTTAAAATCGCCACTATTTTTTTCTTGTCTAAAATGCCTTTCTCGAAACATTTCTGCTTGTTCGTCTCGATATGCAGTTTTCCATTGAAACTCGAAATCCACAAGACACAGTTCCTGATTTCAGTTTCAAATTTGTGAGTTGCTTTATTATAAATTGTGCTTTTTAGCAGCCAGTGAGACAATACTTCAGGCTTATGCTCCACATTGCCTATTCCCAGTTGTTCCCCATTCCAAGGTATTTGTTTTGCGCCCATTTCTATTAATTGCTGCTCAAGTAATTGCATAATTTGCGCCTGGGTCAGCGTGCGATGCTCGAGGTGGTAATGCCAGCCCCGGTAATGAAATTCTACGCTCTCCATGGCTTGATGACCCCTAAAATAGCCTTTATGGTCTTTATCCACGGCCAGCACAAAATCGTTAATTTCACGTTCGGAGGTCCGGTCCCGCCCCATTTCAATCATCTAATAATTTGAAGATTGAATTGCTTACGATTTCAGGGATGCAGACTTTCTCAGCATCTTTTTTTCGATTCCAGCATTTTTTCTTAATGTGATTGCCTCTGAAAATACAGGAACAGAGATATTCAATGAAAAAGGTTCTTGAAATAAAGTGTTCTGGCAATATGCATAAAATTGGCGGTCCAACCTTAATTTTCCCAGTTCGTTTATCCGTAATTTTCTTGTGTTCAATGCTGGAGGACATTTGAATGGTAATTTCCGAGTTTAAATCCTTGGATCTCCAACGCCCCCAGAATTTGGACTTCCTGGCGGATAATGTTAATTTTAGCAGTCCTTTAAAGTCCATTTCAAATCATCTCAAAAAAAAAGTTAGGGGAGAAAGGCGCTCCAGGCTCTGGCGCAACGAGGAGGGAGTATGGCAATTTTTACCACGCTGGAGCACCTCTCATATTTGTTTTTTAAGATTCACGCCTTTTTATCATTTCCTTCTGCCTATGCTCATGCTCTCTATGACCACGCCTCACTTCTTCTTCTTGCTTTGCTAACCGTGATGCACGTTCCGTTATTTCGCTTTGCCGGGTGTTAACGCGAATATCGCGGTGATGCTTACTTTCCCCGCGTTTCTTGGCCTCTTTTAATTCAGTTTCTTTGGTTACCCGTTCTGGCGTGAGCCCATGCGTCGTCGAGAGTTTGTAGGTGCGGGTGCCCACTTTATCGCCTGTCTTGGTGCGTAATTTGACAGTATCGGCAGAAGTGCTGGCTTCCACGATATCCGCGTGGGATTTGCCCTTCTCTTCTTTGATTTTGCGAAGTCTGGTTTTCTGCTCTTTCTCATGTTGCTTACGTTCTTGCTTCTCGCGCTTCTCCCGCTGTTTGCGTTCCTGCTTCTCTTCAGACAACTTAACGTCCCTTCTCCTTCTTGGGCTTCGATTCGCCTTTATAGGGACTTAAGCCTTCCTCCTTGCGGATCCGCTCGTCGCGTTGTTGCCAATAGGGCTTCTCCTTTTTGGGCTTCGGCTCTTTCGGCTCTCTGACAAATATTCCATAGGCTTTCGTTCTTATTTCTACTCGAGCAACTCTTGCGGGTTCTTTGTTCTCTCTTGATGATTTTGCGAGGATTTGGGCAGTTCCTTTATCTTCTTCGACTCTTTCGAGTATATAGGTTTGATTATCAAATTTGCGTTCAGCAGGGGTTATCCGTTCTTTGTTAGACGTCTTGACTTCTTTCTCTTTTTTACCCATTTCACTTCACCTTTCCAGGTTTTGTTTCCTTAGTTGGAATGTAGCGTTTTGCGATAAAAAAAGGGGCACGCACTTCGCCCCATTTGAAATTAAGTTTCTTTCCTTGATTTGCGGCCGGTGATTTCAGCGAGCTTTCGGCCTTCTTCTTTATATTTGCGTTTGGCTTTATCGTAATGCTCGCGTTGTTTCGATTCGTCCGTCATTTTTAATCCCTTTTCAGGTTTTGTTTCTCTTAGACGAGATGTAGCGTTTGGGTCAAAAACCCGGGCACGCAGTTCGCCCAGGTCTCAAATGATTTTTCTATAGGAACATAGGCAGAGCGTATAGTGCAACGTAGAGCAGAATGCCTGCGAGAACCCCCGCAATCGCTAACAGGATGCAGGCTCCATTACGGCTCACCAGAATCAAGGGCAGTCCGAGGAGCAGCATGATGAGGAATATTATGAGCAGTATCCAGTTGAGCAGGTTGGGAATTGCGCCGCCTTCCGTCCATTCCCAGAGCCCCTCACACATATTCCAGATTATATCGGGCTGGATTAGGGAAACAAGGAATAGAATGCAGATGGTGACAAAGGCGATGAATCCAAAGAGCAATAGTGGCACTTTCTTCGGCATAACGTCATCAAATTCTTTCGGCAGTTTCATCAACTCCTTTCTTTATTATAAGTTGGTCGGATATCCTCAACGCGTGGGGATAACTTCCGTTCCATCCTCGATGTGGGAATGGATTTACCAGCGACCTCCCTTTTTTTCTTGTTGATTTTTGGGCAGCTTCTTCGCTTTCTGGCGATCTTCTGCTTTATGGCGGCGATCAAGGCGATCGATAGTATCGCGGTACTCGCGCTCGGATCGTTCCTCGCGGTTAAAGACCCGCCCGAGGAAATAGTAGACAATGAAGGCCAGCGTAAAGAAGGGTAACCACGTAAAGAGCAACTCCCAGACGAAGAGCGTCCATGTCGTGGTACTTAACACAGTGTAGAGCGTCACGCCAACAAACAAACAGTTCAGGATCGTGAAGAGGACAAAGATGCGAATCATCAGCCTTGAGAACGCCATTGCAAGATACTGATCCGCCCAGCCTTCGGTGAACAAGCCAGTGAACCCGAGGGCAATGAGCATAAATCCGATCGCGATGGGAATCATCACCCAGAAATATTGGGGCAGGGCAACGCTCCAGCTCGCGTTCGGTCCGTTCGGGGTCATCAAGCCCCAGATGTCGATAAAAAACCAAACGGCATGGGATAGGATAGAAAAGACCGCCAGTACGCCAAGGATCAGGAACGCGGCAATCGCAAGGATCATGTGGACTTCGTTTCCAAGAATGGAATAGATGCCGATTAGAATAAAGATGCCGTAGTAGAGATATTGGGTCGGGACGAAGAAGAATAGCCCGCACACAATCAAGATCGCTGCCGAGAGGCGAAGCAGGCTTCCACTAAGGCTCATCAGAACTATCCTCCTCTTGTTGTGAAATACCCTCTCCTGCCGCGGGTTTTGCCTGCCGTTCGAGGGAGCTGGTGACCATCTCCCCCACCCGTGCCGCTGCTGCTGCCGTTCCCGCCGCCCGGGGGGGCGCCCGCGCCAGGACGGGGGGACCCGCCCTCGCCGTATTCCCCGCCGCCTGCCCCCCTGCCTGCCCCCGGGAGGGAGGAGAGGGTATTTCAGGCGTTCGCGGGCGTTGCGAGTTTCGCAATACTGAAACGCGGAATTTCTTGAACTTTAATTCATTAATGACCAGAACACCCTCAAATAGCGTATAGTCTAATTTTAGTGCATCCCTGATATGCTGTACCCCCAGGTTTTGCTTGTTTTTAGTGGTGAGCTCGGTTGTATTGATTTTTAAACTGATAATTTCCCTATCGTGGTGATTGATAATGTCTGATGCGTGCCCGTACATCCCCGCATGCTCAAAATCATCTTTTTCTTTGTATCCTTTTTCTATGAGCCAGTTGCAATATGCCATTTCCATTCCGTAAGTGCCCAAAGGGCCCTCCTGAACCCGCAGAATTGCAGCATTTATAGGACGCACATTCTTACAACTGCCCAACCACTTTTCGGCAATTTGATTGACTTGCATTCCATGGACGCGGTCGAGGAACATTTCATAGTCTTGCTGATTCTCAATATAAGGCTTCATATTCTCACAAACCAACTCAAGCAAATGTAAAACCGTATCTCCGATCAGCACTACTTCAGGATTCTCAGCTCGTTCATAGCTAAATTCCGCATCTTGCTCTTTCTCCTCTGATGAGGTGCTGCATTCCTGTTTGAATGTTTGGATAGACTCCCGATCCGCTCTACGGTTCACGTAGATCAGTGTGGCCACCGCGTTCATTTGTTCCAGGGGAATGATATCAGTGCAGTAAGCCCGGAGCCAGCTTTCAATCCGCGGAGCAGATTTGATGAGTTTCCCAGCTCTATCAGCCGTGATTCGTTCTGTGACAGTTCTTATAACAATAGGGTCAATTACCATATCTGACTGCTGCTTTTTTCGCGTTTTATTCGCCCTGCGAACTAAAGGTTTCAACCGTTTGACTAAGCGCTTGAGCGTTGTGTCTTGAATCTCAATTTTATTTGAGATTGCATAATTTAGAATCATACCCTCGACCTCTGAGGGTAAAATATCTTCTTTTTCGAATATACCGAGAAATTGCTCTACGAGCGCGGTATCTCCCGATGTGTCGTGAGCACCTGTGCGCCCGCCATTATTGAGCAATTCTGTAAACATAATTAATTTCTTCTGGTCGAATTGATCGTAAAGCTCCTGGGAAAAGTTCTTCATTAAAATGACAGTCCCGAGTGGGTTATAGTTCGAATCAAACATCATTGCCCGGGATTCGCCGGTTTCTGAATTGAAGCCAAACATCTCGAAAATGCCATTCGCCATTTCGCTTAGATCATTTACTGTTTTCTTCTTATAACTCAAAATAATATTGATTGACTTTAGCCTGAGCCCTTTGGTCTCGTTTTTGAGATATTTCTTTATGTTATAGCTTTCTGTGCCTGACGGGTCTAAATCCTCGTCAAACACACCTATAGAATGATCAGGGCATTCTTGAATGAACTTTAACATGCCCTCATAGGTCATAATACACCTAATTTCAGCATTCGGGTATTTTTGTTGCGTCAGTGTAGCAAATGTCAATGAGAAAATAGTCTTCCCCATACCCAGTTTGCCGTAAATCACGTAAATGTATTGACGGTGTTCCTGCAATCGCCATTCGTATAGCGAAACGAGGAATCGAGGCGTGTAGTCCAATATTTTCAAATGATCTTCAGAAAGAAGGGCTTTAGTATAGTCGTCATTTTTCTCGATTCGCCTGAGCCATCCATCGCGCTCTACAGGGTCCATTGGGAAACTATCCAATATCTTTTCGAGTAAATAGTTTTCCCTTTGTCGCCAAGTTAGTCTGGTGAGTTTGGTATCTAGCTTTTCGGATTCCTGGGCCACATTGTCCTTAACTGCAAGTCCCCAGCTCATTATTTCTTCCCCTTCTTCGCTTTATTTGAAGCTTTAGATGCGCCTTCCGTTGATAGCCCTTGCTTTGCAAGAACTTTACTCCGTTCCGTTTGCAGTGCAGTGATCGCGTCCCGGTAGAGCTCGTCCATGTTCTCGTCACCTACGTTCTTGACTTTTAGCAGATCAATGAAATCAAAATAGATATTCTCAATTTTGCGCAAATTGTCCGTGTCGATTTTTTGATCGTTCATCTTGGCAGCATTCCAAGTCTCTCGTAGATGCAATTTCTCATCCTCAATCTCACCGACTTCTCGTTCCTTCATAATAATAAATGTTAGGTGGTCGATCTGCTCCCGAAAGGTTTCTCCGAGGGCCTTGTCGCACCCTGCAACAGCAGTAATGCAAGTGCTGATGATGTCCACGATGCTGCGTGGGTGCTTAACACCCTTCTCATCCTCAATTTCAACATAACCGCTCCGAAACTGTTCTGGGGTGATATCGATGATATACTTGAAGTTCTGGGCTTCTAAGTCCTTGCGGCTTCGCACATCAGCATAATACTGAAGCGCTTGCCGGGCTTGGATGGAGATCATCGCCGCGTAGGCATAAATTTCCTTGTCGGGCATCTTAGATCAACCCTCCTATCGATAACCCCAGATACAGCCCAAACAGAATCCCGAACGCGATCAAGCCCCATTTAATATATTTTAGGACGCGTTCCTGCAAGGGCGGTGGGAGCTTCTTGCGGCTGTCAATATCGTTATACGCTTGAGCATCGTATGATTTGAACGTCTGAATTTGCTGCCGGTAATCGACGAGCACGCTCTTCAGCACGCCATTCTCGTTTTCTAAGTGCTCCATTTTGAGGCGGGTTTGGGTTTGCACGAGTGGATCGAGCAGGGCGGAGACCGCTTCCAGTATGGCACTGATCTCCTTGTTTTTCTGCCCTGCGAAGACCACAAAGGTATCAAACCACCGTCCCTTGATCCTTTCCCGGGTGGGCAGCTCAACGGTATTCCCCTGTAACTGCCCCATGTCCTTGATCTCATACTTATGGACGTAAATGACCCGCTTGAGGGCACAGCGCACATCAGGCGGCTGGAAATAGGCGAGTACATCGATCTTCCACGAGTAAATTTCCTTGACATACGTTTGATAGGTGAAACGCATCGCCTTGAACTTCTGTTCGTCCTTTTCCGTCTTGAAATGGGTAGGCGGATCCATCACTTTCATCTTGGCTATGAGTTTGATCAGTTCAATGGCGGAATAACTATCATCCAGTTGAAAGAACTTCGCCCGCCCACGTATTCGACCGCCACGGAAGAAGTTCCATTCGTAGGGGCCGTCAATCACAAACGGCAACTGCATTGATTCAGATAGCGCTGTATCGGTGCTGAGCTCTAATAACCACAACAGAAGATTGAAGAAGAAGAAGATCAGGCTCACGAGGACGTACCAACTCCATCCAAAAATGAGAATAAGGGTATTGTATACGCCACAAAAAATGAGGGCAGTGCCGACAAGCAAGAGAAAGAATTGCCTCGGGCTAAAGGAGATCTTTGCTAATCTGAGTAAGACCATTTCCATGATAATAAAGATCACCACAAAGGTCAGCGTCACCGCCAAAATCAGCATATCGTATTCAACCATGTTTCAAACCTCTCAAATCTATGTAACTCACACATAATATCAGGATTACTGCCATGCAGAACGTCCATAAACCCCAGTTATAATCAATCATCGTAAAATCGCAAGTGCCGAAGAAGGAAAACAGTGGGGCAATCATGCCATTCCCAATTAAACCCACACTAAGCCCCACTTTGAACCAGCGGTGGGGAAATTTGGGATGGAAGAATGCACTGATGATCCCGACTGCGATGCACAACCACGTTCCGCCCAGCCAAAAAGCGGTGAGGTCGGCGTTGAGAGGGGTTTGAATGATCACGAACGAATCCAGCGGGAACGGCAGGATTTGCACGTGGATCACCGCATATCCATTACAGAGTGCGACGAGAATATGCCCAAGTTCATGTATACAGGGCACAAGGAAGATGAAGGTGAGAACAACCGTGATTAGAGCATAAGTGTATTGTTGTTTCGCCGTTTGATTGCCTCCAGTATGTCTTGTTTTGAGAGTGGTCTTTTGTTTGACTGCTGCGCGTACTCTTGTCCCGCCACAAACGCTTTGATCTCTTTGGAATGGCGATATTTCAGAAATTTAATGATCTGGTAGAGGATATAGATCCCTAAGGGTATCCAGACCACTAATGTCCACGGGTCGCCGCTCGTCAACCAGCCCCAAATGGCACAGATTGCCTCCCAGAGCACCGTTAAAATGTCGCCAGTGGGCGGTTCAAGCGGGTAGGTAATGTTCCACCCTCCACCTTGCGTATAATTGCTTTGCGACACGGACACTATCCGTATTTCCAAGATCTGATTATGGGCGTTGAGAATCCGGATCATATAATCATCCATCAGTAAATTTACAATCCGCCATGTCCCCGCGGGGACGAGATAGGCGGTAATGCTGAAGCCCCACGCCGAAAAGGCGAACCAGATCGGATACTTGGCGTTATTCACGAGAATGAACTCGGCGATGTTCAGATAAATATCGATGAACGGTCCCGCACTGACCTCTCGCTCGTAGATGATCCGCCCAGCAAAGTCGACGAGCAATAGAGTTTCGGTTGCCTGTGTAAAGACGAGCTGATCGCTGGCTTGCCGGTTCGCCATACAGGCGAGGCGATAAGAACTGTAAATCACGAAGTCAAGGCGTTGTAATTGTAACAACGCGGACCATGAATTACTGTATAATACGAAAAAGAACCGCAATTGCGTCAGTGTGAAGGCGGACGTATTCATCCAGAACTGCCAGAACCGGGTAGTACTGTTGATCGTCGCAAGAATATGCCAACTCCCACCGTAATAGCCTGAAATTTGGAGGAGCGCGAAGGGGTTGCTGAAATTATACCACACGCTCACCTCATTCGGTTTGGACGGTGGGGTAAAGAAAAGGGTACGGCTGGCGTAGGTCGTACCGAGGAACGCGGTGACATTGTAGGCAAACGAGAGTAAGCCCGGGGTGAGAAGCTGCAGTTTGAAGAGAAACAGTGAATTATTATAGCACGTAGAAGCGATATAGAGGGCTGAGTAGTTGGCAGAATAGTAAGGAACCCACGTCTTAGTTGGAACATAATAGAGATACAGTTTCCATAGGCTCGTATTGGTCACAGTGAGCGTCAGATAGACCGCAGAGGTGGATGTTTTCGCGGGAAATTGCACCATGATGGTATTATTGAGGGTTGGCGGAAACGAGGCGGTAATGCCAAAGTAATCACAGGCAAAATTGGATTGCCAAATCCCGCCTGAAAAGCCGTAGCCTGAATAGCCTCTAACCTTACAAAACCCCGTGCTATTTATATAATTCATAGCATTGTTAAGCACTTTGTAGCGAGTAGCAATCGTATTGGCGATACCATCCCAGAGCAGATCATACAAACCACTCACCCAGTTGAAAATGCTGATGTTTCCCGTCTTTCCTGACGTGGGAATACTGGCTTCTCCTACGAATTTACAGGTAAAGATATCAGCGAAAACCCCACTCATATTGAACTCTAAATAAGAAAATGTGAATGGATATGGAGGTGTAGCCGCTTTATTCGTTTGCATAACCCATAATACGCTATCAAATATTCTTGTGTTTGTATAAGTGCCATATTGCGCCTTATTATCGTAGTTAAATGCTTGATAGTAGCCGTTTGCAGCCACAAAAGTTTTATTTATTAATGCGCTCGACCCGAGAAAGTCTTGTTTTTGGTAAGAAAATGTGGTGGTTTCATTGGTTTGATAGGTAATCGGGGAGGAAAGGAGCGGCTGCGCGGCGGAATACCGGGCGAGAAAGACATTCGCAATCGTGTAGTATCCGAGCCCGAAAAAGCCGAGCTCGGAGATGACATTCGATGCCCCCGCGAATTTCTGAAACATATACCACGGAATGCGTACGGTGATCCAATCCTTTGATTGGGCAATCCCCGTCGTATTGAGCAGGTAATCGTAATCGCCGTGCGTGGGGTTAATGAGAATGAGCAAAGCAGTCGCGTTGGTTTTCAGGTCGAATTGGAGGGTGAGATTGAAGTAGTACGCGGTGGACAGGGCGCTCTTGACCCCGCTCTGATTCGTAATGAAGTTTAAACTTTGGTAGCCGAACCACTGCGTCAAGGAACCCGGACCCATGTACTGCCAGCTTCCAAACTTCCCCACCGTCCTAAAATCAAACAAACACACCCGTTCATTCACGCCGAGATAGACGTAGAACATATCGGTCGGAATAGCGCGGTATTCGTAGCAATGGATAGTGAGTTTGGAAGATTGCGGATAGGGAAAGTGATAGGCGTAAGTGACAAAAGACGGCGTGATCGTGTAGACGCCCCACGTATTATAGGCGACATAGGCAAGGGCATAAAGCCCTGTAGTCGGAAAGGCATAGAACGCGGAGTAATTGTTACTAGGGTAGCCGTAATTCGAGAGCGGCACGGAAATTGAAGCAGAGCTCGGCACATAGGTCGACGCCAAGTAGACGGCGGTGGTGTTATATGCCTGCGCTGAGAATAGAAACGGAGTTTCCAAATCAGTGGTCAGCGGCGGTACTATCCAGTTCGCAATGGTCGGCATAATACCGTAATAGTATTCTTGCGTGATCCAGAGATCAAGATAGACATTCGACCATGCAGACCCCTGAATCATTAGACTTCCTGTCATACTCACTAATGTTTTTCCCGCGGGAAACGTACCGTTAATCCAGGTGGATCCTGAATCATACGACCCAAACATCCCCCCAAATAGGGGGGCTTGGATGTTCAGAATGTGCGTGTGATTGTTGTCCGCATAATTAAATTGCAGTAGTAGATTGGTCGCGTATGGGGAATACCATGAAGATGAAGACGTGTACTGCACTTGTATCTTGTATGTGCGAAGCAAATTGGTAGAAATTGGCGTGTAATCCGCTGAGAAGTTTCCTGCCATTAGGTAGGCAGGATACCACGTCCACAATGCTTGCACACCCGCGTGGAAATTGCTATATATGTTTTCTAATGCAGAGAACGAACCAGATACATAAAAGTACCGTTCAAAATCCCCATTGGGCACGGAAGGATGGTGGGCAAAAAGCCCCATTGTGCCGCCTACGATATTTTCGGCGGTTAGTGGTGCGTCCGTGTTCTCATTGGTAGGAGGAGCTGCGTTCGGGAAGACATGGAGCATACTGGCTATCAGCATGCTGGTTATCAGCGCAATGCACAATAAAAGCACTTTCGTTCGCATATTCACTCGACTCGGGTTGAATCTGGGGTGCCGCAGCGCCCCCTATCTTTCAAACCCATTACATTCAAACTCAAAATTAAAAAAAGAAAGGAAATTAATTGTTGTCGTCTGATTCAGCGTGTTGCTTGCGCGGCTCGGGAATGTAGCTCTTAACCGTGCGGATCACTTTGACAATCAGAATGAAGCCAAAGATGAACGCGACGATGATGATGATCGAGATGATCAAGGGACCGAGGTCTGCTAGGAAGGCGAGAATATCCGTGAGAAGGGTCTTTGGCTGTGTGGGCGGGGTGTAGGTATTGTTGGTTGGGGCATTAATATAGATTTTCGGTTGAGCTAACCCAATGGCTTGACACCAGAGGTCGAAACTGGACGGAAAGCCTGAGACAGTGGGGGTGACATTGATCGCTTCCATTGCGGTGACGTATTGATTCCAGAGATCGAGCCCGTTCGTACCGTTGATAATGATAGTAACGGAGGAACCTTCTTGTGTGACAGGGTTACTCGGAGGTTTATGATACCCTAAAAGTTCTGCAACACCCCATGTGACTCCACAAATGAGTATAATTGCGACTATCGCAGTGACGAGATATTTGGCTAATTGCGCCCCCAGTTCTCCGAGAGGTGCAGAGACAGGAAGCCCCTGGTAGCCATTGGAGAGATCATTGTCGGCTTGCATCGGTTCGGATTGCTCAATGACGAGGTAGTCCACATTGATCATGCTGGAGGTGTAATTAATGGCCGTGATATTTTGGAGGGTGTAGCCGTACTTTTGGCAGTAGTAGTTCGCGACGTCTTGCGGCGGTAGGAGTGTTACGGAATAGGTGTAACCGGTCAAGCCAGAAATCTGGGTTAAGCGGCTGGCGTTTTCGGTCACGTCTGTGTAGCAGACAGATATATTTGCCATGCCTGCATCCATTGTTGCCCATTGTAGGAGGTATTTTGTGCCGGTATAATTGTAGCCCGTATTCAAGAGCGAAAAGGCATTGGTATCCCAGACGCTCTTGACTATTGGCATGATGCCGAGGTCATCGGCGGGTGTGGTGGACATGCTATCGTGAGCGATGACTTCCTGCGTGACCTTCCCGTTGTTTGGAATAGTCATCGTTTTGAATCCTTCCACTCCGAGCTCGGAATAGGTGAAGGTGATAAGTTGATCCACGGATGCGTTCTCCTGCTGAAATCGTTCCACATTCAGGGGCATTGCGAAAGCGTGTGCCTGAGAGATACCCAGCATACAGAATAAGCCGATGACGAAAAAGGAAAAAAGGAAGCATTTTGCGTGGAGCGTGGTTGCTCCCTCCTTAAACGAGGCTGGTTATGAATGTGGGGAAGCAGGCAAGGAACCAAATGCACGTAAAAACGAAGCCAACAAGTTCGAGGATTGCAATAATGCCCTCCGAGGTATCGACCATCGAGGCGGCTCCGCCGAGGAGCATTAAACCGATGCCCAAACCGAAATAGAACCATTCAAGTCCCGGATAGAGCACGGTGGTAGAGACCCAGAGTGGATTACCAATGATTACGAGAATGAACGCCACGATTCCTGCGCCGATATAGAGTAATTTACCCATATTTAAACCACCCAATTATTGTTGTTTTTCGCCGGGGTTTT
>Ga0315293_10001230_pt1 | contig 24912 bp, 19 predicted proteins | sample YL17G13_20_MG_FD_203071 | JGI IMG/M metagenome (GOLD analysis project Ga0315293, IMG submission 203071) | Sediment microbial communities from Yellowstone Lake, YNP, Wyoming, USA - YL17G13_20 | ecosystem: Environmental > Aquatic > Freshwater > Lake > Sediment | place: USA: Wyoming | collected...
CGCCAAGAGCCTTACCGCCTTGGCCTTTTCTTCCTCGGCGACGATGCCATCTTCCGGCGAAGCACTGCGCCGATTGCCAATCGCTTCCTCAAACGCTTGTCCTTCCTCGGCATCATCGCTTCCTGAGGCGTCCTTCACTGAGCTAAGGGCATTGATGACTTCGTGAATCATCTTGGCCTTACGGAGCGGAAACCGCATTATGTCCGCCATCTCTTCGATAGTAGCGTTTCTGCCGAGTCGGTTTTCCAGTTCAGCCGACGCATGCCGCCACTGATTCATCAGAGCAACCATATAGGTTGGAATGTGTATCGGCTGAATGCTTTCCAGAAGTGCACGTTTGATACTTTGCTTTATCCACCACGCCGAATAAGTGCTGAATCGGATTCCCCGCTCAGGGTCAAAGTAATCAACGGCCTTGATGAGACCAAGATTACCCTCTTCAACAAGGTCGCTGAGACTCAGTCCCCGACCCACATATTTCTTCGCGATGTTCACAACCAGTCGCAGATTGCTCCGCACTAATCTGTCTCTCGCTCGCGGGTCGTTATTCTCCATGACCAGTTTAGCCAGTGCGCGCTCTTGTTCCGCACTGAGAAGCGGCGACTCGTCTATCTCCTTGAGGTATTCCTTTATGGTAATGTCAAATGCTATTGCTGCCTCCCGCCCAACCGAAAGGTCGTTGACTTCCGGCTTAAAGGGCAAAACTGTTTGTCACAATAACGGTTTTTTCGAACGATTGGTTCTTCAAAAGGCCTGAACCTGCCGGAGTTATCGGCCAAATAGGTCAGCGGATTTAGCAGGATTGCCAAACCGTTTAATACTCTGGCGTAATTACCCCCCTACGGGCAGCAAAGACCATTTGCTTTATACTGAATTTTTTGCCTTATTGATTATCGGTATCAGCTTCGGTCTTTTCTTCCGTGCTATCTTTTTCATCGGCCGGCGTTTTGTCTGCCGAATCACTCTCCGAAACAGCGTTTTCAACGGTCGCCGCTCCTTCTGCTGTCGCTGCTTCGCCTGGCCGCTCTTCAGCAGCCCATTGCGCCCTTCGCAGGCTCAAACCGATTTTGCGAGCCTCGGTGTCAACTTTCAAAATCTTGACTTCGACCTCATCGCCTATCTTGACGATGTCGCTGGGCTTTTCAATCTTGTGGTCTGCAAGCTCGGAAATGTGCAGAAGCCCCTCCAACTCCGGCTCGAGTTCAACAAACGCACCAAAATTGGTAAGCTTGGTTATTTTGCCCTTAATAATTTGGCCTGCGATATATTTCGCAGGGATTGCACGAGCCCAGGGGTCTTCTGTCAACTGCTTTACCCCCAGAGAAATTCGTCGTCTTGCTTCATCGACTTCCAAAACAACGCACCTTACTGCTTCGTCTTTTTGTACCGCCTCGCTCGGATGACCGTATTTTCTTGTCCAGCTCATATCTGAGATGTGTATCATTCCATCGATGCCCTCTTCTATCTCCACAAACACGCCGAAGTTTGTCACGCTTCGAACCTTCGTTGTAACAATCGTCCCCGGCGGGTACTTCTGAGAAGCTACTACCCACGGGTTAACTTCGGTCTGTTTGAGGCCCAGTGAGATTTCCTGCTTGTCCTTGTTGACATTCAGCACCACCACTTCAACTTCATCGCCCACCTGCAGCATCTCTCCCGGATGATTGAGGCGTCTGGTCCAGCTCATCTCACTGATATGAACCAGGCCTTCAATTCCGTCTTCGAGCCTGACAAATACGCCGTAGTTCATCACGTTTACAACTTTGCCTTTTATTCTCGCTCCGATCGGATAATTCTCTTCCACCTTTTCCCACGGACTGGGCGTTTTTTGTTTCAGACCCAGTGAAATTTTTTCATTTTCCTTATCGACGCCGACAACAACACACTCGATTTCCTGATCAAGTTCAACAACCTCCGAAGGATGTGCCACCCTGCCCCAGCTCAGATCGGAAATATGGAGCAGTCCGTCGAGGCCGCCCAAATCCACGAAAACGCCGAAGTCTGCGATGTTTTTCACAATCCCTTTTCGCACCTGACCGACTTCTATCTCCGCGAGAATTTTTTCTTTACTGCTTCGCCGCTGCTCTTCGATAACCTTGCGCCTCGAGACGACGATGTTTTTGCCCTCGATATCTATCTTTAGAATCCTGCACTTCACTTCTTTGCCGATGAATCTGCTTATATCCCCGGGCTTTCGGATGTCCACCTGGGAGGCCGGCAAAAACACCGGCACTCCTATATCGACAAGCAACCCCCCTTTGATACGCCTTATTACTTTGCCCTCTACAATATCGCCTTCTTTTTTCGTCTCGATGATTCTTTCCCAGCCTCTGGCCCGGTCCGCCTTGCGTTTGCTCAGCAATATAAGCCCCCCGCCGGCATCGCTGTCTTCAATTAAAACTTCGATTTCAGTGCCTAGTTCTTTCTCATCAGCACCGTCAAACTCATCAGCATCGACAACCCCCTCGCTCTTAAGGCCTATCTCAACAATAACGTCATTACCTATCTGCGACACAATCCTGCCTTTGAGAATAGTTCCAGGCAGATGCGCATCGACCTTGTTTTGCAGAGCTTTCTCCAGATATTCGGTCTCTTTTTCGCCGAATATCTCACCGACTTGTCTGTCAAGCTCCTGCTCCGACAAACCCAATTTGTTAACTATATTTCTGTCTACCATAACACCAGATTCCTACGCGGGTTTTTCTTTCCTGGCCTGCTGACGTCCCGCACTTACGCTCACAGGCCCTCGTGCCACGCCGCACGAGTCTTGACTTCCGCTCACTATAAAAACGCATTGACTCACTCGGTCAACGCTCCTTCGATTACGTATCTTTTTCCTTAATACTATCACCGGCGTCGACAGCCCGCAGATTCCCCACAAATTCATCTATCACCCACTCAGGCGTCGATGCACCGGCTGTAACGCCAGCCACTTTTCTGCCGAAAACCATTCTTTTATCAAATTCCTTCCAGTTTTGCAAATGAAACGTTTGATTATTGTATTTTTTGCAAATCTCCGCCAATTTACGGGTATTGGCACTATCCAGCCCTCCCAGCACGAACATTATATCCACACGTTTGCACAATTCCACTGCCGAGGCTTGTCTCTTTACCGCCTCTCTGCACAGGGTATTGATTACTTTCAGCTCGCTAAAGTTCCGCTTTCCTATCGCTCCGAGCATTTTTCCGAAGTGTTCGGGGCTTTGGGTGGTCTGGCAGACAACCCCTAACCTGCTGTTATCAGGCAACTTATGTAAATCAGACTCATCCCCCACCACTATAACTCCCTCTGCACAGCCTACCACCGACCGCACTTCGGGGTGGTTTTCGTCGCCGATAACCACCACTTTATAGCCCTCCTCACTGAGTTCTTTAGCTATCCTCTGGAGCCTTTTGACTAATACACAGGTCGCGTCGGCAATCCTCAGCCCTTTTGCCCTCAGTTTCGCTATCTGTTCCGGCATCGCTCCGTGTGAGCGGATAAGAACCGTCCCTGACTCTATCTCATCTACGTCATCAACCGTTTTCAGACCCGTTTTTGCCAGCCGCTCAACCATATCCTTGTTATGAATGATTGGCCCGAGGCTGTAAACTTTTCCCTCCTGTGCGAGGATTTTTTCCGCCATACTGATGGCGTTTTTAACGCCGTGACAGAACCCGCATTTTTCCGCGATTATAACCTTCATAATGCCTAATCCGATTTATCGAATCTTACGCCATTTTGGGCTTGCCGGCTACCAATAATCACCTGTAAGTGCCCTCGCTAATGTTACAGCCCAGCCGGCTGCGATAATGATTAGAGCCACAAGGATTATGTACCTTAATCTGACCTCCGCAAAAAACCGCTCGACAAATCGGAAGCTCAAGCCAAAAACCGATGTAACAAAAGCCAAAATCGCTGAAACTATCAACAGACAATAAAACAATGCAGCGGCTGGCTGAATATAAAATGCCTGAAAGATTTCGCCGCGGGCGAACGCAAATGCCGCCGTTGTCATCCCGCACGTCGGGCACGGCAGATTATATCTCTGCCTGAAGCCGCAGTATACCGATACCGGCCACAGGCCAATGCCGATTTTGTCGTGTGCAGCCAGCCAGACGTACATGCAGCACGCGCTTATCGCCGCGCAAACAACACCCGCTGTGATTCTCTGATGGGATGATGCGCGTCGGACGATTTTAGGTCTATTTAACTGTTGGCTTGCTTGCATATATGGATTAAAATACGAAACCGTTGGAATTATGTCAAGCTCGGATATAGGAGATACCAGATGGCGTTAGAACAACTGGATTTGAGAGGGATGTTGGAAACCGCCGTTGTTGCGGCTCGCCTGGCCGGCCAGAAAGCAATGGAAGAACTCGACTTTTTGAAAGTCTCCGTAAAAAATGATAGTGAGCTGGTCACACAGGCCGATTCGCAGTGTCAGCAGATAATTGTTGACAGAATCAAGGAAGCGTATCCTGACCACGGCTTCATCGCTGAAGAAGGCAGCGGAGGCAAATTGTTCAAGCAGTCCCCGCGCTTGACCCCTACGCCTGTCTTCCGACAGGAAAACGTGGGGGTCGCGGGGGCAGATGAACCAATCTGGTGGGTAATAGACCCGATAGACGGAACCAATAATTTCGCGCGCAAGATACTTATCTTTAGTGTCAGCATCGCCGCCTTTTACAAGAACGAGCCTGTTGTTGGCGCAATCTTTGAGCCTGCCACGGACTCGATGTTCACCGCCATAAAAGGCGACGAGGCTCAGCTCAACGGCAGGCGAATAACCGCCAGTGAAGACACTATGAATAAGTTTTCGAGTATCGGCCTCGACAGCGGTTTCGAGCAGTCGCCGACGCTCCAAAGCTATGGCGACGGAGCGGAGCTGCCCGGCTGGGTTCAGGAAGTTATGCGCAGGACAAGATTTCGCAGCTTAGGCTCGATAGCGCTGCACATCGCTTATGTTGCGAAGGGCGGTTTCATCGGCACTATCGGCTCTTCTCAGAAGCTGTGGGACATAGCAGCCGGTGTGGTGATTGCCGAGGCCGCCGGCGCCATTGTTACCGACTGGCAGGGGAAAAAAATCTTTCCCGTCGATTTGGACAGTTACACAAGCCAGCAGTTCCAGACAATAACAGCCAACAAAAAAACCCACGCGCAAATCTTAGAACTGCTAAGGTCTTAGTTTAGTTGAAAGCTATTCTTGCGACGCAATACGCACGACGCAATACGATATACGAGTTACCTCGGGTCTGCGACTGGTTGGACGGCTAAAACCCTCATTTTGCCGTCATCAGGAGAACGCACATTGCTTCTGTCGAATATAGCGATGACTCTTTTCTGCGGGCCGTCGGCGCCGATTCGAACAAGTATATAAGCGGTGAACACGTCGCTTCGAACCGTAACAAGGTCGCTGATTCTCGCGAAAATCAAGTCGCGCTCTTCAAAATCATCCGCTACACCGTCGCCCCCCGTGGGCAGCGTTGTTAAATCCGGGAAACCGGCTAAATCAACATTTCTTTGAGAACCCAGGGTGTAGTAGCGCATATCATAATTTATCTGAGGACTGATGAACGGGTCATCTGTGCTGGCTTTGTTTATCACTGCGGCCAATTCTCCAATACTCTCAAAACCCGGCTCCTCTCTCAAGCCGTTTATACCTGTCTCCAATTCTCTACTGTTGCTCGCGCCTGAATGATAATAATCAGGGCCGCCAGTCAACGAAAGGTTGAGTTTGTCTCTGTAGGCAGCTATTGCCTGGGCAAGATTGGCATCGTTGTAGCCGTCTTTTCTCTGCGAAACCCATGGCAACTGCGCCAAAACATACCACGGTGCGGTATTGATATTGATTCGTCCCTTGACCCTTTTCTCTGTTTCAGGATGTCCGCCATATCGGGGGGCGTTGGGGTCAAAGACAGTCAGATAATTGAAAACCTGCTGAAAGTTCGGGTCAGCCAGATTCAGACGCACATCATCCTCAGTATCAGAACCGCCGTACCCAATAACGCTGCCCGAAGGAACAGACGCACCAAATTCATAATAGGCAGGTTTGCGGAAAACCATCCCTATTTCGCCGACGTTCGTAAAATTGCTGTCAGCAGGATGTGCCTGAATGATATTCGGGTTGCTGCTCACATAAAAGTTATCTGCCCCCAGCGTGTTCGGATCAATAACGTTCCACAAACGCAATATGCACTTATGCCGCGTAATATCTCTTTGAACACTATGGGGATTGCCGTCGGTTGCCAGCCAGCCGCCCGGAACAGCGACCGGAACAACGTTAGAATCAACTACAACATTAACATCATTAACTTCGCGTATTAATGAAATCACGCTGCCGGCTGCGAAAACAACAAATGAGGCGGTATCCGGATTGTCAATTTGTTGAATTTGTTGAATCGGCAAGGTGGCATTGACATCCAACGGGACACAAGGGTCCGTTAAATCCTGCCATCTTATAACATAATACGGCGAGGTACCACTTGACCAGTTAATTTGAGCCTCGATGTTAGGATCCGTAGGATTTGAAATAAAAAGCCGCCAGTTAGGGTCGGGGTTATCGTCTCCCGAATAAGGTTTGTAAAGCTCGACCGCATAAGACCTGTAGTATATGTTCGGGTTATCCGTATCCCGTTTAAGCCTGCACGCCAGCTCCGATATATAAACGCACGGCTGCTCGAAGCCGTAATACCTTTTTGTTCCTAAATCGAAATAAGTCACATTCGGGTCACTATCGCGATAATCAATCAGGTTGACCGCTATCTGCGCCGCCGCTTCCTCGACATCCGGACTCGGATAATAAGGATTGGCGTCAAGAATCGCTTGGCGTATCCTGGTGTACAGTTTGTTCGGGTCGGATTCCGTATTCACATTAGCCATCTTAGTGCCGTTAGGGTCAATAATCCGGTCCATATTGTATGTGGTGGCGATATGGCGATAGGCATAGTTGGCGTCGAAAATTGTATCAGGGGAAGCGTTGATGAACCACTTATTGAGTTGGGTGGAGTCTGCCGGCCTTCTGAGATTGCCTACCGTTCGCAACTCCCACGAGGGAAGGACCTCGGAGCGAGTATCAATAGCGTCTTGATTGATGAGGTAGCGATATCGAAGCTCGAGTTCGTCGGAGATGTCGAAAGGGGTGTTCGGCCCATACGAAGGCCCATATCGCCAAATGACATCTTGCTCGTAGCCAGAGAGGTCGGACGGGTTGACGGGCGACCTCGCCTTAAGCAAATTATCTATTCTCTCTTGGATTTGAACTGGTGTCAAAACATCGTAAGGCCTGCTGGCCAAAGCAAGTAGGTTTATCTGTAATTGGCTGGAACCATCGACTTCTTCGCGGCTGCCGGTCGGGTCAAACTTGTAAGCAGTGTTGACATTCAACATCCCGCCGTTATCAACAATTCTTATGGCTGCATAAACTGGTTTTCCCCCGCTGGAGGTGATAGCGTCAAGTTTGACCCATTTTGAATCTGCTACGCCATCGCCATCGGCATCAGCACGATAAGTAATAGTATTATTTGAGTCACCGACTTGGGTAGGTTCCTGATAATCCGGAACAATCACCGCCTGCAATCCTACATTCGAGTCAAACCTGTTATAAACATCACTTACATGCCGCCACTTGTAGTTACTACCATCCTGATACGGCTCCAGACTTGCCAGCCATTTATCTTCCGGGCCGGGATAGTCGTAGTATTCAGCCCCCGCCACACCCGGCACATCCAGAACCAGCTCTTCTGATATTTTCGCTATGACCGTCTCTACTGCTGAATCGAGCTCTTTGTTTTTGGATATGCTCGAAGCCGTTATCTTATTGACCCGAGCCATCATAAGAAATAGTACGCCTACTATCGCCAGCAGACTGGTCAGGACCATCGTCAATATAAGAGCCGAGCCATCCGAAAGGCTGCCCTTGGCAAATTTTTTAGCTTGTCTTCTCATTTCTTCCATCCATGAACAATAAACTATGAACAATTGATAATGAACAATTAACTACGAACAATGAACTACTCTCCCAAATACACAATATGCGTAAAGGTCTTGCCATTTTTTATAATGCCTTTGGAATCGTATAACGTAAAAGTGAACTTAAAGGCCGTCGGGTTGAATTTTCCCAGCCAACCCGCATTTATCTCTCCATCTGACGGCCGCCACTCGTTAAATGCTTTAAGGGAGCTATCCTCACCCACGTACTGTATCGTGAAATCATCCACACCTCGAGCCATATAGGTTACTAAATCATTCGGGTCACGCAGGTCCAAATGATTGTCCATCAGGTTATTTGCATCAAAACCCGGGTCTGCAATTAAATCAGCCAGAGATTGTGTATTGCAATATTCAGCCAACTCGTTTAAGCTTAATTTGTCTTTTAAAGTAGAATCGGAAGTCAGTATTATTTGTCTTCTCATTAATATCTTTTTTTTAGGGTCTGGTTTCTCCTCCAAACTGTACGTGGTTACATCTGCAAGAGCGTAAAATATGCACGCAACATCACCGCATACCGTTTTCAACCCTTCTCCACCGCTTGATTTCTCATACAGGTATTGTGCGGTCGATTGAAAATCTCCGTTTGCAAAAAATATGATGCCGTCCGATCTTACATCCTTGGTCACATCAGAAAGGGTATAAACAAGTTTACTATAAACGTAGGATTTATCGGGATAACCAAAGTGTATCCTACCGGAGGGGGGTAATATCATACCTTTGAAGTCGGCGTTGAGCTGGCCTGTAATGACCTGCAGCTTCTGCATAATCTCAGCGTTTGCCGTAGCCATCCGATAAGTATCTATGCTCATATTGAAAATCAAACTTGCAAATAATATCATCACAGCCAGTAACCCCACCGCGACCGCAAGCTCAAGTAATGTAAATGCTTTGTAAGTTCGTTGTTTGTTGTTCGTTGTTCGTTGTTCGTTTTTCATCGATTTACAGATTTCTTCAAACCACTTAACTATGAACAATGAACTATAAACTAAAAACTTCTCAGAATCTGATTACCTTCTGATATACGCCTACGCACGGCCCTCTGCCGCCTCCGACCGGCGGCGGAACTACCCAGATATTTTCAGTGCCCGAGCCGCCTTCCCAGTTTCTATCAAGCAAAATCGTATTATCAGCTGACGCGTAACGCTCCAGCACCCTGTATATCCGGCCGGTCTTATCATCCACTATCGTATAACCATCATTGACAAATGTTTTGTTGCCGGTTATTGTCAGCTCGTTATCGCCGGTAGTCCCAGATACACCAACCATCCTCGGAGTGGGTATTTCCACACTTCCTACTTTTCTGCTGATAAACACCGTTACCTGAACAAGACGACTATTCAAATCCACCCGCCGACAAAGAGCGCTCCAGTAGTAATGCTTCTCTTCTATTGGCGCATCAATCGATGGATATGTGAATTCATTCTCGTTGGCCTCTGCCGCCGCAGGAAATATGTTCGGGTCATTAAAATCCAATAGATGATTTGTCGCCAGTTTGCTGACGTCGACGTCATCGTTGGGGTCATCGAGTTTACCCTTTGCATAAAGTTTTACCTTTGCAAAGGCTTCATCCGCCGCTATCGATGCGATTGTCTGCTCGGCAACAACCGTTGTAAGGTGAACGCCCACAGGAAACACCCCAGCTACAAAAAGCACACCCACGGCAAGCACGCCTATCGCCAGCAGCACCTCAGCGAGTGAAAAACCCTTGTTTCTGTATTCTTTTCCCATAACGTGATTCTCATCTATTTATTATTGTGCCGGCGTAAGGATTTATATAAACCGCCACAAGACTATGCAGGTAATCGTATCTTTGTATGTTGTTCATTGGATTGAACTTGGCTTTATCATATATCACAAAGTTGTTTCGGCTCGATTCCGCTCCTAAACCAAACTCAGCATAGTCATCCTGGACGAACATCCCTATCTTATTATCCCTGATATTCACCGGGGAATTAAAAATATCATCCATACTGTGTTTCGCAGTGTTCGGATTGCTGTTATCCGGCTGGTAAACCCCGTCTTTATTTCTTACACGCACATCGTGTATCACCAATTTTCCACTCGGCGAGAAAATAAGCGAAAAACTGGTTGTGTCCGTAATGTATATATTTTTGCCGTCTACCAAATTGGCTGGGTTAGTATCATCAAGATCATTGACTGTGATAGGTCGGTCACCGGTATCTTCCGCAGCAGTCCAATGCGTACCATGGTTGGTTCTGACCATTAAATCTATCGCACCAACCGCCTCGGGCAGCTTGATTGGCTGGATGCCTTCGACCGCCCTAAAGCCATTGGCGAGGGTTGTTTTGTCATAGTCGTACACAATAAAAATCATATACTGCGCTGCTTCGAGCGGCCCCTTCGAGTCATAAGCCTTTTGGAACCTTATGCCGGCGTAGCGCTGCTCTTTTAAGGCAATGGCGCGGGCACTCGATAAGGCTGCATCTATCATCGCTTCTGCCGGCCCTTTCGACTCAAGTGAGTTAACAAATGCACGAATAGCCGGCAGACCGAACACCGCAAGCAGAGCGACTATCGCGACGACAACCGTCATCTCCATCAGCGTAATACCGGATTGTTTGCGCCTTGTTTTCATTGTTCTTTGTCATCCGTCATCCGTGCCCTACCTGCTTGTTATATCATCTGTGGTATCGAATTTTCTGTCCGGCCCAGCCGAGGTGATTACAGGAAAATTCCTTTTGCTCTTGTCTCGCTCAACGCCGGTTTTCGATTCATCGTAACAGTCATACCGCAGCTCTGTGCCCCACGTGTCGATTATTCTAAGCAGCGGATATACTTTCCCGTCAATCGTGATTGTCGCGTCTCTTGAAACCATCAGTTTTTTGTCGATTTTTCCCAAGGTCGCCCGGCTCGCAGGTACCATGCTCAAAAGTAAATACATCACTTCATTTCCCGAATAACTGGCGTTAGGGTCGGGGATGCTCACATTCCCAGCCCCGACTCCAAGCGCATCTCCCAGCGTAGATTTAATGTCATCCGTCAAGAAATCATTGCAGTCCAGCGGAAAGGTACAAGCGGTATAATCAGAATGCTTATAGTTAAAGCCATACTCGTGAAATTGAGCAAGCGCCGTGGTAAGAAGTGCGAGGGTGCTTCTGCAGTGCTTTTCTTTTTCCCTTGCTTCGATGCGAGAAGCAATACCGATTACCAGCGAAGCCAGTATCGCGACTATCGCGATAACAACCAGCATCTCAACAAGCGTGAAACAGCGTTTTGTTTTTTGTCTATTGTTCATTGTTTATCGACCTTTTGAGTTTTGAATTTCCGCCGTCTGCCCCTTTCACAAACAATGAACCACGAACTATGAACAAATCTCAAAAATTGCAGATATCGTCCTGTGTGCCGTACAGGCCGTCTGCCCCTGCGGATATTAGTATGTATGAGTCTGGCCTGTATGGCCGCTTTATTCCTGTGGCATTGAAAACCTTGACATCGAGCAGCTTGTAATCCAGCGAATAGAGGAAAGTTCCGGCCGGTGTGCTGGGGTACAATGGGTCGACCCAGTACAAAGGGTCGCTTGACACTTCAGATTCGCTCTTTAGTTTAATCAAATCAATATTGTCGGTATAATTATAAATCCTACTCGCCGCTGCTGTTGCGTCGGCAGGCGTTGTAAAATCCTTACTGTTGGTGTTTGCCTTATAGTAGAGAATCGGCCGACCCGCCTTGAAGGTCTTGGGTTTCCCTTGCACTGTTATTGTTACAGGCTTTGCCCCAAATGAGTCACAAAGCACATACCTCCATGTGTATAAATTCGTTGACGTGCTGCCGAACAGTTGCCTCAATGTAAAGGCATTAGCCGTCCCAAGCTCCAGATAAGGCCCTACTCGCTTATCGAGGTCGTTTGGTTCGCCACTCTCGTTCTCATACACACCCTGTCCCTCCGCGCGCCATTGTGATTTCGGGTGAAACCCTAAAAGGTCCCAGCCGACAAGGGCTTCGCAAAGCTTGTTTGCACCGCAGTAATAGTACCCCGCTCCACGTATATCCAAAGTCGAAGGTGGATAATCACCGGTATCTCCCTTAAAGGCCATCAGCGCCATATCGATGGTCGCAAACTGCACTCCTGTCTTGGCTGCCCTGGCGGTATTGCGCACGTAGCTAACGGCCGGAACGAGAATCCCCGCCAGCATCGCGATTATCGCGATAACTACCAAAAGCTCTATGGTCGTAAAGCCGCTTTTTTTGGGTCTCATCTTAAATGTCCCTTCTGCCGTAAGGCATACTGCGTACAAAATCGTCTTTGTGGCACGGGCTTCCAGCCCGTGAAAAACACGGCCAAGATGGCCGTGCTACGTTTAATAAACTCCTGCGCCACCAGTCCTCGGCGAAGACAGTAAAGTCAAAAAAACTATAAAGACGCCCTCACATTCTGCTCCTCTATTCCTTTATAAAATTGAATATATCATCCGGTGTGCCGTACTGACCGTCAAACCCAGCCGAGATAAGAATATAAGAATCCGCTCTGTAGGGCCTGCCATCACTTATGGTGATTTTCTCATTCTTCGTACTTTCATAAAATCTTTTAGGCTCGGTAAACATCGGATGTGCAGGAGTGCCGCCCTGAGCAGTCGGCGGATTCCACGGCATACCAAATCCCACTAAATAATGGTTGTCGAGGTAATTATAAAACTGGTCTTTGTTATCCCCGTCTACCGGCAGATAAGCAGTATTCGAGTCATGTATTACACCCGACGTATTCGCCTTGTAATAAAGTACTGGCATGCCAATCTTTTTCCCCGTGCTTATATTTTTTACACGTGCATATTCATCGCACAGAACAATTTTGGATGCGAGGCAGCCTGTTACGAGGCCCCCATAAATATCACTGAGTTTGTAGGCGTTGGCTCTTTCCAGTTGCAGATAAGGCCCTTTCCTGGACCTTAAGTTATTCTCCCATTCTCCCGCTCCTGGCCAAGCCGTTTCGACATATAAATTCTTGAGGTCTGTAAGTGAACCTGCACCGTCACATCTGAAACGTGAACTCGGGTGAAAGCCCAGAAAATCCCCTCCCACCATCGCCTCACAGAGTCTCGCCGCGCCGGGGTAACTACTTCCTCCTTCATCTAACTCATACTGTTTGTAGGCTGAATCCGGATAGCCCTCGAACTCATTTTTGAAAAGCTCCAGTGCCGCTTCGATGCTGTGGAACTGCGCCCTCTGCTTGACGTCGGTGGCGTACCGCCTGACCATATTCAAAGACGGCACAAGTATGCCTATGAGAATTATGATAATGCTCATAACGGTCAAAAGCTCCACAATGGTAAAACCTCTCTTGTTTTCGGACACCTGCGGTGTTGTCCCTCGACTTCGCTCGGGATGGTGAGCCTGTCGAACCATTACCGCACGTCCGGGGCTCGATGTCGTTTCGGATTGTCTTATGACACCTGCGGAGTCGTTACCGCACGTCTGGAGCCCGATGTTGTTTCGGAATCGTCTCATTTTTTAGCCTCCTAAATTTTTTCGTACGCCCGCTTTGCCGGCGTACATTACACGGTGCTGCTGCCAAGTGACGAAATGACCTGTATCATCGGCAGAAACACCGACATAACGATGAACAGAACGATAGTTCCCAGCACCAGAATTATAATCGGCTCAAGCAGCGACATCAGCGAGGCAACCAGAACATCGACCTGCTCATCATAGTTGTCGGCTACTTTCAGCAGCATCTTATCCAGATCACCTGTTTCTTCTCCCACAGCCACCATATTTGAAACAATTAAGTCAACGGTTTTGGACTGCCGCAGCGGACCCGCGAAGGTATCTCCCTGCCTGATAGAATTGTGAACATTGCCGAGACAACTCGCATACACCTCGTTTCCCGCTGTCTCACGCGAAGTGTTGATGGCGTCGAGAATCGGCACACCCGCACCGATAAGCGTCCCCAGGGTTCGTGTCCATCGCGTCACAGCGATTTTACCGCTGAGATTACCTATCACCGGCAGCCTGAGTTTTATGGCGTCCAGAACATATCTGCCCGCGCGAAACCGCCTTACAATCTTCATAACAATAACTAACGTAAACGGTACCCCTAACAGAATGGCCCAGCCGAAATCGTATGCTATCCAGCTGCTTACACCAAGCACTGCAGTCGTAAGCGGATTCAGTTTGCTGCCGACCATTTCGGTCAGCACTTCTTTGAATTTCGGTATAACAAATTTCATCAGGCCCAGAACGATACCGAACGCTGCGCACAAAACCACCATAGGGTAAATCATTGCGCTTTTAACCCGGGATCTAAGTCTTTGGGCCTTTTCCATAAAGTCCGCTATACGTGACAGAATCAAATCCAGCACACCGCCCGTTTCACCGGCCGCCACCATATTGACAAACAATCGGTCGAACGTCCTCGGAAACCTGGATAGCGCCTCCGACAGTGTTGCCCCTCCTTCTATGTCGTCAGCCACATAGCCGATAACCCTCTTGAGAGTCCCCCTCTTCTGCTGCTCCTCAAGAATCCTCAGCGACCGCAAAATCGGAAGGCCCGCATCCTGAAGTGTTGAAAGCTGCCTCGCAAACTGTGCTATCATTCTTGCCTTTACCCTGCCGCCCGCCCCGCGCCTAGCTTTAGGCCTTGCACCGGCCTTGGCAGTGGGCTTTTTCTTTTCGCCGGTCTCCCTGACCTTCGTGGGGAAGTACCCCATATTCCGTATCTTGCTTATCGCTTCCTTTTCGCTCAGAGCTTCTACTTCGTCCTTTATCCCCACTCCCTGCGAATCCAGAGCTTCATATTTGAAAACAGGCATCTTAGACACCTCCTTTGCTTGTACCGTAAGGTATACTGCGTATTACCTCTCTGCTATTGTCTCTTTTACCACCTCGTCTATAGTTGTGACGCCGTCGTAGATTGCAGCCAGACCATTGTCTCGTAGCAGCCTCATACCCGCCTTTTGCGCCGCCGTTCGCAAAACACTCGTCGAGGCCTGACTCATAATCAAATCACGTATCTCGTCGTTAAACAGCATAATCTCAAAAATCCCTGTTCGTCCCCTGTAACCGGTCTTATTGCAGTTGCTGCAGCCCCGGCCGTAATAGAATTTCTTGTCCTTGATATCCTCCGGCGTAAGCCCCAGTTCTATTAGTTGAGGTTCGCTGGGCTCGAACGGCGTCTTGCATTTTTCACATATCTTTCTGACTAATCGCTGCGCAACAATGCCTTCGAGCGTCGCAGTAACAAGGAACGGCTCCACACCCAAATCCATCAGTCGCGCTATCGAACTCGGTGCGTCGTTTGTGTGTAGTGTGGTGAATACTAAGTGGCCTGTCAGAGCTGACTGAGCCGCAATCTCTGCTGTCTCGAGGTCACGAATCTCACCCACCAGTATAATATCAGGGTCCTGTCGCAAAATCGAACGTAAACACTTGGCAAACGTCAGCCCGATATCAGCTCTCATCTGAACCTGAATCAGACCGTCGACATCGTACTCAACGGGGTCCTCTGTCGTGATTATTTTACTCTCAACATCGTTGAGTTCAGCCAAAGCAGCATAAAGAGTAGTGGTTTTACCGCTGCCCGTCGGCCCTGTAACAATCACGATACCGTTCGGTTTGCGTATAAGTCTGTGTACCAATTCGAGGTCGAGGGGCCTCAGACCCAGTTTTGCCAGGTCAAAACTGACCTGAGTCCTGTCCAGAACACGCAGCACAACGCTTTCGCCGAACATCGTCGGCAGAACACTGACACGCAAATCAACCGGATTGCTCTGCACCGTCAGCGATATTCGGCCGTCCTGCGGCAGTCGTCTTTCCGCAATGTCGAGGTTCGCCATGACCTTTATTCGGGAGCTCAGTGCCGCCGCAATGTGTTTCGGCGGAGGTACCATCTCATAGAGCACCCCGTCAATCCGGTATCGCATCTTGTACTCATTCTCGAAGGGCTCGAAATGAATGTCCGATGCCTTATCTCGAATCGCCTGCAACAAAACAAGATTCAGAAGTTTCTTGACTGGGTTTGATTCGGAAAGTTCTTTCAGCTCATCCAGGTCGATACTCTGGTTTCTGTCCTTGAACTCCGCAAGAAAACTGTCATCCTTTATCTCGCTTATCAGGTCATTGATGCTCTCTTCTTCGGTCTCATAGTATTTAGCCAGGGCTTTCTCCAGAGCCTCAGCATCAGTTATCTTCGCCGTAACCTTAAAACCCATCAGTGTGCTCAGGTCATCCGTCGCCCTGAAATTATCAGGATTATCGAGCACAACCGTCAACTCGTTTTCCTTCTGTTTATACTCAATCGGCACAATGTGATAGGTCTTGGCCATTTGTGCCGGCACCTTAGCGACCACCTCAGGGGCGATATTTATCCCGCTTAGGTCCAAATATTCCATCCCACGCTGGGCTGCCAGCGCTATCTGCAGTTGTTTTTCGTCCACTAACCCAAGCTCAAGAAATATCCGCCCTATCGGCACCGGCTCAGCCCGTTGCTTTTGTATCTTTAGGCACTCATGGACCTTTTCCCTCGTCAGAATGCCCATCTTTATAAGCACTCTGCCTAACGTCCTGCTTCTTAGCTGGTCTATAGGGGGGAGTTTTTTTGATATCTTTGTTTCTGCCATTGCACTCTTACCTCTCAATCAATATCGTTCCGCGTCTATTCTTATTATATAACATTAACATTCTTTTAACAAATAAATTACGAATTGGACACTTGGTTATTAGGACTAAATCACCCCCTCCTTTTTCGTTTTGTTAACCCCCTCGATTTGCTGGCAAAAAGACCCCTCGCTTGGCCGTTGCCGCCACCCCAACCCCAGAAACACGCGTTTCTTACCCCTCTAGCCCCCATCGCTGGAAGATCGCCGACCAGCTTTTATGCTCTTAAAATAGGCCCGATGTCTTCAGCCTTTACAGGCTGCTTCTTCTTCGTCATGGCCTGCCGTTTAGCCATGGCTTTGTCGTGTAAAGCAGCAGGCTGTCGGCTCTTGCCAATCATCTCTTCTAACGTAATCTTGCCCGTATCGTAAAGAATCCACAGGTGCTCATCCAGCAGTTGCATCCCCAGTTTCTTGCCCGTTTGAATGCTCGAATCAATTCGATAGGTCTTGTTTTCGCGGATAAGGTTGGAAATTGCAGGCGTCACAACCATAAACTCATACGCCGCAATCCTGCCTCTGCCGGTAGCTAATGGGCACAGGACCTGGCTCAGAACCGCTATCAGGTTGGTGCTTAGCTGGGTCCGGATCTGCTCCTGCTGATCGGGCGGAAACACGTCAATAAGTCTCGTAATAGTTCCCGCCGCGCTGGTTGTATGAACGGTGCTGAACAAAAGGTGGCCGGTCTCCGCCGCCCGTACCGCCGCCTCTATCGTCTCAAGGTCTCGCAGTTCCCCAACCAAAATCACATCCGGGTCCATTCTTAAAACACGCCTTAGCGCCTCATGAAAACTCGGAACATCGATACCCACCTCACGCTGGTTGACAATCGATTTCTTGTGCGAATGGTAGTATTCGATGGGGTCCTCAACGGTTACAATATGGCGGTCGAGATTCTCGTTAATATAGTTTAACATACACGCTAAGGTCGTGGTTTTGCCACAGCCTGTAGGGCCTGTAACCAAAAACATCCCCCTCGGCCTGCGGCACAAAGCCGCGCACAGCGGTGGCAAACCTATCTCCTCAAATGTCATAATCTTTGTTGGAATCAGGCGCAAAACAACTGAAACGTTGCCCTTTTGCTTGAAAACAGACACACGAAACCTTGCCTTATCACCGAAGGCAAACCCAAAGTCGGTACCGCCCTCTTCCTGCAGTTCCTGCTGATTTCGTTCAGGTGTTATGCTCTTCATCAAAGCCACAGTATCATCCGGCTCAAGAACCTTGGTCTCAAGCGGCCTAAGTCGACCGTGTATCCTCAATACAGGTGGTAGGCCGGTAACAAGATGGATGTCTGAGCCGTTCTGCGTAACGCACGCCTGTAGCAATCTGTCCATATTAACCGTTGCCATTTGAAAAACCCTTAACAGCTTACCTTTCAATCAACTATATTTTCTGTCTGTGTTATGTTCGCCACTTCTTCCGGCGTACTGATGCCCTTAAATATCTTGACTTTGCCGTCATCCATAAGTGTTCTCATTCCACCTGCCTTGGCTGCTTTTTTCAATTCGCCTGTTGGTGCCTTTGCGAAGGCCAGTTCTCTCAGTTCATTGGTCATCTCTATCATCTCGAATATCCCTATCCGTCCTCTGTAGCCGGTGCCCTGGCACTGGCTACATCCTGCTCCTTTGTAGATTGTATGGCCTTCGATATCCTCCGGCGTAATATCGAGCAGTCGCAGATACTGTGGGTCCGGCTCGTTGTCGGGCACCTTGCAGCCATTGCAGATAACCCGCACGAGCCTTTGCGCCATAATCGCCTGTATTGAACTGGCCACGAGAAACGGTTTTACTCCCATGTCTATTAATCGAGTAATTGAGCTGAGAGCGTCATTTGTATGCAGTGTGCTGAAAACCAGGTGTCCCGTCAGAGCTGCCTGAATGGCAATATCCGCGACAATGCTGTCTCGTATCTCACCAATCAGCACAATATTGGGCGCTTGTCGAAGCATAGCTCGCAGAATCTTCTCAAAAGTCAGACCGATGTCTTCTTTCACCTGGCACTGGTTCATACCCGTGAAATTGTACTCTACGGGGTCTTCTGCGGTAACTATCTTCTTGTCGGGCTTGTTTAGTTCCTGAAGTGCCGCATAAAGGGTTGTGGTTTTACCGCTTCCCGTAGGCCCTGTAACCAGAAAGATACCGCTGGGTCTTTTGATTATCTTTTGAAACCGCTCGTAATCATCCTGCTCAAAGCCCAGCGACTGGATACCGATGTTGACGGAGTCCGGCCGTAGAATTCTCATCACCACACTTTCGCCGTGATAACCCGGCAAAGCAGATACACGAAAGTCAATATCCTGGCCGCCGATCGTGCGTTTAATACGTCCGTCCTGCGGCAGCCTCTTCTCTGCAATATCCATCCCAGACAAAATCTTCAGTCGCGTAGTCAGCGGCGCCTGCATATTCTTGGGGATGTTATCCTTTTCCAGACAAACGCCGTCTACGCGGTACCGTATTCGCACCCTGTCAGCCATCGGCTCAACGTGTATATCACTCGCACGCATGTAATAGGCGCTGTCTATTATCAGATTCACGAGTCTGACGACGGGTCCTTCGTCATCGCCGCCCTCAGCTTGTGCCCGAAGTGCTTCCGCCTGCAGTTCATGGCCTGCCTCGGCGAGCTCCGCAGCAGTCGCGTCGATGCTGTGCTTAAGTCTGTCTTCTTCCACCACCTTTTCCGGCCGGCCGAATGACCCCTCAATGTAGGAACGAATCCTCGAAGGGCTGGCGAGATAACATTCCAATTCAGCGTTCAGACGAAACCGAATCGCATCCATCATATCGAGGTCCAGCGGGTCGCTGATAACCAATTTTAGCCTGCCGTTAGTCATACCCAGCGGCAGAACATTGTGCTTTTTCATCACTTCTGCCGGGATGAGCTTCATCGCCTCGGCGGGAATTGGAATCTTCCCTGGATCCACATATTGTAGACCAAACTGTTTTGCGATTGCTTTAGTCAGTGTGTCTTCGTTGACAAGCCCCAGTTCGAGCAGCACTTCGCCCAAACGTCTTTTTTGGGCTCTCGACGTCTTTATCGCATCGACCAGGGCCTCTTTTTTAACCACGCCGGCCTTATACAGTATTTCACCAAGATGTCCCCGCTTTTTAGCCATATTTATACGCCTGAGGCGTACTCATGCCCTGTTTAGTCCTCTACCGCCTCCCATTATAGCATTCTCAACGCCGCCAGTCAATTTATCCCTCACCAATTGTACCCGAATGGCTACTACCATCCTCATTCATAGCAGTATCTTCCGCCAAAAGACAATTGGTGAGGGACAGCCGCAGCATATTAAGCCCGGTCAAAGCCGCCCTGAACTGAATGAGCTGTCTGTTGCCTGGGAAAATAAATCGCTTGATTTCAGTATAATTATCGGCACTCACACTGATATACACCAGTCCAACGGGTTTTTGTTCATTTCCGCCGCTCGGCCCAGCTATGCCGGTTATGCCGATAGCAAAGTCCGCTTTAGCCCTTTTTCTGGCGCCCTCAGCCATCGCCTTCGCTGCCTGTTCGCTTACCGCCCCATATTTTTCAATCAAATCTTTAGATACACCAAGCTCACTGGTCTTGGCCTTGTCGCTGTAGGTAACCCAGCCGTATGTAAAGTATCGGCTCGCCCCTGCAACATCGGTTATAAATTTGGCCAGCGCCCCTCCTGTGCAGGATTCTGCTACTGCGATTGTCTTTTTTTGCCGGACTAACTCTTCGCCCACCACATCCGCTAATGTCTGCTCTCCCACGCCGTAAACCAGCTCTCCAAGACACTTCCGCAGCATTTTCTCATCCTTTTCCGCCATTTGTTCGGCGGTATTTTTATCCTTTGCCGTTGCGACAATATACAGGGTAATTACACCATGCTGGGCGGTGCAGTTAATCAGCGGATTCCTGCCCCGTTTCATAAGTGGCACGGCCATCTTGGCCGTGTGTTCTAACGGGCTGGAAGCCCGTTCCATCAAATCCGCAATCGCTGATTCACTCGCCCCAAAGCATTTTAATTTTCGTACGACTATCGCCTGCCCCCCACGTCTTCTTGTCGAAGACAAGAGTGGGGGCAGAACCTGTTTCTCGAACATCTCCTTCATTTCAGCCGGCACTCCCGGCAGAGCAAAAAACAACTTGCCTTTGTACTCAGCCTTAATGCCCGCTGCTATACCCACTTTATTCTCAAGAGCCTTGGCACCTTCCGGCATATACGCCTGGATTTTATCCCTCTTAGGCATTTGTGGCACGGGCTTCCAGCCCGTGAAAACACACGGCCAAGATGGCCGTGCCACACTCTTTTGTATCTTCTCAAGAAGTTCGCTTTGTAACTGCAATTCGCCGCCGAGGAACTTGGCAAGAGCCTGGCGGGTCAAATCATCATCGGTCGTTCCCAAACCGCCGCTTATCACAACGATATCGCCGTCTTCAGATGCCAGATGCAAGGCCCGCACAATCGGGTCCAAATTATCGCCCACCGTGTAAGAGCTGACAACCGGTATGCTGATAGAAAGCAGCCTTTCGCTTAGATATGCAGCATTGGTATCTACTATTTGGCCGCTAAGAAGCTCATTGCCGATACTTACAATACTTGCCTTTTTCATAAGCTCACGGCTCAATCAGTGCCTTAACCACGCCGTCACGGTATTCGCTGACCATATCGAACGCTTCCTGCGTCTGTTCGAGTTTGAATCTGTGCGTTATCATAAAGTCGGGCTTGATTTTACCTGAGGATATCCAATCGATGCAGGTCTGTGTGCATTCGTTTTGTCTTCGGACGTTGATAAGGCTGATTTCTTTTCTGCGTATCTGCTCGATGACCAGGGATATTCTCGCAGAGCGTGGAATACCTATAAGCATAAGTTTGCCGCCTGGTTTTAGCAGTTCGATTGCCTGGTCGATTGTCTCCTGTTGGCCGGCGCATTCGAAGACGACGTCGAGCCCCGCCGGTTTTTGTTTCAGAATCGCCGCGACTATATCTTCTTTTTCCGGGTTACCGACCCACGTTGCGCCAGCTTCTTTAGCTGCCTCAATCCGCCCCTCGACCTTCTCAGTAACCCCGATAAATCGGGACACATTTTCAGCCTTGCTGACCAATAGACAGCTCAGGCCGATTGGCCCTGCACCGAGGATTCCATAATTTTGAGTTTTTAGTTTTAAGTTTTGAGTTGCTTTGCGAACCGCATACATCCCTATCGCCAGCGGCTCGCACAACACAGCCTGACCGAAAGTAATCCTTCGACTTTGCTCAGGCTTGCAGTGAGCTTGCCGAATCTGATGGTGAGCCTGTCGAACCATTTTATCACCGATAGGCAGACAGCAGCTCTCCGGCATAACAATATATTCACACAGGCACCCCGGCATTTGACCCGGCCCGCCGCCCCGACTCGCGTCGGGAGACGCGGGGGCGGGACAGCCGAGAAATTTCAGATTTCGGCACGTGTTTTCCCGCCCCGCCTTGCACTGGTCGCACCTATGGCAGATGATAGCCGGCTCGACCGCAACACGCTCACCGACCTTAACACGCGTAACCTTTCCGCCGACAGCTTCAACCGTCGCAGCGCATTCGTGGCCAAGTATGAACGGATATTCAATAACCTCCGAGCCGATTCGTCCTGCCTCGTAATAGTGAACGTCCGAGCCGCATATCCCAACCGCTTCAATCTTCAGCAGGACATCCGTATCGCTCGCTATCCTCGGCTCCGCAACATCAACCACTTCCATCTGCCGAATCCCTGTCAGCACAACAGCCTTCATAAATTGCCCGTGTCTCTTTTCTGACTTCTGCCTTCTGATTTCTGACCTCTGACTTCTGACTCAAACATTGAATCTGAAATTAATGACATCGCCGTCCTGAACGATATAATCTTTTCCTTCCAGCCGAATTTTGCCGGCCGCCTTGACCGCTTTTTCGCTGCCGAGTTTTTTCAGGTCGTCAAAGCTGAAGGTCTCAGCCCTGATAAAGCCGCGTTTAATATCGGTATGCACCTTGCCCGCCGCCTCTAATGCGCTGGTGCCACCTTTTATCGGCCAGGCCCGCAGCTCATCCGAAACCATCGTCAAAAAACTAATCAGCCCCATCGCTGAGTAGCAGCTCCTGACGAATTTACTTTTCTCCGACTCTTTGATTCCCATCTCCGCCATAAAAGCCGCCTTGCTGTCGGCATCCAACTGCGACAGCTCGTTTTCCAGCTTCGCACAGATTGAGATGACCGGCACCGAACTATCGACGACCTCCGCCCCCGCGCTTGACTGCGCAAGCAGTCGCGGGGGCTCACCCACCCGGTCTTCACCGACATTTACCGCAACCACAATCGGCTTTAGCGTCAAAAATCCGAGCGATTTAATCACCTCACGCTCAGCCTCGGTCTCGATGGCACTGCTTATCGGCTTTTCCGATTCGATTGTCTCCTGTAGTTTTTTTTGCAGAGCCAGTTCAGCCTTGTCGTGCGGCTGTATCTTCGCCGGCTTACTAATCTGCTTTTCAAGTTTTTCAATCCGCGTCGTAACCAGCTCCAAGTCCGAAAGCAATAGTTCCGTCCGCAGTTCCGCCAGGTTCCCCGCCGGGTCCACCTTATCTCGATAAGCCGGCACCGTCGCCTCTTCAAACCCACGAACCACCAGCACAAGCATATCAACCGTCCTGACGTGGCTAATCAGTCGCCGGCTGAGCGCCCTGCCGTGCTCATCGACAAAACTTAGCCCCGGCAAATCGAGACAGTCTATCGTCGCGTATGTTATCTTCTTCGGCTTGTGATATCCGGCTAACCAGTCGAGTCTTTCATCCGGAACCGCCACCGTGGCCTCTTCAATTGTCGTAGAGCCTGTCGGCGTTATCGCCTTACCGCTCAGCCCCGCAAAGAGCGTGCTCTTACCCGATTCCAGCAAACCGATTAATGCGACTTTCATCCTTCGACTCCTGCAACAGGCAATTCGTTGCCGCAAGCCCCCAGGTTTATCCTGGGGGTTAACTGTCCGTCCGTCTGTGATTATAATAGAAGAATCGCAGGCGGGAAACAAGCATTTATAGCGTATAGTGGGTAGTGTAAAAATCCTAAATACTAAACCCTAAATCCGAAACAAATACCAATCACCGAAGCACGAAATTCAAAAAAACAACTGTCGATGCCTGACTTTCCTCTTTACGAGCATCGTGGTTTTCTGTTGACAAATAGGACGGCAATTGGATATAAAGCGGGCAAGGTAAGCCAGAAGGAATCGATGGAAATATAAGTTATACGGCTTATCCCTAAGGGAGAAGTAATCTATGAGGATGAGCAGTCTTTTAGCGACACAAAGAATTCTTCTTATCAACTGGTTTATAGCGCCTGCTCTGGGCATTTGGATTTGGGTCAACAGCGGATTTTTCATGGCTGCATTGTTCGTTGTAATCTGGTTGATTGCTGATAAAGTTTGGGACTGGCTGACTGGACTTATGATTACTGGGGCTGGTCGAATTGGAGCGAATGAACATGAGGCATCTCAGATGGAAATTTCCGGTGAAGTGCCAGAACGTATGGCTTTTATGATGATTGTTGACCTTCTGGGAACTTTCATACTCCCTTGGGTTATTGCAGGATTCTTTCTGGGTTGGTTTGGGACATCAAACTCGCTTCCAAACGCTTCCACAAATCCGGTATTGGAGCGATTGACACAAAACAAACGGTGGCTTGCTGAATATCCGGCGCTTATTGAAGCTGTTGAAAAGGCAGACAGCAATCAACTATCAACTTCGTACACAGTTCTTGCGGATGGTACTTCGAAAGTTGAATTGCTTTTGTCGAAAACGACTGATAAAGGTTTTATCTTAACGATGAAGTTGCCCAAGGGAGTGCAGTCTTCTATTGACCTGAATACAGGTGAGAAGGTACGGAGTGACGTAGCCCCTACAATCATTATCCGCGACCATAATCTGGACGGTTTACCAGACGATTTTCAAATAGAGCCTTCTGGGCAGCCGCTATACAAAGAAAAGGTTACTGATGATGGGTTTATTATATATAGGGACGATCCGGAGCATCATGTAATTTTGGCACAATGGGCTATTGGGGTTGGGTATTCAATAAATTATTTTTTGCATGGGCGTAGCTCACTCACAACAAAATAGCAGTCGGATGGGCAATTCTTATTGCCCACGCGGATTCTTGTTGCTATCCCCTATTCCTATACCCTGCCCAAAAAGCTTGTGTTCTGTGTCGACTTAGTGATATACTACTTTCCTGATGGCCGACATTTACATGGAGTGTCTATGCAAACCTCGCAGGAAATTGATGATCAACTCATCGCCATTCTGGAAGGATACAAACACCGATCGCTCCTTCAGCTTTCGTTGCGATCCTACGACCA
>Ga0315293_10001232_pt1 | contig 24873 bp, 13 predicted proteins | sample YL17G13_20_MG_FD_203071 | JGI IMG/M metagenome (GOLD analysis project Ga0315293, IMG submission 203071) | Sediment microbial communities from Yellowstone Lake, YNP, Wyoming, USA - YL17G13_20 | ecosystem: Environmental > Aquatic > Freshwater > Lake > Sediment | place: USA: Wyoming | collected...
GGCTTTTTTCCCGTCCAGGCGGAGGTCAAGGCGGAGGGCGCTCATGAGGGACGGGTCGGACAGAGTGATGTCCAGCCCGGCCGAGCTGCCCTGGAGTCGGGAGTCAAAGGCCAGGCCCCGGCCGGGCCGGAGAGTCAGCTTCACCCGGTCCTGGCCCTGGGGAAAAACGGCTACGCCGGAGAAATCCCCTCCGCCGGGCAAACTGACGGTGCCCGTGAAATGCCGCCCGGTGAGGCTTCCCCAGCGCAAATACCAAGTGTTCTCATTTGTTTTGGCGGCATAGCCTTCCAGGACGGGCAAACAGCGCTCGGCCAATTCCCTGGAAAAGAAAAAGCGGCTCAGGATTTTTTTCACTTCCGGATGGTCCCTTTTTCGTTGTAGGGCGGTCCAATAGGCCTTGGCCGATTGCGTCACCTCGGCCTTCCAAAAAAGGGAATTGCCCCGCCGGATCCAGGGGTCGAGGTTGGTGACGCGCGAAAACACATAATAATAGATCAGCTCCCCGTCCAGGAAATAGTCTTCCTGGATGGCCTTGAAGACCTCCGGCATCTTTTTCGACCACCAGAACATCTCAAAGTCCCGGACGATGATCACCTTGGGTTTCCGTCCCCAGAGCTGGCTGACGAAAATTTTTCGCTGGTCGGGGAAATAGGCGGGAATGCGTCCGTTGTCGAATTCCGTAGGGTTCTTCCTCCCGGTCAAAAAATACAGGATGCTTTCCCCGAAGCAGTAGATGGTATCCCCGGGCGAAGTGGTGCTGTTGATATACTGCACCAGACGGGATTGGGATTGGGCCGTTTGGATGGGGGGGAGGATTCCGGCGCGATCCGTGCCGGTGATGGGTCGGTGGAGGCCGCCTCTCAGGGAAATCCCCCCGGCGTCATACTGGACCGCATAGCCGTCGGCCAAGCTGAAAACGAGGAGATAGACCTGGACGGCCAGGGCCAGGAAGGCCGCCAATTTTAGCCCGGCGGACTTGGCCCAGGCAGCCGGGCCTCCCCGTCGCGCCCAGCGGCCGGCTTCTCTGAAAGCCAGATAGATAAGGGCGGCCCACAGGATATGAATCATCGCGCCCGTCTGGACGATGCGGAATTCATGGGTCCAATGCCAGATGTGAAAAAAAGACAGGACGGCCAGAACAAAGACCGCCAGGAGAAAATACTTGGGAGGATCGTCGTCCTGACGGCGGCTGCGGAAACGGAAGATAAGAATCGGAATCATGATCAGGAAGAGCAGAATGGCCAGATAAGGAAAAATCCAAGCCGATATCAAGGAAACGGCCCTGGGCGGCGGAAAAGGCGACGACTCGATATGGCCCAGCCGAACCGTCTCCAAGATGCCCTGGAAAAGCCTGGTCAATCCACCCTGGGATATATAAAGGAGCAAAAGGGGGACCAAGGCGGCCAGAACCATCAGAGAAAAAAGAAGGCCTTTCCGCAGGATGGACCACAACCGTTCCCTGTCCAGGAGGCCTTTGACCAGGAGGACGAGGGCCACGGTCAGGAAGCCGTAGCCGGCCATATCTTCCCGGAACATCACCGAAAAACCGACCGACAGCCCCAGGAAGACAAGGTGCCGAGTCCGGTGGGGCGGCGTTAAAAATTTCAGGAGGAACAGGGTGTTCAGCAACAAAACGGAGCTGATATCAGCTTTCACCCAGAAACCCGGCAGGATCAGCATCAGCCCGACCGGGATCAGGCTGAAGGGCAAGGGCAGGAGCCGACGGGCGACATGGAACATCAGGATGTTTTTAAGGGTATGGACCAGGACCAGAAGAAGCCGGGCCACGGCCACGGATTTGCCGAAGATGAGAAACCAGACAGCCAGGAGGTAGTAGCGGCCGGGCATATACTGGTGGAAATCCTTCAAGGGGACCTGGCCGTCCAGGGCCCGGTCGGCCCCTTGGATGAGCAAACCTTCGTCCACGTCCACTTCGAGGTACCGATAATAGGAAAGGTAATAGGCCAGGCTCAGAAGTCCGATGATCAGGCTGATCAACACCAGACGCCATCGGTTGTTTTTCAATGATGGACTCCGCTGTTGCAGGGACAAAAATGGAAAGGGAAGATACCATAGGCTCGCAGCGAAGTCAATGAAACGAGACCCGGCTCATGGACAGGGTTCTGCTTTCCCGCTACAATAGAGCCTCTCAGCCTATGGACACCTTGGATTACTACCGCCGTCTGGCTTGGATCTTCTGGAGCTACCGGCGGAAAAAAACCGTCCTGCCCTATCTTCCCGTCCGGCTGTGGGTGGAGCCGACCAGCCACTGCAATTTGACCTGTGTCATGTGCCCCAACCAGGACCTGGACAAAAGTCAAAAAGGCTACATGGACTTCGGACTGTTCCGCAAGATTATCGACGAGGCCTCCCGCTTCGTGTTCGACGTCCACCTCCTGCACCGGGGAGAGTCCCTGCTGCATCCGGACTTTTTCCGGATGGTCCGCTACGCCCACCAGGCGGGCCTGGTCACCCGCTTCCACACTAACGGCACGCTGCTCGACGAGGATAAGGCCCGCCGGCTGATTGAATCGGGGTTGGACCAGTTCGCCTTCTCCTTCGACGGCTACGATCGGGAAACGTACGAGCGCATCCGCCACAAGGGGAACTTCGAGAAGACGGTGGGCAACATCATCCGCTTCCTGGAAGTCAAGAAAGAGATGGGCTCCCGCCGACCGGTCACCATCTTGGAGCTGATCGACTTCCCCGGCCTGTTCCGGGGCGATGGGGAGAAGAAACGGAAGGCCTTCCTGTCCCGGTTCAAGGGTCTTCCCCTGGACAAGGTCAAGGTCAAAAATCTCCACAACTGGGCGGGCCGGGCTCCGGAGCTGCCCAAGAAGGGTCGCTACCTGCCCTGCACCTTCCTATGGCAGGCGCTGATCATTTTCTGGGACGGCAGCGTTCTACCTTGCACCCAGGACTTCTACGGCGAAGCCATTCTGGGCAACGTGGGCCAAGCCTCCTTGGCCTCGCTGTGGAACGGCCGGCAGATGGTGGACCTGCGCCGAAAAATCGTGAAGGGAGACATCGCCGGACTGTCCACCTGCTCCGGCTGCGACCGGCTGTGGCGTCCGCAGTTCCTGGGCATTCCCACCGAATACCTGTGGCGCTTCTTGTTCAAGCGGATGAATTAAATCTATCTCCACTCGGGAAAAAGGTCGCGGCGGCCGCTCTGGAACAAGGGGAAGACGCGGCGGGTGGCCACCTTCATCAGATAAAGCGACCAATGCCCCCGGTCCAGTCGGCCCAGGCGGTCTGAGCAGAAGACGATGTATTTGCCGTCGGGAGACCAGGAAGGGAAGTAGTCGTAGGTTTCGTCCCTCTCCGTCAGCCTGACCTTCTCGCTCCCGTCGGGGTTCATCAACCAGATATCCCCCTTGCCGTCCGCCTCGGAGGAGACATAGACGATTTTCCGGCCGTCGGGCGAAAAGCGGGGCCGACAACTCCGGCCGCCCTTCACCAACTCCTGCCATCGGCCGGTGGCCAGTTCGAGAAGATAAACGTCCCAGCCGGCCAGCCGCTTGCCGGTGAAACCCATCAGCGGTTGGTTCGGGGAGAAATCCGGCAGGGCGTTGGAGCCGGAGAATTGAGGCAGGAGCTGCTCCGCTTTTCCTGTTTTCAGGTCTTGAACCCAAATTGAAAAATTACGGCCGGGGGCCTCTCGAGTATAGGCCATCCGTGTGCCGTCCGGATACCAGGCCTGCTCGATGGCGTCATGGGGAGAGTTGGTGACCTGGACGACGTCCGTGCCGTCCATGTTCATGGTGAAGATCTGGAACTTCCCCCCGGGATTGGCGCTGAAGGAGATCCGCCGGCCGTCCGGCGAGCAGCGGGGATACTCATCCTGCCAGTCGTTGTCGGTGAGCTTGACCAGGCGGTCCGCGGTGAGACAATAGATCTCGCTGTCGCCGTCCATGTCCGACTGAAAGATGATCCGACCCTGAAAATCAAACTGGGCCCGCAGGCGGCTCAGGTCGAGGGGTTGATCGGGAGGCTCGGGGCGGTCTTTTTGCCCGGGTGAGCAACCGACGAAAGCGGCAATCCAGAGCAGGAGGAAACAAAAAACGACGGCCGCCGGCGCCCGATGATTTCTTGAATTGGAAATGCACATGACAGTTTAGTTTAGCCCTTTCCCAAAGGCCAGGTCAAGGCCGCCTCATTTGCTTTTGGCCTCAGGCCATGTTATAAATCCACGCTTTACTAAGAACGTTCAGCCATGAACATCAGCTTCCGCCCCCTGGGGCTTGAGGTTTTGTTGTGGTCCTGCCTCTTCGGCCTGGCCCTGGCCGGACCGGCCCAGGCCGACTCTTCCCGGTTGATATCCGTCCAACCTGTCGTGCATTCCACCGAATTGGAAGTGTTCATCCGGGTGGAGGGTGCCTTTGAACACACATTCTTTGAGCTGCACAATCCCCCCCGCTTGGTTTTGGATCTTACTCCCGTTAAGGAAGTGACGGCTCCCGGCGCCATTGCCGTCCACGCCTTCGGAGTGGAAAAGATCCGGACGGGCCAGCCCCAACCCGGCACGGCTCGCGTCGTGTTCGAGTTTGGGGCCCGGCGGCCTTTTTATCTGGTCAATAAAACGCCGGACGGTGTCCAAGTCCTTTTCCTGTCCGGGGCGGGCGAGAAAAGAATAGAGAGCCCTAGGCCCCCGGCCGGTCAGCCGCTGCCTCCTGCCCCGGAACAGCCTCAACCCGCTGTCTCCGAACCGGAGAAAAAAGCGGCGACTCCCCCCACCACCTTGGTCGGGTTTGATGTGGTGAATATGACCTTAGCCGACCAGCGCTTCAAAGACGTGTTCGGCCATCGGACGAAATCCTGCCTGGCCTTGGATGTTACCCAGGTCCTCTTCGCCTCCGGCCGCCTGGCCTTGGCCGTCGGGGTCGAGTATCAACAGATGTCCTTTGAGGGCCAGTCCACGATCACCGGCCAGGCGACTCAGGTTTCCATAGCCCCCCTCAACCTGGGCTTGCGGGCCATCTTCCGCGCCGGGTATCTATGGCCCTATGCCTCGGCCGGCTTGGCTGTTTATCATTATGAGGAAAAAAGCTCCTTGCACAACACCATGGGCACCTCCACCGGCTTCAGCCTCCAAGGGGGAGCCTATTTCGGGACTCCTTCCTTCAAGCTTCTGAGGGCCAAAATTTTTCTCCGGTGGACCAGTGTCGTCAGCGAAGAGAATGGCCTGCGAGTGAACCTGGGTGGGACAGAGATCGGAGCGGGCTTGGCCCTGGCCTTCAATCTTTTCTAATTCTGATTTTGGGCGCGACGGACCGCGGGCGGGGGGACGTTTCGCTTTGTCCCTGGCCGACCGCAACAGAGGACGTCCCGCCACCCTGGGCGCCGACACGGCTCTCATGTCCCTGGACGTCCACGGCCGTCACCGAATAGGCGTAAATATCCCTCTGTTTCACGTCCGTATCGCGATAGTTGAAGACATCAGCCGTGGTCTGGCCGATGTAATTCCAGCCCCCGCCTTCCTCGTTGTTCTTGCGATAGATATTGTACCGGATGATGCTGTACCGGTCGTTTTCAGGATTTCGATCCCAGCTGACCTCGGTCACGTAGCGGGTCATAAAGACGCTTTCATCGACGAAGGTCTGCCAGCGGACGTTCAAGGGGGGATTGACGCCCAGGACCTCGATGGCCTTGACAGTGCTGGCAGTAAGACCCTGGTTGTCCACAACTGTGAGCTTGACTTGGAAAAGGCCTTGGGTTTGGTAAGTATGATAGACGTTCCCCCCCGAAGTCGAGTCGCCGTCGCCGAACAGCCAATTCCAGTGGACCACCATCCCGTCCGGATCATGGGAGGCCGTCCCGTCGAATTGAACCTCCAGGGGAGCAAAACCGGTATTAGGCAAAAAATTAAAGGCGGCGACGGGCGGCTGATTGGGTTTGGGAGGAGGAGGGGTTCCACCCCCGCCGCCACCGCCTCCACCGCCGCCCCCACCGCCTCCGCCCCCGGGAGTGGCCGTCCCGTAGTAAATTTCCCCACCAGCGCTCCAAACAAAGTTCAGCTTGCCCTGCGAGTCAATGGCTAGATCCATGTGGACGGAGTTGCCCGAATCAGGCACATAGTTCGTTCCTGACCAACTGCTCTTCTGGCCGCTGCGAAAATAAAGATTCCCCGCATCCGCGCTGCCCTCTTGCCAGATCAGATGAAGGATGCCATCCCGTTGAATCACGTGCGGCCAGTGGTTAAAAGACCAGCCGCTCAGCTCGATCGGCGAGGTGAATCCGGAACCCGTCCAATAGGAGTAGGCCACGGCGTTGCCGCTGTCGTCAGCCGGAACGTGGACATAGAAGGCATGGGCGATGCCGCTGTCGTCCACCTCCACGGTAGGGTGCTGGTGGGCCAAGGGGAATTCGCTATAAACCGGGAGGGGCGCGCTCCAGCCGGCATTGAAGTCGGTTCTCCGGCGGCAATACACGGTCTGGTAATCTTCGGTCCTCTCGGTGAAGACCGCATAGACCACCCCGTTGTTTGCGGCGATATCGGGGAATTTCGACCGATAGCGGTCGTTGCTGATATATCTCTCGGCTTCCCAGTTTCCGCCCACCCGGGCCTGGGACCAGACCTCACCATTCCAATAGGAATACCAGATGATGAACAGGTCTCCTGCGCTGTTTACGGACAGGCGGACCATGTCCGGGCCGCCAAAAGAGGCCGTATGCTCGACTCCGCTCCAGGAATCGCCGGACAGCGTCCTCAACTTTATGCCGCTCCCGGCCTCACCCCAAACCACGTAAAGGCGCTGGGAGCCGTCGAGGCCGGCTGCGCAGGCCATCTTGGACTCGCAAGCCACCCTCCCGCTGTTGCTGAGGTTGATGGGCGCGATCCAGGTCTGGCTGCCGGCCGGCCGCCGGCTGTAGAAAATATCCCCGCTGGAATCGCTGTAGGCTTCCAGCCAGACCGCGTGAATATTTCCCGAGGAATCAACGGCGATTCGGGGTGACCAACACCAGCCGTTCTGGGCATTGGATATACGGACGGCAGCTTCCGCGTTCAGCCAGAAAAAAATTAAGCTGGCCGCCAGGAGAAGAACAAACCGTCGCCCCGGGCCGCTCATGTTCATCAATCTAGAATTCGACCAGGACGCTCTCCCCTCCGCCTAGGTTGACCGTAGAGATGGCGAACCGCCGCTTCTTGCTGATGTCGCTGAACTCGAAGCTCTGGCTGAAGGTCGACTTGGTCACCGAGGTCAGAAGCTGATAGCTCCCGGTATTCTCCTTCATATAGATTTTATAACCGTTGAGGTACGCGTCGTAGTTATCCGGGTTGGCGCTCCAGCTCAGGTTGTAAGTGATCTTGGGCGATATCTTCAGGCTGCCCATGACCACTGTAACCGAGAGGTTGACGGGGGGGAGAAAATACTTGGGCGAGATTGGCTCCAGGGAATAAAGGAGGACATCCGACCCGTCCGCTTGAAAAAAAGCTGATACACAGACGGCCACGTTGCCGAAATCATCGACGGAGATCCCACCGGCTTTGGTCCAGGGCCCGGGGAGTTCCTGGGCACTCCACCCCCCGCCGACATTGCTCTTATAGAGCATGCCGTCGCCCTCGTCGCCCGCTCCCTGTGGAATGGCGAGATGGACGTTGTTGTTGGCATCGACGGCCACTCGGGGATAATGCTGGGTCCATCGTCCGGTGATCAGCTCCATGGGGTTGCTGCTTTCATCCAGTTTACAGATCGCGATCTGGGTGCTCTCTCCGGGGTCCACGTCCTGCCAGGTTACCCAGGGAATGCCGTTCGGCCCGACGCCGATGTTCGGCCGCTCCTGGCTCTCGCCTGATTCGTTGACCCAACTCTGAGGCAGCCATGTTGTGGAGTTGGGCAGGCGCTTCCGATAATGAGTTTTGTATTCGGCATAACTGCCGACCCAGGCCTGCTGCAGCCAGCAGGCCCAGACCGTCCCGTCTTTGGCCAAGGCCACGTTGCCCTGGACACAGCGAACATCGCTCCGGGACAAGAGAAATTCCCTTTCCCAGACACCGTTGATTTTTGATCTGCAGTAAGAGCGCCCGTCTCCTGAGTCATAGAAAAAAACGTGGATGTTTCCATCTTTATCGATGGCCACCGAAGGCTCGTCCACGCCCCAATTCGACACCCGCTGCTCGCTCCCCCAGGTCTTAGTTTGTGGGTCGAGGACCCTCATGAAAATGCTGCCGTCCCGGGGTTCGGACCAGACAACGGCGACCTGTCCCCTGGAATTCGCGGCGATATGGGGCTGCATGGCGTAAGTATCGAGGGACCGAGTCAGTAGTATGGGCGAGGAAGCTTTTTGGCCGTCGTAGGAAACATAGTACAGCGGATTGCGGACATCCTCGTCCAATATTTCCACGAAGGCCAGGTGGGCGATGCCATCCGCGCCCAGGGCCACCTGGGACCAACGGACTTTGCCTCCCACGTGGGCGACATTGACCTTGTTGCCCATCGTGGCGGGTAAGGCGGTCGTAAAAAAGAATAACAGGATCAGGCCGCCGAAAAAAACTCTCTTCATAAAATGCTCCTTTACGAAATTGGATCGATCGGAAGCATAGTATTGCCCAAGTCGCCTCACCCTGTCAACACTTTCCACATTAAGCTCATAAATCATTCGGGCACTAGCTTTTTGGGACATGGCCGGCGAGCTACTGCGCTGGCTGGCTACTCGTCGGAATCAGCCAGTCGCCCTTCCGGAAGGGCAGCCAAACGCTCCGGCAGATCATCGGACGGCCGCGGGCATCGCTGGCGGAAAAAACCAGGGTCCCCTCTTCCGGCCATGCCCTTCCGGGACGGTCCAGGCGGATTTCGATTCTGTGCCGTCCCCTGTTCCGGAATATTACAGGATAAGTGCCCAGAGGGACTTTTCCGGCATCTCTCCCCCCAGTCGGCCCCTCCTGGAGTGAAAGGTGGAAGCGGTAGGTCGAATTGTCCTTGCGGGCATTGGCCACAAACCCCAGGTAGAGGTGCGGCCCAAAGGCCTGGAGGCAGTTTGGATATAGGCCTTCGCTCAGCCGTACCATCAATCTTTTGTCGAAGACCAGGCTGGGGATGGGGAAAAAAACCATCCTCCCCCTGACCGTCCGGGTCAGGACGGCTTCATATCTCATGACCAATTCCGGAGAGATGAGCATGTCTTCGAAGATCAGGTAGATGGTGGAAACGATGGTTTTTCCAGGCCCGGGGCTGACCTTCATTTCGCGCGTTTCGCGCATGAAGTCCAAGGACATGAGGGTAAAATCCGGGGGGAGGTCATAGAGTTCCAGGTCCACTTTATAGCAGCCCGGAGGACACGTGTCGAACATAAGCCCGGGGCCCAGGCGGATGGATTTCCGCTGCTGCCCGGGCAGCAATTGGAAGGGGACATCCCACTCGAAAATATCTATAAATTTCTTGTCCGCCATGGCCCGGGCCGTGGACGGCTGACCTTGACGATGGAGGAGAACCTGGGGCGACCGCTCGACCTTGGCCAGGGCCGCAAAATAGGATTGGGCCAGGGCTTTGTCATTCCAGTTGTTGAAGAATGCCAAAACATAGACCACCTGGACGGTCAAGCCCAAGCCGAGTAGGGCTTTCCCCAAAACAGGACGAAAGAGGAATCGTCTAAGCCTTTGGAATTTGTCCCGAACAAGATGACCAATCTGGAGGGCGGGCAGGGGCCCTAGCCTCTTTTCCGTCCAGAGGTCCAGGGCCCATAAAACTAAGTAGAAGAACACCAGGATAAAAGCACATTGAATGATATAGCCGACCTGATGGGGCAAAATCAAAACATTCCCCAGACTGATCTCCCAGAAATGAAGAGCCTTGTTCAAAAGAATGAAAGCCAAGCCGGCCAAATAAAAAACGGCATGAGCCCAGGAGGTTTTGGAGGCCAGGGCCCGAAGCGTGTAGCCGACAAACGCTAGAAACAAGGGGAACAGGATCAAGCTCATGCGGGTCGTTTCCCAGACGCTTCCGTGCCAGGGCGTGATGCTGATCAGGCAGAAGTAGGGCAGGACCATGGCCAACAGCATCCAGGCCCGGTGGCGGTCAAGCTTGACCCCCCAGTACATTCCGGTCAGGGCGAAAAGAAAAACCGGAAAGAGCGCCAGCAGGCCGGAGCCCGTGTCAAAAATGTACCCGAAAAAACCCGAAGGAAAAATGGCCGCCCGGGTGTAGCTCGTCCCCCACAGGCTGTACATGCTCCAGGGCCAGGGGCTCCCGGTGATGGCATAGAAATAATAGGCATAGCCCAGTCCGACCGGGGCCAAGGCCAGGCTGACCACGAAAACCCTTTTCCAGTTGCGGTGAAGGATGATTTCCTGAAAAAGAAAAAGGACATACAGGCTGACGGCCAGGGGGATGAATCTCTGATGAAGCCAGGGTAAATATCCAATGGAGGCCACCAGGGCCAGGGCGTTCACCCATTTTCTGGGGAAAGGAAAGAAAAGGACGTTGAGCCCGAGCACAAGAAAAAGCGCGGCCGCCGTTTCGGGATACACCTGGAACATGAAGCTCGGAACCTGGGTGGCAAAAATGAAAGCCAGGAGAAGTATGGCCAGAATCAGGCGGGAGTGGAACATGCGGTAAAAAAAGCGGGCCAGCAGAAAAAAGAAAGCCAGGGCCAGGAGCAAAATCCAGGCGCGGGTGAAAATCATTTTGGCCGGGAGGAACATCAAGGCCTGGGTGTTGGGGATGTCCCGCTGGAAGACCGACAGGTCGAGCAGAAAACTGGGGAGGAGCAGGAAGGACAGGCCCGGCATATGGATATGATAGATCCCGCCGTCCCGGCCGACGATGGAGAAATGCCCGATGGCCTTCTCCCCTGAATCTCTCGCTTTCTGCAGGAGCCAGCGGACTTCGACATCGTCCCCTACAAAATCATCGGTCAAGTCCAGGTCGCCCTCGCTGGCCAGCGAGTAAGTCATCCTGAGGTATTTGGGTTCATCCCCCAGGAAGATCATCAGGCTTGAATATCTTTGGTACATCGGGCTCAGCGTCAGGAGATGCACCAGGAGCGAGGCCAGCAGCAAGACCAGGATGACGGTTTTACTCTTCTCCTCCTGGCTCCCGCCTTTGGCCAAAATATTGCGCCTGAAAAAACTCCGCAAGCCGAAATCAAAATGAAGGGTGGCGTTGAGAGTGAGGACGGCCAGCACGACGCCGATCACCAGGAGCGGGTACAGGGGGAAATATATGATGTACTTCAGAGACTTCCCGTACAGAAGACGGCCGAAGGCCAAGGCCAGGAAAGGAGCCAGGGTCCAGGCCTGCCGGGCGAAGCCTTCTCCCAGGCTCCGAACCTTCCTCCTGGCCCAGGAGGCCCCCGCGGTCAGGGTGACCGCCGCTAAGCCTATAAAAAAAAACAGGGCATATTTCAGGCAGGGCCCCAGGTCGGACGCATTGGTGTAGAGCCATATCTTGGCCGGCAGGATTTTCTTGAAAAGTATCAAATGATGGTCGAAAAAGAAAATGCCCAGGGAATAGGAAACTAAGAGGAGGAAAATGACGGCCAGGGCAGAAATCAGGGGACAATGAAATTTTTTGACAAGGTCCATTGTTCAGGGATTTTCGAGTATTTCACACCTCTAAAGACAAAGTCAATCCGGCAACGTCCAGGAATTTCCCCATTTTTTGAGGCTAAGTGGCTATTTTCGACAATTTGGCTTGAAAATCGAGGTGTCATGTATTATAGTGCATTTTTAAAATCTTCTCTAAAATGAAAAAGAATACAGGGACAGGGATATTCATTCTGCTCACTCTCAGCCTGCCCCTATGCCTGGCAGCCGCCCCCTCTCCGCCGGACACACTTTTTCTTTCCAAGCCGGAATTCAACGAACGGGGCGAGCTGGTGGTCATCACCGCCCCGGAGGAAGGCCTCTTTCTGCTGCAAACCCTTGACCCATCAGCCGGAACACGCCAGACCTTTCCCCTTTCGCTCGGACCCGGGGCAAGCCTCCCCGTCCTGAAAAAAGACGCCGGCGGCCGCCTCTGGGCGGTCTGGACCCAGATGGACGGCCTGCAATTCAAACTCGGCCTGGGCCGCGTTTCAGAGGGTCTGGAGGCCCCCGCTTTCCTGGATTTTCCCGGCCAGCCTTCCCTTCCCTGGGATTTCTGTTTTGATGCCGACGGCCATGGCTGGCTGGCTTGGGTCGAGGAGAATCGTTCCCGGCAGGAAGTCCGCCTCCGCGACTTCGGTTCGGCCCAAACCTGGACGATTGCTTCAGGGGCCAGGGAGGCAAATAGTCCGCGCCTCTTAAGCGATGCCCAACGATCAATGTGGATTTTCTGGACTGCCGTCAAATCGAGCCAGGAGCAGATCTTCTGCAGACGCTTCGACGGGACGGCCTGGTCCCCGGAGGTCCAGCTATCGGCCGGGCTCGACACACCCAACATCACCCCCCGGGCCGCGGCCGACCCTTACGGCCATATCTGGCTCGTGTGGGCCGGCTATGATGGACAAGATTATGAAATCCTGACCAAGGTCTGGGACGGCCGGGGATGGGCGCCCACTATGGCCGTCACGGAGAATTCGGGGCCCAACGATGCCTTTCCTTCCGTGGACCTGGCCTTCGGAGTGGTTCCCGTCATCTCCTGGGTCCGCTATACGGACCGGGGCTCCCAGGTCATGGTCCGCTGTGGAAAGCCCGGGGAGTGGTCGGACGAATCCGAGCTGACGGCTCTGGCCGGAGAGCAGCCCTTCGTTCCCCTGGCCCTCAAGGATGATCTGGCTGGATTGGCCTGGCCGGACTGCGGTTCTCTCCGCCAGGAATGGTTTTCCTTGCCCGACCTGGCCAAGGCCTCCGGGGGAAAAAGTCTGCCCCTGACGCTTCCGCCCTTCCCCCGCCGCGGAGCTCTCCCTCCCCGTCTGGGGCCCATCTACAACCCTGACCTCGACGAAAATACATACATCGCCTTCGGCGACAGCATCACCTACGGCGTCTGCGATGAAGACCGGATTGGTGAACCGACCGACTACATTCCCGACAAGGCCTATCCCCCCCGGCTGGAGGCCATGCTCACCCAAAGCTTCGGCCCCCACCAAGTGGTCAACGCCGGCGTCCCGGGGGAGAGCACCATCCAGGGGCTGGCCCGGGTTGATTCCCTGCTGGCCAAATACCTGGCCCGCTACATTTTGATCCTGGAGGGCACCAACGACATCATTTGGAATGACTATTCCCTGACGACAACATCCTTCAACCTGGAGCAGATTATCCGCAAGAGCCTCGACTACGGACTGCTCCCCGCCCTGGCCACCAATATCGAGCGCTACGGCTGGTACGCCAACCGGCCCCGGCTCTACGCCCTCAACATCCGGATCCGCGAGCTGGCCGGCGAATGCCTCATCCCCCTGGAGGACCTCTTTCAGGATTTCGCTACCTACCCGCCCGAAGACGGCGGCCCAACCTCCCTTTTCTGCTGGGGAGAAGACCGGACCCACCCCAACGAAAAAGGCTATCAATTCATGGCCGAGAAGTGGTTCCAAAGGATAAAAAACTTTCCGTTCCCCCCCGCTGAAGCCGGCATCCGCCGGGCCACCGACGACATCCTCTTCTACCGGGCCGAGGGGAATCTCCTCGAATGGCGGGACAACCCTAAGATCAGCGACCCGGCTCAAATCCAGGAATTCCGGGTTTATCGGAAAAAGAACTCCGAGCCGCCGTCGGCCTTCCGGCTTCTAGCCGCCGTGGCCGGCCAGCATTCCTACTTTGACTCCGATATCCAGCCCGGCGTGGCTTACAGCTATATCGTTTCGACTGTCATCAATGGAGGAATCGAGGGCCCCGGCACTCTTCCTTTAATTCGCTAATCCCAACCAATATGGAGGTCATTTTGAAGAATTCAGCCAATTTTAGGCGAGCTATGTGTCTCGGACTGGCCCTGGGGCTTGCCCTGGTGGGCGTTGTTCAAGCCCAAGAGCCGCCCCAGACAACCGCTCCTCAACAACAGGCCGTCTCCGTCCTCAAGGAGATCAGCTTCCAGAAAATCGACATCGCCGAACAGCTCGTGGTCGCCATCAAGGTCGAGGGCCCCTTCCTCATCGAAACCACGGAGCTGATCGTCTCCAAAAGGTTGATCATCGACTTCAACTCCGTATCGATGATCGAAGCCCAACCCATCACTCAGGTCAATGATTTGGGCCTCTTGACCATCCGCACCGGCCAGTACCAGCCGACCGTAGCCCGGGTGGTCTTCGACCTGGCCGACAACGTTCCTTCTCACCGCATCTCCTCCGATAAAGACGGAGTGAGGGTCGTGTTCGGGAAGGACATTATCCATATCCCTTGATCCGCCAATCCAACATGGAGGTCATCGTGAAATTTGCTAGGCGACATTTTCGAGGCTTATGTTTCTGTCTGGCGCTGAGCGTCGTCCTGGTGGGCGCCCTTCAAGCCCAGGAACCGCCTCAAACAACAACTCCCCAACCGGCGCCCGTCTCCGTCCTCAAGGAGGTCAGCTTCCAGAAAAACGAAATCGCCGAACAGCTCCAGGTCATCATCAAAATCGAGGGCCCTTTCCTCATCGAAACCTTTGAGCTCATCGCCCCTAAAAGGCTGGTCATCGATTTCAGCCCCGTGACCATGATCGAAGCCCAGCCCATCACCCAGGTCAACGACGTGGGCGTCCTGAACATTCGCACCGGCCAATTCCAATCCACCGTAGCCCGGGTGGTGTTCGACATGGATGTCCGCGTCCCTTCTCACAGCATCACCACTTTGCCCGACGGGGTTAAGGTCACCTTCTGGCAGGAGCCTCTCCCTCAGCCGCAAGCGATTGAAAAACCTGAAGTGAAACCCGAGGAAAAGCCGGGCCCTCTCGTCCCGGCCATCAAGCGCCCTTCCTTTATCGTGAGGGGCGGCCCGGGCTTGACCTTCTTCCTCAAGCCGACCTTCACCGCCTCGACGGAATACCAGCTTTACGGCGAGACGGCCACCATCACCGAGACCTTTGACCAGCAGTTGAAGCCGGTCTTCGACCTCAGCCTGGGCAAAACCCTGGGCTCCAAGTGGACCGTCGGCCTGGGCGCCAGCCTGCAGCTCCTGGGCATACTCCCCACCCTGGACGCCAGCCTGCCCCATCCGTTCTTGTTTGATGAATATCGCAGCGTCACTTACAAAGCCGGGGAGTTGTCCGCAAACATGTGGGTCGTTTCCGAGGCGGGGGCAGAACCACGGCAGGTTTCCGCGCTGTCCTCCAGCATGTGGAACATCTATGCCTTCGGTCTGTATTCGCTCGTTCAAACGGAAAAGCTCGAATTCTCAGTCGGCCCGGTCCTGGGCTTCTCCTTCGGAACGCTCTTCAGCCTGGCTGATCTGCAAATCAGCGAAACCGCCCCGTATGATAGTCAGAGCGTGAGCATCGACTCAATCACGTTTTTAGAAAATAAGTTTTTCAAGATCGATCCCGGCCTCCTGGTCTCCGGGGCGTACTCCCTAAACCCTAACTTATCCGTTTTCCTCTCCCTTCGGCTCCATTATGCGGACGTCATGCTGGAAGAGCTGGCCAGACGCACCAGCCTATTCCGGTTGAACTTCCTGGTGGGACTCCAGTACGGTTTCTGAGGATTATAGCGGAGATTCTTGGTCGCCGCCGCAGGCCGGCCCGGTCCGGCCCGCGGCAGCTTTTTTTATTATCAAGCCTCATCCTTGGCCTCCATCTCTGGAAAAAACGGGGGAACTCCCGCTGTTCTTTTCCTGCTGCCCGGAGTGTGCTATCCTGGCAGAGTAGAGGAGGATCATGAATAAGCGCACCGGAGCGGTCCTCGTCCTGGCGGCCCTGGCTCTTTTCTCGGCTCAGTCGGCTCCCCAAGCGCAGGCCGCCGAACGCCAAGGGACCGTAGAGCTGTTCCTGGGCAACTACACCATCCAGGAGCCTTTGTTCAAAACGGTCTATGAGCCGGGGGGGTCCCTGCAGGGGCTCATCCTGTCCTCCATGCTTTTTTTCAACATCGATTTCTACCTGGAGCTCAAGGCCCTGTACAAGACCGGCCAATTGACCTACAGCAAGGAAAAAACCACGATGCTGCTCGTTCCGGTCTCCTTGGGCTTGCGCTACGGCCTGCCCCTGGGTTTCCTTCAGCCCTACGCCGGCGGCGGCCTGGATTTCTATCTCTTTTATGAGTCCAACCCCATCGGCTCCCTGTTCAACTATGTCCAAGGCTATCATTTTTTGGCGGGCGTGTATTTGAGGTTTGCCAAGAGTTTTCCCATCCTTCTCAACTTTAGAATCAAAAACACCTGGGCCCGGGCTGAAGTGAACAATCGGACGGTCGAACTCGGCGGGCTGGAATACGGCGGCTGTCTTGTTATCGCCTTTTGATGCCGGAACATATCCTCCTTCTCAACCCGCCCGGCGATAAGCTCTACATCCGGGATTACTACTGCAGCTTTTCCTCCAAGGCCGATTACTATTGGCCGCCCCAAGATTTGATCGTCCTCAGCGGCCTGCTGGACGCCGCCTTCCGGGTCCAGGTGCTGGACGCCATCATCGATAAGGTCGGCCCGGAGGATTGTCTGCGGAGAATCCTGGAGGGCGGCTTCCAGGCGGTCCTGTTCACTACCGGTACGGCCACCCTGAAGGCGGACCTGGCCCTGATGGACAGGGTCAAGGCCGCCCGGCCGTCCACCACCATCATCGCCAGCGCCGGAATCCTGAAATTTGTGGGCGAAAAGCTTCTCCGAGAACACGCCTGCCTGGACGCCTGCCTGACGGATTTCACTGAGCCCGACCTGCTGAGCTATCTATCCGGCCGGCGCGGAGAGCCTCTCCGCGGACTGATCCACCGCCGCGGAGAAACGCTGGTCGGCCCGGCCCCCAGCCCCGACCGCCATTTCGAGGTCCCGGTTCCCCGTCACGACCTCTTCTCCTTCCGCAAATACCGCATCCCCATCGCCCGCCGATTGCCCTTCAGCGTGGTGGTCACCTCCCTGGGCTGCCCCTACCACTGCGGGTTCTGCACGGCCGGGGCCTACGGCTACAAAGTCCGCCCGGTGGACAACGTCATCCCCGAGCTTCAAGCCCTGGCCCGCCTGGGCGTGCGGGAGATCCTCTTCCAGGACCCCACTCTGTCTATCAACACCAACCGTGTCGTGGAACTCTGCCAGAAGATGCTGGAAGCCGGGTTGCGGCTCACCTGGAGCTGCAACGCCGATATCCACTCGCTTAACGAAGAAAAAATCTCCTGGATGAAGAAGGCGGGCTGCCATACGGTGTCGATCGGGATTGAGAGCGGCGACGACGCCATTCTGAAGAAATACTCCAAGCCCATCACCACCGCGGAGATTAAAGAAACCATCCGCCTGTTGAACACGTATGGCCTCCGCATTCTGGGCTATTTCATCCTGGGCCTGCCGGGCGAGACCCGGGAGATGGCCCTGCGGACGATCGACTTGGCCAAAACATTGAATATTGATATCGCCTCCTTCGCCATCGCCACTCCCGACCTGGGGACCAGGCTTCGGGAGGAAGCTGTGGCCAAGGGCTGGATCCCGGCCGACCTGGACTCCTGGGACAGCACCGACTATCCCCTCATTGCCTCGGGGGACATGACTCCGGAGGAAATCTGGCGGATGCGGCGGAAGGCCGTCCGGGCCTTTTACCTCCGGCCGTCCACTATGCTCCGTAAGTTGGGCCAGGTCCGTTCCTGGAACGACCTGAAGATGCTGGCCTCCAACGCCCTCACCCTGCTCAGTAAATAAGCTTCTTTCATCCGATAGCATCTCCAAACGTGTGATACGTGGGGAGGGGTGGCACGGCGGAGGGGCTCCCCACCCGCGCGCAGCCTGGCGAGTACGGATGGGGAGGAGCCGTGACAGGACCCCTCCTCTTCTTGAATGCGAGATCACACAATTGGAGATGCTATCCTTTCATCCGTATTGTCTGCCCCGGGGGAATGCGCTATATTAATTCCCCATGTCATCCCCTCCCTCGGCCAATCCCTCCCGGATAGCGCTATGGGCGGTCATCGTCCTGGCCCTGGCCGTGAGGCTGGTGGGCATCGACTGGGGCCTGCCCAATATTTTTCACGTGGACGAGAATTGGTTCGCCGGGCTGGCCTTTAAGCACATCCAGGGGGACTTGAATCCGCATTTCTTCCACGTCCCCTCCCTGTACTCCTACCTGGTCAGCGGCGTATGGGGCCTCTATTACCTGGGGGGGAAAGTGTTGGGCACTTTCTCTTCCACGGCCGACTTCCTGCAGGCCTATCTGCGCAACGCCACTGTCTTCATCCTTCTCGGCCGGCTGGTCACCGTCCTGTTCAGCTTGGGCACAGTGATCCTGCTCTACCTGCTGGGCAAAAAGATGTTCAACATCCGCACCGGCCTGCTGGCCGCACTGTTCCTGACCTTCTCCCTGGAACACGTCAAGATCTCCCACGACATGCTGCCCGACGTGGCCATGATATTCTTCCTGCTGCCGGCTTTCTTTTTCATCTGGCACGTCTATATTCGCGGCCGGTTAGCTGATTATCTCCTGGCCGGTCTGTTCGCCGGCTTGGCCTTCACCACCAAATACGGCGGCCTATTCCTCTTCCTGCCCCTGGTCCTGGCCCATGTCTTCCGCCAGAGCGAAAAAAAACGGCCGCTGTGGAGTTGGGTCTTTGACTTGCGACTGGTCGCCGCCGGCCTGGTTTTTATCGCCGTCTTTTTTTTGGGCACGCCCTACGCCCTTCTCGACTTCCAGAAGTTCAAGGCTGACTTCCTTTGGCAGTCTCAGCATCTGACCTCGGTGGGCCACTACGGGACATCCACGGCCATGCCCGCCTGGCTGTTCTATCTTCGCCACGGGTTCAAGGACAACATCGGCTCTCTGCCCCAGTGGCTGGTCTTGGGCGGTTTGGTCCTCGGGCTGGTCCGGCGCCGCAAGAAAGACATTCTCCTGCTGGCCCTGCCGCTGGTCATGTTCATCCTCATCGGTACCTGGAAAGCCTATGCCACCCGCTACCTGCTGCCCATCGCTCCTTTCTTTATCCTCATGGCCGCTGTCTTTCTGGACTTTCTCCTGGATAAAGTCGGTCCCCTGGCTCACAGGATAAAAATTCCGCTCCGGCCCGGTGTGGAGAGGATTCTCACCGCAGGGCTGGCGGCCGTTTTTTTCATCTCCCCGGTTATCCAGGTGGTCCGCTTCGACCAGCAATTGACCCGCCCGGACACCCGGGTTGTGGCCCAGAAATGGATCGAGGCCAACATCCCGCCCCGCACCCGGATCGCCACCGAGTCCTACGGGCCGCCGCTCTCCACCCGCCGGTACATCGTCCTGCTCCGTCACAGCCTGAGCCAGGTGGACATGGATTGGCTCTCTTTGCGCAAGGTGCGCTACGTGGTGGTCAATGACATCATGTACAGTCGCTTCCTGGAAGCCCCCCAGGAATTCTCCCGGGAGGCGTCCTTCTACAGGTCGCTCGCCGAGGAGGCGGTGCTGGTCAAGACCTTCCGGCCGCGCTGGGATGAGGAATTGGTGGACCTGCACAACCCCACCATCAAAATCTATCGACTGACGACCCTGCCCGATTATTCCTACCCCGGCAACTTCGCTCAATTTTTCCAGGAGGTCGCCCTGCAGCCGTCCTCACGGGGAGGAGGGCTCCTCCGGGTCGTCTGCCGGCCGGGCCAGACCTCCGGCGGGGACGAGGTCGTGAAAAATCCATACCTGCGGATCACCCGCTCCGACGGCCGGGAAATCCTCAAGTGGGTGTGGCGGGCGGGCGAGCTGGGCCGGGGACATCCGGAGGTCCTGACCGCCGAAAAACGGATTCGGCCCTTGCCCGGCCCGTTCAATATCCGGCTAGGCTACGAGTTCGAGTTCTCTCCCAAGCCCTGGCTGTTCGCCCCGGAGGGGCTGTTGCGCAAAGAATACCTCTTGGCTGAAGGTCTGGACGTGCCGGACCTTCAGAGGTTCGGGCTGCGTTTCCTTTTTTACTACACGCGTTTTCCCAACAAGCGGGGTGACGATTACTTCCAGGCCGTGATCCTGTCCAAGAGGGGGGGCCATTGGGAAATTTTCTCCAAGGCGTTTGGGGGCAAGATCCGCTGGGCGGACTGCTATGTTCTCAACCCCTTCGTCAGGCTGATGGCGCCCGATAACCGGGAAATCGCGGGCTTTCGTCTGTATGATGGCCGGGTGGGAGTCACTCAGGCGGAAAAAAGGGCTCCGGTTCGCAAACGGCAAGGCCTGGCCGCGCTGCCCGACAGCTTCAAGGTTCTGGTCGGGTACGATTATTTCTTGGACTCCAGAAAGCCGGAACTGGCCGGCGGCCCGGAGGTCATAGAAATTTCCTCTCCGCAGAGACAGAAACCGCCCTCTTGATGGACTTGGCCGCCTCGTGATTAGAAGGGGCAGCTTCTCCGTTTTTGATACTTCAAGGGGGAATAACGGAAGGGAGAAGCTGCGCCTTCAGAGAAGTGGGACGGAACCCGGCGCAGATATGCTATAATGATCGAGATGAGCAAGGCAGTGCGGCGCAGCAGGGAGCCCACCTCGACAAGAAACCGGAAAAAACAACAGGTCAGGCCGGGGGATATCATCGGCCTTGTCTTAGCCTTCCTAGCCCTTTTTCTCCTGATCAGCCTGTTCTCCTACCAGGCCGCCGATACCGCCCAAAAGACGGATGATTCGGGGAAGGTCCATAACCTGGGCGGCCGTTTGGGCGCCGCTCTGGCTGAAATCGGGATCCAGGCCCTGGGGTTGTTTGCCTTCCTGTTGCCTTTCGGTTTGGGCTATCTCAGCCTGGTGATCCTGCTCCGCTCGAACAAAAAAAGGTTCATCCTCCGCTCCGCGGCCGTTTTGGCCCTGCTGCTTATTTCGAGCGCGCTGTTCACTTTGATTTTCCCAAAAATATCGCTCCGGGGCGGCCAGTTTCCGGCCGGCGGCCTGTTAGGGGACGCGGTGGCCTATCTCCTCGTCCGCAACCTGGGCTCCACGGGTTCTTTCATTTTCTTGGCGGCTGTTCTGCTCTTCTTCCTTATGGCCGCCACCGGCCTGTCTTTTGGCAAAATCATTCGCTTTTTTTCCGGCGCCGCCCGCCTGGCTTCCCGAGAGGTCCGGATCAAGATCACCGAACCCCAAAAAACCAAAGAAGACGAGCCGGCGGCCGAGGCCGGAGCGGAACAGGCGGAGGCCTCCGGGGATACATCCGGGAAAACGGCTTCCAAACAGGCGGAAGCAAAGACGACGGAGCCCGGCGAGCCGCGCCAGGCGGGCCGTCCGCCCCTCCTCATCCGCAGAGCCCAAACTTCTGCCTCCAAGCCTACCGCCCAACCGCTTCTGCCCGGAGTCGAGCCGCCCGGGGTGTATGAGTTCCCGCCCTTTACTCTGCTCGACCCCGGCCTGCCGGCCGAAAAAATCGACAAGGACGAGCTGCTGGAGAAAAAGCGGCGAATCGAGGAGAAGCTCCGCGAGTTCCGGGTGGAGGGCGAGGTCCGGGAGTGTCATCCCGGCCCGGTCATCACCACCTACGAATTCTATCCCTATCCGGGAGTCAAGGTCAGCCAGGTGGCCGGCCTGTCCGAGGATTTATCCCTGGCCTTGGGCGCCGAATCGGTCCGCATCCAGCGCATCCCGGGGAAATCCTCCCTGGGCCTGGAGGTCCCCAACAACAAGCGGGAAATCATCAAGCTGCGCGACATCCTCCAGTCGGAAAAATTCATCAACTCGCCCTCCAAGCTGACCTTCGCCGTGGGCAAGACCGTGCACGACGATGTGTATGTCACCGACCTGGCCATCATGCCCCACCTTCTCATCGCCGGAGCCACCGGTTCGGGCAAGAGCGTGGCCCTCAACGCCTTGATCGCCAGCATCCTCTATAAAGCCACGCCGGCCGAGGTCAAGCTGGTCCTGATCGACCCCAAAAGGCTGGAATTCTCCCTCTACGACGGCATCCCCCATCTCTTCAGCCCGGTCATCACCGACCCCAAGAAAGCGGGCGCCGTGCTGATGGACGCTATCAAGAAGATGGAGGACCGCTATCACAAGCTCCACAGCCTCAAGGTCCGCAACATCGAGCAGTACAACCAGCAGGTCAAGCAGATCCGGGAGGAAAGGGGGAAGAAGCTGACCGAGGAGGAAAAGGCAGAGCTGCGGTCCCTGCCCTACGTCGTCATCATCATCGACGAGCTGGCCGAGCTGATGATGGTGGCCGCCCAGGACGTGGAATACTGCATCGGCCGGATCGCCCAGCTGGCCCGGGCCGTGGGCATCCACCTGGTGCTGGCCACCCAGCGGCCCTCCATCGACGTCATCACCGGCACCATCAAAAACAATTTCTCCTGCCGGATCGCCTTCCACGTTCCGCAGATGGTGGACTCGCGGACCATCATCGACTCGGGGGGCGCCGAAAAGCTCCTGGGCCAGGGGGACATGCTGTTCATCCCCCCCAACTTTCCCCGCCTCATCCGCCTCCATTGCGCCTACATTTCCATGCCCGAGGTCAGGCGGCTGGTCAAGTTCGTCAAAGAACAAGGCGCCCCGGAGTACGACGAGAGGATCGTCCGGGTCATCAAGGCCAGCGGGGAACACGACTGGGGCGACCTGGGGGAGAAAGACGAACTCTACGACAAGGCCCTGGAGATCATCCTGTCCGCCGGGCAGGCTTCGGTCTCCTTCCTGCAGCGGCGTCTCAAGCTGGGCTATGCCCGAGCGGCGCGCATCATCGACCAGATGGAGCAGGAGGGCTTGCTGGGGCCGGGAGAGGGCAGCAAGCCGCGCGAGATCCTGGTGGACTCCAAAACCTACTTCGAAACGTCGGCCAAGACCCAAAAAGTGGATTGATGGGACGCCGCCTCAAAATCAAGCGGGCACTGAAGAACCCGAACCTTCAGACCGCCCTGAAAAAAGCTTCCGGCCAGCATTTCCGTAAGTTCCGAAGTTCAACGGCCGAACTCCTCTGGCCGGAGATCAAGGAGCAAGCCCAGGCCATCCGCCGCGAAAACGTGAAACGACTGCCGGAGCTCATGGCCCGGTTCCGGGAGGAAGCGGAAAAGGCGGGGGCCAGAACTTACTTGGCCTCCACGCCCGAGGAAGCGCGCCTGACCATCGAGCGCATCTGCCGAGAGAAAAACGCCCGGCTCATCGTCAAATCAAAGTCCATGGTCTCCGAGGAGGTCGGGCTGAACGAGCACTTGGAGAAGCGGGGCTTCCGGGTGGTGGAGACCGACCTGGGTGCATGGATCGTCCAGTTGGCCGGCGAACGGCCGTCGCACATCACGGCGCCCGCCCTGCACAAGACCAAGGAGGAGGTGGCCGGCCTGCTCAGCCGCCACCTGGGCCGGCCCGTGCCGCCCGACATCCCGGAGATGGTGCGACTGGCCAGGGAAGAGCTGCGCCGGGCTTTCCTTGAGGCTGATATCGGCCTGTCCGGGGCCAACCTGGCCGTGGCCGAATCGGGAACCCTGGCTATCGTCAGCAACGAGGGCAACGCCCGGCTGGTCACCACCCTGCCTCCGGTCCACATCGCCTTGATCTCAGCCGAAAAATTCGTGGAAACCTTGGAGCAGGCGGTCATTCTGCTCAAGGCCCTCATCCCCGCCTCCTCGGGCTTGAAGCTGACCTCCTACCTGTCCTTCATCACCGGGCCGAGCAAAACTACCGACATCGAGAAGGAGCTGGTGGTGGGCGTCCACGGCCCGCGCGAGGTCCACATCGTCATCCTGGACAACGGCCGGCTTCGCGCGGCCAAAGAGCCGGACGGACAAGAAACTCTCACCTGCCTGAAATGCGGCGGCTGCCTGCTGGTCTGCCCCGTTTTCCAGGCCGTGGGCGGACACCACTTCGGCGGACCCGTCTATCCGGGCGGAATCGGCGGGCTGCTGACCGCCGTCACTCGGTCTTTGGGTCAAGGCCTGGCCGTGGCCGATTTCTGCGCCGACTGCAAGAAATGCGAGGAGTTCTGTCCGGTCGGCATCCGCACCGGCGACCTGCTCCTCGGCCTCAAGCTGCGCCGCGGCCCGGCCCTCTGGGAAAGGGTGCTCAGCGGCTTGTTCCGGCGGGCCCGTTGGCAGGAGCTGGGAGCGCGCCTGGCCTCCTTCATTTTTAAGCCCTGGTCTGATGCCGACTTGATCCGGTTGCCGGGAATCCGGAGGGCCCTGCCCGCCCTCCGTTTTCGCCCCGGCCGAGGGGCGGCGGGAAAAGGCCCGGGGCAGGGCCTCCGGAAGGTGTATCTTTTCCAGGGATGTTTAGTCAAATTTTTCTTCCCCCAGGTGAGGGACAGCGTTCAGGATGTCCTGGCCCGTTTCGGATTTCAAGTGGTCTGCCCGGAGGACCAGGTCTGCTGCGGAGCGCCCAGCCTCCACCTCGGATGCTCCGACGACTTGCGCGGCCTGGCCGAAACGAACCTCCGCTCTTTCGAGAGAGAAGCGCCGGAGGTGATCCTCACCGTCTGCCCCACCGGTCAAGCCCTGCTAAAAAAAGTCTATCCGCAATTGCGGCCGGAGGCCGGACGCTGGGCGGAAAAGGTGTTTGATTTTACGGAGTTCATGGTCCGCCGCGGCCTCCTGCCCCGGCCCGTCAAACCGGGCAAGGAAGCTTTCTACCATCATCCCTGCCATGCTCTCCATGAAGGCCACCTCCGCGAGGAGCCCCTGCGGCTGCTCGAGTCGGCCGGCTACCGTCCCCGGACCGAAGAGGAGCCCTTCACCTGCTGCGGCTTCTGCGGCGTGTTCTCACTCAAGAATCCTTCGCTCTCCACTCACTTCTGGAAGGACAAGGAAAAAAGGATCAAGGACAGCGGGGCCGACACAGTCGTCACGGACTGCCCCGGCTGCCTTTTTCAAATGAAGTCCAAGCTCGGACCGGCTGCCCCCCGGGTCGAAGTCAGGCACTCGGCGGAAATTTTGGCGGCCGCTTGTTCGGCCGCCCAGGCGGAAACCGGACAGCCCTCCCCGGCGCCCCTCAACAGGAATCAGCAGGCCGC
>Ga0315293_10001233_pt1 | contig 24871 bp, 23 predicted proteins | sample YL17G13_20_MG_FD_203071 | JGI IMG/M metagenome (GOLD analysis project Ga0315293, IMG submission 203071) | Sediment microbial communities from Yellowstone Lake, YNP, Wyoming, USA - YL17G13_20 | ecosystem: Environmental > Aquatic > Freshwater > Lake > Sediment | place: USA: Wyoming | collected...
TATCCGCAAGGGCCCCATTCTCCGCCAGCATATTCAAGACCTGTCTGCTGCCCGGCACAACGGCAAATTCGACCATATTGTTGATACGCCGCCCCTTCAATACCCTCGCCACCATCATCAAATCGGCAAAGCTCGAATTTGTGCAACTGCCTATAACCACCTGGCTTACTTTGACACCGGTGATTTCTTTAAGCTCTTTGACATTATCCGGCGAGGATGGACACGCTGCCATCGGCTCAAGCTCATTCAGGTTTATCTCAACAACGCGGTCATATTTTGCATCAGAATCCGCTGTCAACTGCTGATAATTTTCCTCTCGCCCCTGCGCCGCCAGAAACCTTCTGGCTTGTTCGTCGCTGCCGAATATACTTGTCGTTACACCCATCTCCGCTCCCATATTGGTTATGGTCGCCCGCTGTGGAACGGACAGGTTTTGTGTGCCTTCGCCGAAATACTCAATAACCCAGCCCACATTGCCTTTTGTTGTGAGTATGCCAAGCAGCTTGAGAACCACATCTTTGGCTGCCACCCAATCGTTTAATCTGCCGTTAAGTTTGACCCCTAAGACCTTCGGACAGTTTAAGTAAAATGGCCCGCCCGCCATAGCTGCCGCCACATCCAGTCCGCCGGCCCCTATAGCCAGCATACCGATTCCACCTGCGGTCGGTGTGTGTGAATCGCTGCCCAATAGAGTCGCTCCGGGTTTGCCAAACCGCTCTAAATGAACCTGATGACAGATACCGTTGCCCGCCCGTGAGTGATAAACGCCGAACCTCGCAGTTGCCGTCTGCAGATACAAATGGTCGTTATGGTTCTCAGGTCCGAGCCCAGCCATACTGTGGTCAACGTAGCTGACCGACAGCTCGGTCTTGACCCTGCTTGTCCCCATTGACTCAAATAGCAGAAACGCAGTCGTCCCTGTGGCATCCTGTGTGAGCGTCTGGTCAATCCGAATGCCAATCTGCTCACCAGCTTGCAATTTGCCATCAACTATACGCGAGCTTAAAATCTTATAAACAAGCGTTTGTCCCAATTTCTGCACTCCTTGAAAATCCGGAGATAAAATCTAACATAAATCCCCCGCAAATGCAAACTTCTCGAACCCGCTATTTTTCCCGCCCCCGCGTCTTCCTGTCGCCTGCTGCCTTGACTTGCGTCAAGAGACCATAGAGGCAGGGAAGACAGGAGCGGGGGGGCTGTCTTTTAATCATCAATAAAAAAAGCGGCCTGTGCAATTTTGCACAGGCCACTTGTGAACAACCAAACTGATGACTATCTTAGCACCTGTCAGCTTCCCGGTAATACGGCGCCATCGTTATAGATGACTACCTGCCGACCAAGCACATCAATAATCACGCACAATTGCCGCATCCTTGCCAACGAAATACTTCTCCGAGCCTTTAATCTTCAGATTATAAACCTTCCCAACGACAGGCATCGCTCTCTTTATAGCGTGCTTGATACCAATCGGGCCACTAGCGCACTGCAGCTTCAAGCCGCTTCTCAAGTTTTGTGCCGCAACCCACTGACCATTATCAAGCAGGAAAAGGTGCGTATCCACTACGCCGATGCAATTCCCATTCTCAAGCACTATATCCCGACATTCGTATATCCCTTCGTGCTCCTGGACGGTTTCAATTTGCTCCAAGCACGCCGCTGCGAGACAATTAAGCCTGCCTGCCGTTTGTCCTGCTGCGACCTTCGAGATTTGCATAAGCGACCCATCTACCCACACAAGCGTATCCGCAGGGAAACAAACCGTCTTTCCTCCTGACGACGGGTCGTTCACAAGGAACGAATCGGTTCTTCCTCTGGGCGACCACCCAGTTTGAGCACCAGTAGGAAACGTGCCTTTTTTCTTATCGTATGGGGCGGCAGTTCCAGCCCACATTGTATAAATGTTATCATCATCAATGCCGCAAAAAGCCCTCTTCTCAAAATAGACGTGACCATCGAGGAACAGCACGTTCTGCCCATCTTCCTGGTGGCCAAGAGAGTTTCCTACCTTTTGCTCCTCTGGCGTGCCGGTGGGAATAAATGCCGGAGGACCTGTAGGACTTTTAGCCAATCCACCTTGAACAGGAGGGACTATCCAGGGGTTCCGGTCTGCCGCCACTGCCATACCGGGCTCGCTCGATGTCGTCAGGGCATAAGCATACGTTATGCCAGTTCCCGGCAGAGGCTGATGATATGCGTAGCTGCAATGCTTCATCGGCCACGGACCTGTCGTAGCAGTCCATGGGCCGAAATCCCAGAGGTCAATAAGTTCCCTGGTGCTATTATAAGTGGAGGGTTTAAACTCCGAGGTGTATGTATCGCTCTTACAAACAAACGACTTCGGTGTTACTTCAGCAAACTTTACCAAAAGATAGTGGCAGGATGTAATGGTCGCTTGACCGCCAACGCCGCCCGGCATCCCATAGGCAGTGTATCGGTCAGTGGCAAGCCAATTAACAGAAGGCCTTAAATTACTTTCCCTGCCTCCTGCCCGCGGAAGCTCATCTTCGTAATCGTTGGCGTAGATGAGCATTGCCTTGCCGATGCCGGACAGGTTTGACCCGCAGACCATACGGTAGGCAACTGCCCTTACCCTGGCCAAAGCGGGCATCAAAATACCCATCAACAACGCTATGATCGCAATCACGACCAATAGCTCAACTAATGTAAAACCTTTTTTCTTCATTTTCTTTCTCCTTCTTACTTTTCGAGATTCACAAACTCAACCGTTCTTAAGCCACTTTGACTAATGTTTCCGATAATAATTTCTTTATTCTACCATACAAACCCAAATTATTCAAGTCTTTTTTGCGAATCTCTTATGTTTTTAATATTTTCGCTCAAAAACGGTCAATTAAAGAACATTCGAAAAACCGATTTTGCCGGTAGAATTCATTGTCTATTGCGCCTCAACTGATGTTTCACACAGCCGCCGACCCAGCAGTCCAATAATTTAAGCGCGGTAATAAAGACTTTTGCTTTGGCAGGAAGGTCTAAGATATGATAAAAGACCTAAAATATGATGGCATTTGATAAAATTATAATAGCAGTAATTTTTAAACCTACCTGCTAATTTTAATGTTAACATAGGCCGATTCATCTGTCAAGTAAATTCTCGTCAAATTTTTCAAGCACCTTGAAAAATTACAGAATTTACTTAAGATCCTTGTTTTTTAGCTTGAAAAAACAGGTATGGTCGCTCAGAAAAACCTTGAAGAAATAAAAAAACTGCTCAAAAAACACCACCAAAGCCACCTTCTGGCCTTTTGGGACCAGCTAAATGCCGCCCAACAGCAGAGCTTACTGGCCCAAATCCAGCAGCTTGATTGGTCACAAATAGATGGCTGGGTAGTTGATATTGTCAGAAAAACCGTCCCTGCCCCAATAAATGCCGGGTTTACCCCTGCACCCTTTTATAGTTCTACCCCGGCCAACCCCCAGCAAAAACGTAAGTTCGGCCAGGCTATCGAGTTAGGTAAAGACCTTATATCCGCCGGTAAGGTCGCCGCTTTTGCGGTCGCCGGCGGCGAGGGAACCAGACTCGGTTTCGATGGGCCAAAAGGAAATTTTCCCATCAGCCCCGTCAAGAATAAAACCTTTTTCCAGATATTTGCCGAAGCGATTAAGGCGGCCTCAAAAAAATACAAAGCTGTTTGTCCCTGGTATATTATGACCAGCCCTTCAAACCACGCTCGAACAAAGGAAATCTTTTGCTCTAATAATTACTACGGCCTGGACGCCAAAAATGTTTTTATATTCCAGCAAGGCACACAACTAACCTTTGGATTCGACGGCAAAATTCTGCTCGCAGACAAAGCCAATATTGCCCGCTCACCTGATGGTCACGGCGGATGTATCAAGGCCCTCTACAAAAGCGGTGCGCTCGAAGATATGACAAAACGCGGCATAGAATTCATTAGCTACTTCCAGATTGATAACCCCCTGGTAAATGTCTTTGACCCGCTCTTCATCGGCCTGCACGCCCTCAATGGAGCTGAAATGTCCTCAAAAGGGCTTATCAAAACAGGCCCAAAAGAAAAGCTCGGAAACTTCGGTTTAATCAACGGCAAAGTAACCGTCATTGAATACAGCGACCTGCCGGATGAGCTTGCCGAAAAACAAAACTCTGATGGCTCGCTGCTTTTCCGGCTCGGCAGCATCGCAATCCATATCATTAGCCGCACCTTCATCGAAAAATTAAATGCAATGGGCTTGGCCATGTCTTACGGCAAAGGATTTGCTTTGCCCCTCCACAGAGCTATCAAGGAAATCTCTCACATCGACCGGTTCGGAAATCCCGTGCAGCCTGACCAGCCAAATGGTATCAAACTCGAAAGTTTTGTTTTCGATGCCTTGCCGTTGGCTTCAAAATCAATAATTCTGGAAACCGTCCGAAATCAAGAATTTGCGCCGACCAAAAATGCCGCCGGTATCGACAGTGTCGAAACCACAAGACAAATGATGGTTGCCCGCGCTGCCGATTGGCTCCGGTCTGCCGGCATCCCCATCCCCAAAAAACCGGATGGCTCCCCCGATTGCCTTATTGAAATCGCTCCGAGCTTTGCTCTGGAAAAAGATGATGTCAAAGCAAAATTAAATCAAATACCCACAATCAATCCGAATGACAAAATCTACCTCGCCTGAGCCTCCACCCGAAAAATTCAAACAGCCCCAATCAAGCTCCCTTTTTACCTTGTATAAAATTTGCAAGAAGTAGTTGTCTTATACTTCTGTCCCGGCTTAAGAACGGTGGATGGAAAATGCGGCTTATTCGGCGAATCCGGAAAATGCTGTGTTTCCAGACAGAATCCGTAGTGTTTCTTGTATGCCTTGCCGGATTTGCCGGTTAAGGGACCATCCAGAAAATTCCCGGTATAAAGCTGCACCCCCGGCTCGGTAGTATAGACTTCCATCACTCGCCCCGTAGTCGGCTCATAGACCTGCGCACACAAAGCAAGTGTTCCGCCGCCGCTTTTAAGCACAAAATTATGGTCGTAACCGTTACCAACCTGGGTAATTCGAGAACCAATGGTCGCCGGTTTTGTAAAATCCAGAGGTGAGCCTTTGACGCTTCTAATTTCACCGGTCGGTATAAGGTCCTTATCGAAGACGGTATATTTGTCGGCGTTGAGCATAAGCTCATGCCCAAGAACATCACCATTACCCTCGCCTGCAAGATTGAAGTAGCTGTGGTTTGTCAGGTTGACTATAGTGGTTTTGTCCGTCTCGGCCTCATAGCTAATCTTCAGCTCATCTTTATTAGTAAGCGTATAGTTAATTGTGCACGCCAGATTGCCGGGATAACCTTCCTCTCCATCCTTGCTAAGATAACTCAACTGAACTTGTGCTTTATCGCCTTCGGCTGCTATGTCTTCGAGTTTCCACACCACTTTATCGAACCCTTTTTTTCCGCCGTGAATATGGTTTGGCCCATTGTTAGCCGCCAGCTTATACTCCGCGCCGTTGAGCACAAACTTTGCCCCGCCGATACGATTAGCATAGCGTCCGACCGTCGCTCCGAAAAAGGCCCCTCGCTTAATATACTGGTCAAGGTCATTATAACCTAACGTAATATCCGCCAGCTTGCCGTCCCTGTCCGGGACCTCCAGAGAAACTAAAATCGCTCCATAGTTTGTAATCTTCACTCTAATCCCTTTAGCATTGGTCAACGTATATAAATCAACTTGTTGCCCATCGGGCGTTTGACCAAAAGATTCTTTTCGAGTGCTCATTGGTCTGGCCTCCTTAGCCGGGGATTCGCTTGAGGTCGCTTCTCCTTTTCCACAGCCGAAACAATTTATCGCCATTAACGCCAAAACAAAATCTAATAGAACTACTTTTCTCATTTTTCAACTCACTTCTCTAAAATCTTGATACATTAATGCTTTACACTCTTGCTGTGAATATAACGCTAAAAAAGATAGAACGTCAACAACTTTATGAAGTGTTCATCTTGGCGAATTCGGCACCTCGGTACAGTGCTTTAGTATTTAATGGCAGCATTTTATGATGTCTCTCAGCAAATACATCGGATAAAGCTGCTGCCGCTGCATCCGCTGTAAGGACTCCCCGCCTTTGTAAATATGCCCCAAGAGCTACCAAATTAGCCGCTCTCGGATTGCCCATCTCGACAGCCAATCGGTCGGCCGGCACCGCTATTATGTCAATTGTTGGATTGATGTCAGGCCAGGAATCAATTAAAGAGCTATCCAGCACCAATAAGCCGCCGTTTTTAAGGCGAGGAGAGAATTTATCCAGCGAAGCTAGGTTCATTACAATCAGTGAATCCGCCCTGCCGACCACAGGGCAGGCAATAGGCCCATCTGCGATAATAACCATACAATTGGCCGTTCCGCCGCGAACCTCTGCCCCGTATGAGGGTATAAAGGTTACTTCTTTGCCGGCCTTCATCGCCGCCTGCGCCAGCAGCTTGCCGGTCATAATAATCCCCTGCCCTCCAAACCCGGCAATTATAATCTCTTCAAAAAATTCGTCTTTTATCTCTCGCATCTTGTATCTTGTGTCCGGGCCACGTCTTTCAAACAGCCAAGAGGGAATACTTTTACCATTTCTTTTTCAATCCATTTCATTGACTCTGCCGGCGTCATTCGCCAATAGGTCGGGCAGGGTGAGAGCAATTCAACAAGTGATAGACCCGGTGCGCCGCCAACCTGTAGTTCAAAGGCGTGTTTGACTGCCTCTTTTGCCTTGCGAATCCGGGCAGGACTATTAAGAGCGCACCTCTCAACATAAATTGCCCCGGGCAGAATCGCCAGCAGTTCCGATATCTGCAGCGGATACCCCTCGTGTGCAGCAGTTCGGCCCTGTTGTGTTGTTGCTGTTACCTGACCCAGGATAGTCGTCGGCGCCATCTGCCCGCCTGTCATTCCGAAAACAGCATTATTTATAAATATCACAGTTATCTTCTCTGCCCTGTGAGCGGCGTGAATAATCTCGGCTGTTCCAATCGCCGCCAAATCACCATCGCCCTGGTAGGAGAATATTATTTTGTCGGGGTTGGTCCTTTTCATACCTGTTGCCACCGCAGGGGCCCTGCCATGTGCGACCTCAATCATATCGACATCCAAATAATTATATGCCAGCACCGCACACCCGACAGGTGCTATGCCGATAGTCCGCTCGCGTATCCCAAGCTCGTCGATTGCCTCAGCTATCAAGCGATGCGCAATGCCGTGTCCGCACCCGGGACAATAATGCGTGGCGATGTCTTTAAGAGTAGGAGTTCGGGTAAATATCTTGTGCATAAATAGCTTATTTCTTCATCGATACTTTTCTTTGCGGCACAGTCAATTGCTTAATTTTATCGAAAATTTCATCAACAGTCGGCACACCGCCGCCAGGCCGTCCATAAAATACTACCGGCGCCTTTCCGGCAATAGCTAATTTCACATCCTCAACCATCTGGCCACAGCTCATCTCGACGACAAGAAAAATCCTGAACTCTTCAGCAGCCGTGCTAATTTGCTCCGTCGGAAATGGCCAGAGAGTAATGGGACGTATCCAGCCGACCTTTATTTTTTCTTTTCTTGCTCTGGTTACCGCGCCGCGAACGATTCTCGCTGCAATGCCGTATGCAACAACTACAATGTCGGCATCATCAACCTCGTATTGTTCACAAAGCACTTCGCTTTTTTCGACCTGCTCATATTTGGCTTTTAGCCTATAGTTTAGCTCTTCCAACACCCCTTCACCGAGCCACAGCGATCGGATAATATGTTGAGCTCTGCCTTTTGCCCCCGTTAACGCCCAATCTTTTGAAGGAAGTTTCCGCTGCGTCTTTTTCTCAATCACCACCGGCTCCATCATTTGGCCTAAAATGCCGTCGGCAAGAATAACAACAGTCATTCGATACTGGTCGGCTAAGTCGAACGCAAGCGGCATACAATCGACCAGCTCCTGAACGCTTGATGGCCCAAAAACAATGGTGCGATAGTCGCCGTGTCCGCCGCCGCGGGTAGCCTGGAAATAGTCGGCCTGTGATGGTGCAATATTGCCCAGACCCGGCCCGCCTCGCATCACGTTGACTACCACCGCCGGCAGCTCCGCACCCGCCAGATAGCTCATTCCCTCCTGCATTAGACTTATGCCGGGACTCGATGAGCTTGTCATCGCTCTCTTGCCTGTGGCCGAGGCACCGAACACCATATTGATGGCTGCTAATTCGCTTTCACACTGCACGAAGACCCGGCCTTCCTCAGCCATTCTTCGTGACATATAGGCGGGGATTTCGTTTTGCGGCGTAATCGGATAGCCAAAATACGCATCACACCCGGCAACAATAGCCGCCTCCGCCAGCGCTTCATTACCACACATTAAAATTCGTTTGTTCACCTTTCTCCTTCTTTTTCCGTCTGCTTTTCAAGATAATTTTTCAACTTCCGGACAAAATTCCGGGCAGTTTCTAACAAATCTTTTGCCTGCTCTTCGGTAACTGTAAAACCTACCCCATAATCCCCAACAAGCCGTTTATCATAGGCATCATTGAGCGCTTTTCCCAATTCTCTCTCAAGAATTTTTGTTTTTACGAAGTGCTCTCCAAACAGACTTATCACGCCTTTATGTGAGGAGGCAGTTAAACTTTTGGTAAGAAGCATAGCTTCTGCCATAAAGAACATCGCATAATAACACCTTGAAACACAGGAATCGTAATCTCCAGTATTTAGCGCCTGTTCGGCTGTGCTTAGAAATTTCTCGGCTTTTTCTATTAAATCCCTTATTTCATTCACGTTATCACCCCCTCCTTCTTTACACTCAGCATAAATGGTGAGTTGTAATTTTCAAAGAGTTGTTCAGGAACTGCTATAACCGAAATAAGCTCACCTTCTTCAAGAAGTATGTCAAATAGAAGGTCGCTTAAGCTTTCTCTGACTTCAAAGGGATTTACGGACTGGTCAACAAGCACAAGTATATCAATATCTGAATCCCTCGTGGTTTCCCCCCGGACATAAGAGCCATACAATATAACCTTCTTGATATTGTCTCCATACATCTTTACCAGATGTGCCTTTATTTGATTTATCAGGGATTTTATTTTTTCATCCATTTTTCTTCACCACCTTAAAGCAGAGATTTCCAAATTTTGGACAAATTTTCCAGTAGCCGCCTCCGCCAGCGCCTCATTACCACACATTAAAATCCGTTCGGTCAGGCCATCTCCTTCTCCGTAGTAGGAACTACGAAGGACGAATCTTTGACTAAGCGAGACTTGGCTTTACCGCCTGCTTTCGTAACTATCTTGATTTTGTTGGACTCATCCTGAAAGATCTCGATTGCCGCATCGGGGCAGACAATCGCACAAACGGCACAGCCGGTGCAACTTGTAGTGAGCTTGTCGAAACTATCGGTGTTAGTTGCTCCCTCGGCTACGCTCGGGACAGGCTGGGCGGGGAAGTAGCCACTCTTGTTGGGTTTTTTGGAAATGACAATGCCGTTTTTAGCGCATACCGTCACGCACAAGCCGCAGCCCTTGCACCGCTCAATATCAATAACTATCTTGCCAGCCATTTTTCGTATCGCTTTTTTTACCGCAGAGTTCGCAGTCCTCGGGACTCCTTACGGAGAGCACGCCGAGGTTAATTTCAATCTCTCTGCGGTTAATTTTTACATTTTCTGTAAGATTTTACTTAGAACTTCTGGGATTGTAAAGCGAAAAGGCAGGCAGTTAATATCCCGTATAGGCCTATTTTTCGAGGTAAAAAACCTGATGCTTTTCATCAAAGCAAATTTCCGGCCCCGCAGCCACATCTTCCGGCTTAAGGCCTACTAACTTTAGGGGATTATAGAAGCCCATCGTAATCAATTCATCTGTGCTGACCAGTTTCAGCGACGCCAGGTAGTTCATACATTGCAGCATTGTCGCCGATGACCCGCATAGATACCCGGTTTGTGGGTCGGACAATCGTCCGCTTTCTTCTAATATCACCTTGTGTCCCAGCGTTTCATACCTGCCCGCAGGTAATCCCGCCAGCGATGAAGCATCGCTTATCACAATGCAGCGATTGGGACCTTTTGTTCTGATAATAGTTTTTATTACCGCAGGCGGCAAATGATGGCCATCGGATATTATCATTGCCGTAAGCTCATCAGTAGCCAGGCCCGCCCATATAGGATTATGGTGTCTATTTAGAACCATTGGCACGCCATTTCCCAGATGCGTAAGCGATACCGCTCCTGCTCGCGATAATCTCTCCAAATCTTTTTCAGTCGCCATCTGATGTCCGAGCGATACTGCAATCCCCCGCTTTATAGCGTATCGCGATAGCTTTTCCGCTCCTTCTAATTCCGCTGCTATGGTTAAAAGTTTCACTTTCCCTCCAGCCCAGCCAATTAACTGTTCCAGATAACCTATATCCGGTTTTATTACCCACCTGGGATTATGAGCCCCACATGCACCTTCCTGTGCCGAGATAAATGGACCCTCAAGATGTATGCCCGGCAACCGGCCGCGAAACTCTTCCCTCTCCAGCACATTTGCCATTATTGCTAAATTGCGTTTATACACATCTTCCATGCTTGTGATTATCGTCGGCAAAAATGCTGTCGTCCCAGCCTCAAGCAACTCTCGGCAGGCGCGAATAAAATCTTCCCCCGTTAAGCTTCCGCTCGAAAAATCCACCCCTTTGTAGCCATTGACCTGCAGGTCAACTAATCCTGGCACTCTCATCTGGTAACTTTCTTTTGTATTGAGGAAAGTAATGATGCCGCATCTTCATCTAAGAAGATTTTGCAGTTTTTATGCTTTTGCAATATCGATGCCGGGCACGTATTCGTCACCTGCCCTTCGAGAGCGTTCTTTGCCGCCTCAGCCTTGCGTTTTTCCGGCACAGTAACAATCAGGCACTCACTTTTCATAATCTGCCGAATGCTCATAGATATTGCCAGCCTCGGCACCTGTTCCAAGGTCGCAAACCATCCTTCGCCCAACTGCTGCCTTCTGCACCGCTCGTCCAGCTCCACAATTATATAAGGCTGCTCTGTCTGAAAATCTGCAGGCGGGTCGTTAAATGCTAAATGCCCATTTTCTCCGATTCCCACCATTGCTGCATCAATTGGGTGTGCTGTGATAATAGCACCTAATCTATTGCACTCATGTTTCGGGTTATCAGCGTCGCCCTGAACAAAATTTACTGCTTTTACCCCCGGCAGTTTATCAACAAAATGCTCTTTTAGATACTTTCTGAAACTGGCCGGGTGATTCGCCGGCAGTCCTATATACTCATCTAAGTGAAACATCGTAACTTTGGACCAATCAATCCCTCTGGCAGCTACAAGATTTTCCAGCATCTCAAGCTGGCTTGTCCCTGTCGCCAGAATGATATTTGCCTCTCCCTTTGTTTGTATCGCTCTTTTGATAGCTTTTGCTGCCTCACCCGCTGCCGCCTTCGACGCCTGCCGCTTTGTTTTGTAAATAAACTTTTCCATAGCCATTTCTTTCCAAACCAAACTTGCAGCAATCATACGAAATCCGTATAATCCTGTCAAACAAAGACCGTTACGGTTGCCTTTTGCATATAACCTATAGCAGATAATTTCCTGATAAGTATCGGGACAACAAACAGTAGGCGTTATAGCCGGTTAATAGAGGTGAAATATGAGAAGCAAAAACAGAATTGTCGTGTCGTTTGTGGTTTCAATTTGTATCCTGATAAATTTGGCACAAGCCAAAGAGGCGGCAACTGATTCTTCTGCCATCCTGGCGACACTTGATAAGAATCATCCGCGGTTGATGTTGAAGGACAAAGACCTCCAAAATCTTAAACAGCAATACGCAACCGACAAAGTCCTCCAGAAGTGCATAAAGGATGTGCTGCAAGATGCAGATTCGCAGCTCCAGAAGCCGCCACTCAAATATGAGAAGATTGGCCCTCGCCTTCTCCACGTCAGCAGGGACTGCCTCAATCGAACTTACGCCCTCGGCCTTGCCTACAGATGGACCGGCGAAGAAAAGTATGCCAAAAAAGCGGCGGAAAACCTGCTCGCCGTCTGTGCATTTAGCGACTGGAATCCATCGCACTTTCTCGACACGGCCGAAATGTCGCACGCAGTCGGCGTCGGTTATGATTGGCTCTATTCTTACCTCGATGCCCAAACGCGTGAGAAAATCAAGGCAGGTCTAATCAAAAATGGTCTGGAGCAAGGACTTATTGCATACGAAAAACAATGGTGGTCAAAAAGTGAACACAACTGGAACCAGGTCTGCAACGGCGGCCTGGTCGCCGGCGCCCTCGCTATCGCTGAGTCAGACCCAAAGTTCGCAGAGCGTATCGTTGCCGCTGCAATCGAGTCGCTGCCCCACGCCCTCAATAGCTATAATCCCGACGGCGCGTGGGGCGAAGGACCCGGCTACTGGAGCTACGCAACGCATTACACAGCCTACGGCCTGACGGCTCTGCAAACTGCTTTAGGCAAAGACTTTGGACTTTTGCAAATAGAAGGCCTTGCAAAGGCAGGATATTTCCCTATATACACTGCCGGACCCACAGGGCTATACCTGAATTTAGCTGATTGTGGAGATAAAAGCTCCAGAAGACCTATGTCCTGCATGTTCTGGCTTGCTCGTGCCTTTAACAATCCGTTATACGCCGAAGATGAGCACGCTCAAATCCGTGAACGCAGTGCCGAACCAGAACATATAGTCTGGTATGTCCCTGTCGCGAAGGAAAAGCCCCCTGCAAAGAAACTCGATTACTATTTCCGCGGTCCTGTCGAAGTTGCTTTGTTTCGCAGTTCCTGGGACAATCCCGATGCCTTGTTTGTAGGCGTCAAAGCCGGCTACAATCAGGTCAATCATGGCCACCTCGACCTCGGCACCTTCGAGATTGATGCCCTCGGCGTCAGGTGGGCACGCGACCTCGGCTCAGACAATTACAATATGCCCGGCTACTGGGACGGAAAAGAAGGCGGCCAGCGATGGTCCTATTATCGCCTGAATTCATTCAGCCACAATGTCCCTCTGCTAAATGGTGAAAGCCAGAACGCGTATGCGAAATCAAGTTTTATGAAAGTCCAAACAGAAGTCTCGCAGCCTTATGTCCTCGTTGACCTGACGGACGCCTACAAAAAATTTGCTAAAAAAGTAATCAGAGGCGTCGCAATGACAGAGGGCCGGCGGGCGGTGCTTGTGCAGGATGAGTTCCTATTAGAAAACCCCTGCGCCGTCACCTGGGGTATGACAACGGATGCCAAAATCCAGATTACGGGAAAAGGGACTGCGGAGCTTACCATCGGAGATAAAAAACTCGTTGCGAAAATCTTATCACCTTCGGGTGCGGAATTTGTGGCAGAATCAGCCGAGCAGAAACCACCCCAAAAGTCCAATGAAGGCGTCCGCCGCCTTGTGCTGCGCTTGCCCGATGCCAAAGGCAGCGTCCAAGTAGCAATCCTGTTATCACCGGTGTGGAAAGACGGCAACACCGTCAAAACAGTTGAATTAAAGCCGCTGGAAAAATGGCAGTAATGGAAACTAAAAATGTAAAATTAAAAATGCAAAACTGTGGAGAGTAAATATGAAATTTCAAATTTCAGATTTGAAATTGTTGGTAATCAGTATATCGGCACTTGGATTTTCCGGCAGCATTTTTGCACAGGACCCTAATAGCAAAAAGCCCATTCTCTGCCAGGGAAATTACCTAACCGAAGAGGCAGCAAAAGAGCAGCTCGCTCGATTTGCGCAAAGCTACTCTAACTTAGCCGAGTGGAAAGAGCGAGCTAAAGGCATCCGCGAGGGAATCCTGCGAGGGGCAGAACTATATCCTCTACCGAAGAAGTGTCCGCTCAATCCCATTATTCACAGCAAGCGCCAATACGATGGCTACACCGTTGAAAATGTCGGGTTCGAGAGCCTGCCGGGCGTCTTTGTAACAGGAAGTCTGTATCGACCGCGAGAGGAAAAACCGCCTTTTGCGGCCGTGCTTTGTCCCCACGGACACTGGGGCGACCAGAATGACTATGGCCGCTTTCGGCCGGACCAGCAGAAACGATGCGCAACCTTGGCGAAAATGGGAGCTATTGTTTTTTCTTACGATATGGTCGGCTGGGGCGACTGGAAAAACGCCGGCTGGCAGCATAACCGCCCAAAAGTCCTTAAACTGCAATTATGGAACAGCATCCGCGCAGTCGATTTTCTCTCCTCGCTAAAAGACGTTGACCCAACCCGCATCGCCATCACCGGCGCTTCCGGCGGAGGCACGCAGTCGTTTATGCTGACAGCGGTTGACGACCGCATCGCCGTCTGTGTGCCGGTGGTTATGGTCTCCGCACACTTCTTCGGCGGCTGCAACTGCGAGAGCGGTATGCCCATCCACAAAAGCGACAAGCACGAAACCAGCAATGTCGAAATCGCCGCCCTTGCTGCACCCAGGCCGTTATTACTCATCTCGGACGGTAAAGACTGGACAAAAAACGTCCCCGATGTTGAGTTCCCGTATATCCGCAACATCTATCGGCTGTATGGAGTTGAATCCAACGTCGAGAATGTGCACCTTCCCGATGAAGGCCATGACTATGGCCTTTCAAAGCGCACCGGTATGTATAAGTTCCTTGCCAAGCACTTACACCTCTCGCTCGATAAGGTCGCCAAACCCGATGGCTCAATTGATGAGGATTTTGTTGTCATCGAAAAAATAGACGATATGCTCGTTTTTGGTCCCGACCATCCCAGGCCTGCTCACGCTGTCAGCCCCGATGCGAATGACCTGCCCTGGGACTAGCTTGTGCTTCTTGCAACTATGGCTTGTGGTTATTAAAATCGCTTAAAGAAATCATTAGATAATAAAGCAATGCAGTATCTTTTGTGAGAGCTTTGTTCTATTTTTATGACTGACAGACTTATAACAATAGCCAACTTCAATGAGCCTTTAGAGGCGCACCTTGCAAAAATAAAATTGGAATCCGCAGGCATAAAGTGCTTTCTGCTTGGCGAGAATTTTACAGCTACCTACTGGTGGGCGTCGTTTGCCGACCGCGGTGTGAAACTTCAGGTCAAAGAAACCGAAGCCAAAAGAGCTTTGGAAATACTCGAGATAAAAGAAGGCCACGGATTGGAAAAAGACGGAAAAAAAGATTTAACTGTCGAAACATACGATTTGCTATGCCCGAAATGCCATTCTGAGAACATAGAATATGAAAAGTTTTCGAGAAAAGCAGCTTTCCTTTCTATATTATTTTTCAGATTTCCTCTCCCTATTCTGAAGAAAAAGTATAAATGCAAAAACTGCGGGTACGTCTGGAAATAATCGCGATTCTTTTAGGTTTTAATTCGTTGTTACGGCTAACTTAAAAAAAGGTTTCGTTACTCTGGTTTTTTTAGTTCTTCAACCTTGGGTAGGTCTTTGAGGGAGTTTAGGCCGAAGATTTCGAGGAATTTTTTTGTTGTGCCGTAGAGCATTGGCCTGCCGAGGACCTCTGCCCTGCCAACAATTTTAACCAATCCTTTATACATAAGGCTACGAATTAAATCACCTGCAGAGACGCCTCTTATGGACTCAATATCGGCCCGCATAACCGGCTGCTTATATGAAATTATCGCAAGCGTCTCCAATGCCGCAGGACTTAATTTGCTGTCGCTTCGGGCGCGAAGCAATTTCTCCAGCCAATAATTGTAAGGGCTTAAGGTAAGCATCTGGTAGCCGCCGGCAATTTGCTCGATTCTAAAGGCGCTGCCATTTGTCTGGTATTTATTATTTAGACCCTCGATATGCTGGCGGACCTGCCGAACCGTTATCTCAACGATATTAGCCAGTCGTTCTGCCGACAACGGCTCATCACTTGCGAATAAAACCGCCTCAACAACCGACTCGACCGTCGGCTCATTTTCACTATTGATTCCACCCTCCCTGTCATTCCCGCGCAAGCGGGAATCCATATCTTGCTGAGGTAAATCAATTTGTTCTTTATCCGACATTTCACTTTTGTCATTCGGTATTGGATATTCGATATTCGACATTTCCTTATGTTCTTCTGTCATATTCTCTTCCATATAAATGGCTCTATGTCTTTTTTGCTTACTCTGATTGTTACCTGCGGCAACCGTTTTTGCAACTGCTTAAACAATTTTTTCAGCATAAATCGCTCCGAGACCGTGTGACTCAAGCAGACACAGACAAGTCCTGCCTCCTGCGCAGCCAGCCCCTGGTGATGTTTTAGTTCGCCGGTAACATACAAATCCACTTTTGTGGCGATGACCGAATTTATAAGCTCGCCGCACGAGCCGGCACAGACCGCCGCCGTTTTTACCAATTTCTTTGCATCGCCGATTATGCCTATGGCCTTCGCGCCGGTGTGCCTTTTGATTTTCCTGATAATGTATTCTATCCGCATCGGCTTTGCCAGCTTGCCGATTCTGCCCAGTCCGAATTTGCCCTGCGGATTGTATAGTTTTATACAGTCAAAGGCAGGCATCTCGTATGGATGTGCTTTTTTCATTGCCGCGATACAAGCATCCAGTTTCCCTGCCGGCACAATCGTCTCGAACCTTACCTCAGGCACTTTTTCTAATTTCCCTCTTTTGCCTATAGCCGGCCTTGCACCTTCCAAAGGCAAAAATGTCCCCGTCCCCTCGGCCTGGAAACCACAATGACTGTATGCCCCGATTTTACCAGCGCCAGCAGCAAAAACCGCACCTGAAACCTTTGCCGCCGCATCCATTGGAACAAAAACCACCAGCTTGTAACTATCGCCCAGACCGGTATCAACATAGTCCCCAATAGGCTTTCCATCTTCGATGCCGACAATCTCCGCAAGGCCGTCATTTACTCCGCCTGCAACTGAATCGAGAGCAGTATGTATCGAAAAGACCGCAACTCCGCTGCGAATCAGCTCATAAACAACACCGCTTGCCCCATCGGCTGTAATTTTTTTTAAGCCCTCCCATATCACCGGATGATAGCTTACTATCAAGTCTGTTCTTAATCTTTTCGCCTCAATAACCACAGCTTTTGTTACATCGATGGTCAATAGAATATTTTTTACGTCCTGCCGGGAACTGCCGATAAGCAATCCCACGTTGTCCCATCCCTGCGCTAATTGGAGTGGAGCTATCTTTTCAACTGTCTCTGCAATATCTTTTATCTTCATTTGCTTTCTCTGTGATTATTTTCCCTCTTGTATTCGGCACTCATCTTTTACAAACTCATCGAATTCCTTTTGCAATCTTTTAGTAATCGCCCCAACTTTACCTTCACCTACTGTGTGCCGTTCTACGCTCGTTACCGGCATAACCTGCATAATCACATTTGTTAGAAAAATCTCATCGGCGCCGAGCAAATCATTTATATAGAAGTCTTTTTCGACAAATTCAATCGAATTTCTTAGCGCAATCTGGCATATAGTTTTTCTCGTTACGCCCGCAAGGACCGGCGTTATAATTGGCGGAGTGTAAAGGATAGAACCCTTGACCGCAAATACATTACTTATGCAGCCCTCAGCCAGGCGATTATCGACCGTGAACCACAACGCCTCAGCCGCCCCTTTCTGATGCGCCAATTTCAGCGCAATCATCCGCGAAAAATAGCTTGTCGTCTTATGCCCGTAAGTAGGGTCGCTGGTATTTTGCTTAAATGGGCACAGCACTACCATCACGCCCTTCTGGTAATATTCCGCCGGATAAGGCGTCAATTTCGCAGCGGTAATAAGCAGAGTCGGACGGCGCTGCTCTTCGGATTCTGCCATCGGGCCGCCGGTCAAAGTCAGTCGCAGCCGCGCATCGGTAAGTTCGTTTGCCTGCATAAGTTTGTATATGGCATCAGTGATATATTCTCGGCTGTATGGGTGAGTTATTGATAGACTATTTGCGCTAAAAAAAAGTCTATCTAAGTGGTCTTTCAGGCCGAAGACCACGCCGTTATAGCTTCGCATCGTCTCGAAAAGCCCCGCTCCATACAAAAACCCGCTATCACTCACCGACACACAGGCTTTGTCGATATCAACCAACTTGTCATTTAGAAAAACTTTTTCTACCATCTTACCTTCTGTAAATCCGAATGAACAAGATTCAAATCACCCAACCAATAAGTTTTGAACATTCGAATTTCGATATTGTTTAGAGTTTAGGATTTAGTGCTTCGAATTTAACTTTATCATACTTATTGCCTATGATGCTGTGTTGCTATGACTCCAGCGATTAACGCCCTTGCTTTTGTAATTGTTTCATCCCACTCGGCCTCTGGGTCTGAGTCTGCGACTATGCCGCCGCCGGTCTGCACGAATGCCTTTTGGTCAGCGATGATAATCGTTCGTATGGCGATATTCAAGCAAACGCTGCCGTCTATGCCGACAAAGCCGATACCGCCGGTATAAACCCCTCTGTCAGTTGGCTCGGTTTGGTTTATAATTTCCATCGCCCGAATCTTTGGAGCGCCGGTGATGGAGCCGCCGGGAAACATCGCTTTCAGGACATCGCAGAATGTCCTATCTTCACGAAGTCGCCCCCCGACAGTCGCCACCGCGTGAAAGACCGTTGGATAAATCTCGATTGTCCGTGGCTGAATCACCTTCCTCGTCCCAGGCTCGCAGATTCTGGCAACATCGTTACGCTCAAGGTCGATTATCATATTGAGTTCCGCCTGCTCTTTTTCACTTGTAAGCAGCTCATCAAAATTTCTTGCGTTAATCTGTTTTGCCTCCAACGTAGCTATTTCATTAAGTCGTGGCCGGGTGCCTTTTATCGGCTTGGTTTGTATGAAGCCATTTTGAATCTTTATGAACATCTCAGGCGATGCGCTAACAATGTGAAAATTCCCGCCATCTATATACGCAGCATAACCGCTCGGATTATACCGGTTCTGCCAGTGAAAAAGGCCTATCGGATTGGCTCTGAAGTCGCATTCAAATCGCTGCGAAAAGTTAATCTGATAGACGTCACCATCGTAGATATGCCGCTTTATCTTTTTGACCGCCCCCAAATAATAATTTTTGTCCATATTGGACCTGATTTGTGAGAAATCTACGCTGTCGATGTCGGCGGATACAATCTGTGGTACGCGAATACTTCGTGATTCAGCTAATACTTGTTCCAGAGCAGCTAACTTTTCTTCCGGTTTTTCAGAATCTTTCGGCAACTGCAAAGCGATTAACCAAAAAGTTCCTTCAATATGGTCGTAGGCAATCACTTTGTCATAAAAACACAGTCTAATAAGCGGCATTCGAAGGTCAGTATCACGGGCTTCCAGCCCGTGATACCACGGCCAAGATGGCCGTGGTACGCTTTCCGGCAACTTCTCGATATATCTACCAAGGTCATAGCTAAAATATCCAATCCACCCGCCTCTAAAAATCCCTTCCGGTAAATCACTAATATACTTGTCATTCCCGCGCAAGCGGGAATCCATATCCTCCACAAGCTTGTATTTAGCCAGCGCTTTCTGCAACTTTCCAAAGGGATTTTTTTCTCCAGCCCAAAATTCAAACACCTCTTTTGGCTCAGCCGCCCAGTAGCTAAATCCATCCGCATCTTTTTTGGCTATATTGCCGCCGAGAATTGATGGTAACCTCCGCCTCGCAAATATCTCGCTTACAGCCGCCAAATCTATCCCCCCTTCTTGCTTTTGAAAGAAAGCAGGGGGGCAAACCTTTTTATAATGCAGCTTGCAAAAATTAGACTTACTCGCCCTGGTGGCTGTTCCCGTCGCCATTTAATCGTCCTGCCCGCAACTGCTCTATTATCTGCACCCCACTGGAGGTGCCTATCCTTTCTGCCCCCGCCTGTAACATCTCAAGTGCCTGCTTCGCAGTCCTGATTCCGCCTGCTGCTTTTATCTTACAGTTTGGGGCAATCTCTTTCATTAGTTTTATATCTTCTATTGTCGCTCCGCCGGCAGGATGCAAGCCCGTGCTTGTCTTTATAAAATCTACGCCGGCCTGCTGGACAACTTGACAGGCAAATATCTTTTGCTCTCTTGTTAGGGCAGCCGATTCGATTATTACTTTTAGTAAAACAATCGGCCTCATCGACCGGCAAACCTTCAACACTGCCTGCAACTGATTCAATAGATATGCACCGTCACATTCAATTATCGCCGCTATATCAGCTACCATATCAATCTCATCAGCGCCGGCAAATATAACTTCTTTTGCCTGCGCTACTTTTATTTTAGTTGTGTCCGCCCCCAATGGCAGACTTATCACGCCGCCGACCGCAACCTTCGACCCCGCCAGCAGCTCCGCCGCAAGCGCCACCCATCGCCCGTTGACCGACACCGTATGAAACCCGTAGTCCTTCGCCTCCTGACATAGTTGCCTGACCTGCTCTCTTGTCGCCGTAGCGCTTATGAGCGTATGGTCTATATAGCGTGCTAATTCCTTATCTGAAATCTGCTGTCTGATATTGAGCATTAGATACTCAAGATTTAACTCTTACGGTCTGCGTATCCGTCCTTGAAATTTCTGCCAAAATGTCGATGTTGTGCCATAATTCCGACTTCTTTCGTGCAAATTTATATGCCTGTGGCGTAAACCTAAAAAAACTATAACACAACTTACCACCTTATATGCTGGTCTGATTTTTGGGGAGTATTATGATAAAAAATACTCTTACTCATAATTCTCCTTCTCCAAATAAGTGCGGTCTCAGGTCAATGAATAGATAATCTAATCCAACCAGTATTCGAGGAAGATCAGCAAGTCATTCAGATCGATTACATCATCATTCACCAGGTCGCAGACCTCCAGGTATCCAGCTTGCCCGGCACTAAGCAGCCAAGTTTGAGCAAAAAAGCTGTAATCGGCCAGGTTCACAATGCCGTCATCATTGAAATCAACGTGATCGAAAAACCTGGACCCACCGTCAAAATCAAGATATACATTGCCTGATATAGACTCCCATTGCCCGGCCCATCTTGAGTTTGAGCCGCTGGTGTAGACGATGAAGAGCCAATCGCCTGACCCAAGGTTGAATGAGGTTGACCCAGCATAATTTCCGGTATAGGGATACCAGCGGTTATAATTCTGGGGTACCCACCAATCCCGATAGTTACCCATGGAGTCATAGATCCGCAACTTTATCTGTTGACCAAAAAAGTTGAGGTTCAAAAACTCGCAAGGATCATTTATGCCCCAGGTAAGGTCCCAGTAATAGTTGACCGTGAAGGCAGTGTCGGAGTGGTAATTGAAGTGGACCTCTCCAGCCTGGCCCGCAGAGCTATATGCGTCTGAAGCGGGGGCCTGATAGAACGTGTTTATGTTGACTTGAGCTTCGTTCGCGGTCAACGGACTGATTGACCAGGACGAGCTCACCGCTCCATAGGAATCGGCGACATATGCACTGGCGCTCGTACTCCCCATGCCAGGGGTTTTAGAATCAATTTGAGTAGACACAACGTGCATACCATTATCTGTGATACTGGCCATTACCTTGTAAACACCATAATTTATCATAGAAGCATATACGCCGCAATTCGGCAGAAAGGAGCTCACCACCAGCAGGAACGCTACAACGAATAGTCGTGTTTTCATGTTACTCTCCTCCAATGTGCTTTTAACTGGGATTTCCCATTTAACATAGTATATTCTTGCTCATCTACGCCGCTGAGCCTCATTTCCAATAGAATATCAAAACTATTTTAGAAAGTCAATCGAACCGTTTCCGGCTTTAGAAGCACATCTCCGCACACTGAGCAAACTTCTGCCGGGACGTGGTCAATGACAGCCACCTGCCCTTTATGGCGCACAGTGTGCGCAATCTTGCGCTTCTAATACTCTCCCGGGCAGCTTTCGATACTACATCTCATATCTATCATCTCCTTTGGGTTGGTGTTGTCCACTTCGGTGGTTTGGCTTCATAAACTGTAATATAGAATAGTCGCCATTACCCATTTATGCAAGAATTTTAACCGAACTTATAAATTGTGAAAAAACAGACAAGTAAAATCATAAAAAAGGAAAATTTCCTGTGTCGTCTCTACAGATTTTTCAGTCTTTGCTGCCTGTCGTAATTCTTCAGGGCCGTGATTACCTCGCCAAGTTCGCCGGCCATTATTCTATCCAGGTTATAAATCGACAAATTTATCCTGTGGTCGGTAACGCGATTTTGCGGGAAGTTGTATGTCCTTATCTTCTCAGACCTGTCGCCCGAGCCTATCATAGTCTTGCGCTGCGAATCGCGCTCGGCTCTTTTTTTGCTTTCGTAAAACTCATAAATTCTGCTCTTTAGTAGCCGCCATGCCTTGGCACGATTCTTGTGCTGACTTTTGTCATCCTGCATACTAACAGTGATTCCTGTCGGGACATGTTCAAGCTTAATGGCGGAACTTACTTTATTAACTTTTTGCCCGCCTGGTCCGCTGGCCCTGCTTACGTGCTCAATTACATCGCTGGGACTTATCTCGATATCAAGCTCTTCCGGCTCGGGCAGCACCGCTACCGTTGCTGCTGAGGTGTGAATCCTGCCCTGCGATTCGGTCTGTGGCACCCGCTGGACGCGGTGGCAGCCCCCCTCATATCGCAATTCGGCCCACACACCCGGGCCCTTTACGCTAAATATCGCCTCGCGTAAGCCGTTTTTATCTGTTACGCTGAAATCAAGCGGCTCGGCCTTCCACTTGCGGTCCTCGGCATATTTTACATACATATTATAAAGGTCTCTGGCAAACAGGGCCGCCTCCTCGCCGCCAGTGCCCGCTCGTATTTCCATAATCACAGAGTCGGCATCCATCTCGTCGCTCATCATAAGAGCATCTTCAAGCTCCCTGAGCAACACGCTCCTTTTATCCTCAAGCTGTTGCAGCTCTTCTTGAGCTAATGCCTTGAATTCTTTGTCGGCAGTATCATCTTTTAATATCTGCTGGGCGCCTTCAATGCCTCCAATCGTCTCCTTATAATCGTGATATTTCTTAACTATCGTTCGCAGCTTTCCTTGCTCTTTAGACAACAATTTTATCCTGGCGTGCTCTTTTGCAATAGCAGGGTCGGCAAGCTGTTTATCAATTTCACTATAGCGAGCCTCGAACCCATCGAGTTTTGTAACCAGAATGTTCTCTTCTTTAACCATAAAACTCAAGACACACGCGTGGACATAAATGACACAGACTTCGACACTCGATATTTAGCAATTGCCTGTGTGCTCGCATCATACCAAAATACAAGAGCTCCTATTGCTGGTTTATCAAAATAGGAGCTCATATTGTAGCCGAAAAAGCAGCTATTGTTTCTGGTCTTTTTTATTTGTTTTCATATACGTTGTGCCGTATTTCTTCTGGAAACGTTCTATCCGCCCGGCTGTATCGATATACTTTTGCTTACCCGTATAGAACGGATGGCACACAGAGCAAATCTCTGCGTGGATTTCCTTCGCAGTGCTGCGGGTCTCGAACGTATTGCCGCAGCCGCAACGAACCACAACCTTATGGTATTCTGGATGTATCTTTTTCTTCATAAATTCAATTCTCCGAAATAAATTATAAATCACATTATAACACGCTTCTTCAGAATATCAATAAAAACTTTTCTCGTGCTGACCCATTTTTTAAGATACCTATATATGCAGGTGTGACTTGAAAGCCATATAAGCGTATCTATGCTGTCTTTTGTCCAACGTAGTAAAATTTTTAACGGTTCCGAGCAATTGACTATACAATCTTACCTTAATTGCCCTGAAACTCGACTTTTACGGCTAAATCACTGAAAAAAATGGGTCGTCGCCGGCTTATTGCCCTTGTAATCGTCCTAACCTGCGGTATAATGCTTCCTTACAGGAACATTACGGACGGTTCCCCTTTGAATAAAACAACAGGTGCGATATGGCAGAATGTAGGGTGGGGCTTGCCTCACCAAATCCTTATTGTTTAGCCCGCCAATTTATTGGCGGGTTGGTTTCGCCCCGCCTTTTAAGGCGTGGTTCTTATTGCCCTTGTAATCGTCCTAACCTGCGGTATAATGCTTCCTTACAGGAACATTACAGGCGGTTCCCCTTTGAATAAAACAGAGGTGCGATATGGCAGAGAACATTTTGTATTACGGCGATAACTTGGAAATACTCCACCGCTATATCGAAGACGAATCGGTTGACCTTGTCCATCTTGACCCGCCTTTCAAAAGCGACCAGGATTATAACATCCTCTTCGCCGACTCTACCCCTATCTCTCGCAATCCTGTTTTTGCGTCTGTCTTTCCGTCCCTTACAACCCATATTCTGCTTGCATACTTTTCTCCGTCGTGTTACATTCCCCATTAGGATTATTCTGAAGGGATTCGGTTATGAGTGGTGACGTAAGTGACAAGAAAAGACTAATCTCCGTTACCCAGGGAAATATTAACCATAGTCACATTTACATAAGCGGCCACCATGACTTCTTCCCGAAAGAGTGTCATGGGCAATTAATAGCCTTCAAACAAAACATCAAGACTTGAATTTTGGAATACATAAATGAGCACTTCAAAAGAGCAGAACTATGGTGCTCCTTGGACACGAGAGGAACTGATTCTTGCATTTGACCTGTATTGCCGAATTCCCTTTCGCAAAACTAAAGCATCAAATCCAGAGGTCCAGCGATTGGCGATGTTGATCAAGAGAACTTCCGCATCAGTTGACCGGAAATTAGGGAATTTTGGAGCATTTGATCCCGAACTCAAAAGAAGAAACATATCGGGACTTATACATGGTAGTAAACTGGACAGAGAAATCTGGGATGAGTTTCACAAAAATTGGAATACTCTTGTGCTTAGAGCAAGAAATCTTCGTGAATCATTAGGGGGTACTCCGAAAGACCTCATAGAGATCGAATTTCCGAAAGGCCCTTCCGAACGGGAAATAAAAGGCAAGCAGAGAATTCATCAATCATTTTTTAGGCAAGCAGTATTGAGCAGTTACGAATATACATGTTGCATTACAGGTATAAACATTCCTGAGTGTTTGACAGCAAGT
>Ga0315293_10001234_pt1 | contig 24868 bp, 20 predicted proteins | sample YL17G13_20_MG_FD_203071 | JGI IMG/M metagenome (GOLD analysis project Ga0315293, IMG submission 203071) | Sediment microbial communities from Yellowstone Lake, YNP, Wyoming, USA - YL17G13_20 | ecosystem: Environmental > Aquatic > Freshwater > Lake > Sediment | place: USA: Wyoming | collected...
TCTATTCCTGTCTCTATACAATATACGTAATCCTTTAGCGCTGGGTTCCATCTTAGTGAGGGGATCGATGATACGATAGACTAGCCTAAAGTCCGTGATGATTCTGCTTCATCTCAGCAAAGATTCGTATTAAATATATTTTTTCCCGTGAGGCAAAAAGCCCATTTTCCTCCATTCTTCTCTCACTTCTTCATAAGGAATAGGGAGGGGAATCCCTTGGGCGTGTTTGGCCTTGATCGTATCCGCCAAGATGAGGGAAGGACAGCGGGACCGCAGGGGTGCGGGCACGGCTTCACGCATTTTCACAAATATTTTGGAAAAGCTTTCTTCCCTGATGTTCCCGAAGGTTACCGGAACAAACACGCAAGGCTCTACGTTCCCTAGGGAGTCGATATGAAATTGGGATAGCCCGGCCATAAGACAGCCCAAATTCTCCGGCGCTTCAAAAAAAGCTGGATAAACCACCAGGGGATGATTTTTGAACCTCGAGGACGAGTTGGCCTTCAGGAAAAAATTACGGACTGTGGCCCTGTCAACATCCGTGAAGAGGTCTTCCTCAGACTGGCCGAAATATCCCCCGCACGGCCTGGGTTCGAGTAGACGGACGATACCCACTTCGAGGTCCCGGGCCAGGTCAAGAAACGGTTCGAGACGGCTCGGCCGGACGAGGTCCCTGGTGAGGCAGGTGTTCAGGTAGGTCATCAGGCCGGCCTTACGCAGGATGTTTATGGCTTGGACGGCTTCCTGGAAAGCGCCGCTATAGCCCCGGATGGAGTCGTGGCGGCGGGGGTCGCAATCATCCAGTCCCACCCCGACCGCCGACAAGCCCGCTTCTTTTAGTGCTTCCGCTTTTTCCGGCGTCAGGGCATGGCCGGAGGTATGGATATGGAATTCGGACAAGTCTTTGTCCGCCCCAGCCAGCAGCGCGACGACGGCCTCGAAATCGAGCATCGGTTCTCCGCCGGAGAGGGTGATGATCCCCACGCCCAGGTCCTGAAGCTCGGCCACGGTTCTTTTCCATTGGCCGAGGGAAACGCCGGCCTCCGGAGACAGGTTGAATTTCTCATAACAATGACGGCAGTCGTAGGCACATTTTCGGGTTACGGCCAGGATGACGACGTCCACTTGGCCCTTCCAGGGTGTTCCGGCCGCGGCGATGTTCAAGCCCCCCTTGGCCACCATGCGGTCGTATGGCTTGGAGGGGAACCTGGGCAGGGTCAAACTGTGGTAGAAATGGCCTCCCAGGCGAACGATCTTTTTCATTTTCGCTTTTTTTTGGATGCGGTAGGTCTTGAGCAGCCCGCCCCGTGAGGGATTCAGGGAGAAAAGGGGGTAGTCTTTTCTGCGGAGGAGATATTTCAGGAGGGAACTACGAAGTTTCAATTTCAAAGGCAGGGAGCGCCAACCTTGATAGATCTTAATGCCGGCCGGACTCTTAGAGGACATCAGCGGGCCGCCGCGCCGCTCCCCATCTCCGATTTCCATTTCTGGTATTCCCGGCAAGCATACTGGATCACAGATCCTGGCTTGGTACGGAAATTCTCCAGAAGCTCCGTTTGCGGCTCTCCTTGAGCTTTCAAATGGATGTCGTAATAGCCCGACACCCTGGCGAAGATGGAGCGCTCCCCGCCCGCCTTCCGCGGCGGAGCGATGAAGGAAATCTCCGCCCAATCCCCCGTCCTGGGCATGGCGAAGTATCGGCCGTCCGTGAGTGACAGTGCTTCTCGGATATCCCGGCCCTGATGGTCCGAAGCTTCAGCGGCCGCTATTTCGGTCCCCACGACGGTCAGGTCGTCTGAATAATCCACGGCTACCCGGTTGATCATCCAGAACCCTACGGGCGGCGTGAGCTTGATCTTGAGGACGTCGCCCGGGACGTCTCCCACATCCAGAATGTAGACTCTATCCTCCGAAATAAAAGGGCCCCCGCCGAGAAGCAGGCCTTTCGACTTCCATTGTCCGGCCGTCTCGACCCGGACCTGCAGGCGGAACAGCTCTTCCCGCAGGGTCCATTGTTGTCTCTGGAAGAAGGCGGGCCCCGAGGCGTTGACTTCTCGATAGAACTCCTGGACCCCGGTCCCGTTGAGCTCGAGCAGCCGTTTGATCATCTGCGAACCCCACAGTGTGTTGCAGCCGTTGAATAGGAATTTCACTTTCTTAGCCCCCTCCGGCTTGGGGAACTCGAAGACGAGCTCGTCCTTCCAGGAGTTTCGACTGGAAGAGATCTCATCCTCGGGGGTTTTCCAGTAGATCCAATCCTTCTTTTGAACCTGGGGCGAAATATCTCTGCCGTTCTGGTCATAGGCCCTGACTGGCGGCGCCGGCTTGGCCAGCCTATGGAAGGTTCCTTTTTCATCGGGAACGACGAGGATTTCAGCGGGATGATCGACGGCGACGAGCGTGAGCTCGTCCGTATATTGCGTTTCATCCACCTCATTAGTCAGCCGGAGTTTGTAGCGGCCGTCCACTTCTTTGAGATTTTCCAATTCACACCACTCGGTCCTCTTGAGGCCTTCGCATATCGCCCCGCCGTAGGGCTCGGCGTCAAAGACGTATCGCTCGCCGTCGAAAGAATAGATGAACGGACATGATTCTTTCGTGAGTATCCAGATCAAGTAAAGGCCGGCATAGATGCCGGCAGCAACACCGATGATAGCGCTAGCGCTAGCCAGAAACGTGAGAGGGCCATTCACTTTTCTCACCCAGAGCATCTCAACTTGAGAGAGAGGAATGCTAGTCATCGTTTGGCCATAAATTTTCCCGTCTTTCTCGTAAGCGAGCTTCAACTTAATGGTCTTGCCGTCTTTTGTGGTTATGGTTGTCGTCTGGTCCCGTCCATTAATCTCCATCTCTTTTTTCTCGACGTCGGCGAGATCGATGACAAAATCGGACTTCAAGTATGGACTGACCACGCTATCTCCAACGATCCTGCCCGGCGCGTGCTTGGGGAATTCAAAATACTCACCGGATTTTTTGGCCACGGCCAAAACCTCCGTGTTACTCCCTACGGCCTGTTCGACCGTGATTTTATTCTTTTCATAAATGACGCAGGCGATCTCGAACCAGATGAAAAACAATAACGTGAAACATCCTGTGATTTTTCTAGCCATGCAACCCTCCTCTTGAACCAGCCGCTCATACAATATTATCGAAACTTTTTAAAGTCAATTCTCCGCCCCACGATGCCCTAGAAATGAAAAGAGAATGCCGCGCCCAGGGACGCGTTCCCAAGCCGCAGCTTCTGGGCGGGGATTTGAGGATTTGGATACCCAGGCGCCTGCTGAGAGGGAATCCAAGCGTAATCCGCGGCCAATCCCAGAGAGAAAAAAGAGCTGAGGGGCACCGTGATTTCCGTGAAAACAACGCCGCTTAGGAACCATCGCGATATGCCAAACTCCGTTTTTTCATCCACCCAATATGGATTTAGGGGAATACTGTAGCCGTTGGATGTTTTCAAATTGAAATTCACTTTGGCGGCCCCCAATCCCATTCCGATTCTCCATTGAAGCCGGCTTGGCAACAGCCCACGCAGAGGCTGATAGAGGCCGCACGCATAGTAGGCCGTAGAAGTCAGTTTGACGCCCGCCCAGGATTCATTATTATAATTATTACTGTATTTTTCTCCACTGACGGATGGTTCGCCAAGGAACATCACCGCGACACCGGTCTCCAGCCTGGGATTTAGGGATACAGTGAACTGAAGCCTGCGCACCAGGTTTAGAGAAGAGGCGATTTGGGCATAGTCATAAACTGGATGGTGATAATTATAATAAGAATACTCGTATTCATTAACATTGCAGCCGGTTTTTTTGAAAATGTTGGAATAGCGATTGGCAATGTTCAAAAAAACTTTTCCCCCGTAGACGGACACATGGAACTTCCTTGGTTCGATGTTCATGGATCCGGACAGGATTCTTCTCAGCCTATCCCATTCAGCCTGCCGGTCGATATCGCTCCCTTTTAAATCGAAGGATATGGAGTCCTTTTCCAATGCCGCTTCTGCGGCATATCCCATCCCGGCCCCGGCTGCGAAAAAGGCTAGTTGAAGAAGCCAGCTGTTTTCAATATTTCCACGCAAAAAAACTGCTGGCTGGTCCTTCGCTCCATGGAAAAGCAAGTTTCCGCCATAAATCCCCAATAAGATCCCATAAAGCATGCCTTGACCATGTTCAGGGTCTCTGCCGATACTGACACGGGATATGTTTTTAAAATCAATTGATTCATCGCGGCCGCCGGTCCTCAGGATGAGAGCCGAGCTGCTCATGCCGGTTAAGAGTCCCGAGATGAGCTTCTCTTCCTTCAACTTGATCACGACATTACTAAAAAGAAAATCAGCCGACACCGTCTCGATACGTTCATCTTGGTTCAAACCGGTCTCGCCGCCCTGGGCGGCCAAGCTGACCAATAAAAAAGCCAAAATGGGACAGAAAGCTTTTTTCATGTTTAGACTCCGTTTCCCCTTGTTCATATTATATTAATAAATCGAGGAGAATAAAAGGTTGTTAAGATTTTGTTAAAAAGTTGGTAAAATTTTATGAAGACATATTTTCTTTGCCTAGTTGCTGCTCTGCTTATAAAGTCAACCTAAAGCAAAACTTTTCCCCGGGTGACGCCGGTGTGACAGATTTGGTTGAATTAAGCTGAAACGACAAATCGCCTTAAAAGTGAAGGAAATAGGAAGCGCGCCCGGAGGGATTTGAACCCCCGACCTTTGGATTCGAAGTCCATGTTTCCCATCTCATAATAACTTCAATCTAATAAACTTAGCATAGTATCCAAAATAAGAGTGTCGTTTTTTTGACGTCCTTATTCCGATCATCCCCAAACGAGATTAATCACAATTGCGGCTCGGCTCTTGAGACAACCACTTTTTGAGCCAGTTCGGCCAGCGACTTCATTCCAGCAGCCAGCACGCAGAGGAGCACGGGCTCGGCCCGGGGCGCATCGTCTCTAAGGCCCTCCACCACTTTTCGTAGTCCTTCTTCCACGACGAGTAGATGCTGGCGATCGCCCCTTTGCAGGCGCGCAGCTACCCACAGTAAATGGAAGAGAACCGGAATTTTAAACTCAAGAGAACCTCTTTCCGCGCCTCTTGGAGCGATTGGAGCTTATTATACGAGCCTATTTTGGATGCCTGAGACAGCCACAGAGCTATCCAGAAATGGTGGAAAATCGCATAGATATACCCATTTCCTCAACGGGCACCGCGGGCGGCCTCCGGGTCGCCCGCCCGCACTCTCTGGCTGCCCTTGACATATTCAGAGTCCCAATTTATGCTTCCGCCCGGTAGAGAAATGGGGACCTCGAGCCGAAACTACGGCTGCAGGCGGGCTGAGCCGTAAAGGAAATTCTTACTCATTCTCATTTGATATAGACGGCCGAGAGGCCGGGATATTCGCATAGGAGGGGGATATGCAAAACATTTCTGATGCAAATAACATAAGGGAATATGTTTATCAGACATATATATTACCTGCTAAAAAAAATGGGCTTTCCGAAGTAAGTGTATTGGCAAGGATAGTCCATGAAGAAATGGGATTTAAGAAACAGAATTACCCAAATATCATTCGGGCTTTAGTCCGCGAAAAAATGAAGATCCGATATGGGTTAAAAACTATCAGGAGAGAGCCTCCTGCAGATGGACCAAATGTCCAGATAACCTTCATCATTAAATGAATGCATTACATAATGAATTATAACGCCTTAGAAAGATAGGAGATATAGGGTGATATATAGAAATATTTTGCTTATTGAAAAACATCTGAATCAAGGATATTAATATATTCCTGCGAAAAACAAAAGGAGCGTAAAATGAAGCGCTTTATCGGATCCCTTGGCATAGCCCTTTTGTGTGCCTCTTGCGCCACGCCTTTTCAGAGAATCGGATTTATGGGCGGATACTCGGAGACGCAACTGAGCGAAAATATATTCCAAGTATTCTTTCGAGGAAATGGATATACGAGCGAAGAAAGAGCTTCGGATTTCAGCCTTCTCCGATCCGCTGAACTCGCGTTAGCTTTTGGATTTAAATATTTTATTATTATTGATACAGGAAGTTCAACTAAGCTCTCTACATATACTACACCGAGGACAACACATACAAATGGGAGTGGAACTATCAGCGGTAATACGGTTTTGGGCACAGCAACAAGTTACTCTACTGGCGGACAAACCTATCTGATTTCCAGGCCACGCGCAACAAATACGATAATATGTTTTAAGGACAGACCTGATTTTAGTGGAATTTATTTCAATGCTGAATTCGTAGGTAATTCAATTCGTTATAAGTACTCAATTCCAAAACGTTAATGATCAGATCCGAGGCGCGGAACAACTTTCATCAAAGAAGGCCCAGGGAAAGGGACGCCTGATGGCGATAATTACCCTACCTTTTCATAAAAAACTCTATTCGTAGGGTAATTCCTTGGATCGCCCCAATCGATCTATCTAAATTTCTAGAACGCAATTAAAAGAAATACATTGCCAGGAGAAATCGTCCAGGGGCTCGGAGCAGACCAGCGTCAGCGACGGGGTTTGATGGGATTGGAGCCGATAGTACGAACCGGTGTCGGTTTGCCGGCAATAGACCTTTGTCGCGGATAGGCCACCGCCGCCTCAGGGCGCCTTCCAGGAATATCTCCTGGCCGCTGATCTCCCGGTCGAATATTTTTCATGACCTTTTTTCAGAGCGGGGGGAGGTCCGGATGAATTCCGCCCTATCGGGCACCCCTGACGCCTTCCGGGTCGCCCGTCCCCGTGCTCAAACTGTCCTTGCCGTGTCCTGAGCTCTAATTAATACTTCCCCACGATGGTTGGATGGGATTATCGAGGTGAAAACGCGGCCGCGAACAGGCGCAGCCGAAAAGCAATTTCTTATCCCTAGAACTGGTGCATACGCTTGACCTGCCCTCCTTAAATCGGTCCAGGTATAATGAGTGGAACCTGGGTGCGGGTCAATGCTTGAAAATCTCACTTCAGAGGTGGTACATTGAGTGGGGTTATGTCACTGCCACGCCAGGAAATATAGTATAAAGCAACGCTAAAATGAACGAAAAGTCGTCTGGTTCCGACCCCCGCGAGGATTCGGAGCTTCGACGCTTCGAGTCTAAGCTCGAGGAGGCGCGCAAAGAGCTACTGGAGACTACCACCCGGTCACGATTGCTACATACTCCCTTCGGAAGTTCACGTACTAAGATTATCGAGATACAGAATGAGCTGGCCGAGCAAGTTTTTAGGATCCTGGTGCATGAAGGGAGGGCAACGAGCTTTCTCCCATCGCGGGAGGAAGCTGAAGATGAAGTTGGGATTCTTCCACTAACGCAACCCGATGATGAAAGTGTGGGCGCTGCTGGGATCGCTCGTCATCACACAGAAACGAGGCTTCAGACTGCACTCTCGTCAGAAAAACTTCAAGCGCGCCTACGCGGCATTGCCTACGACGCGCAGACGATCGAGAGCGAGCAAGGTGTCAATATCCTCTACGTTGCTCTCGGATTCCTGAAGTGGTATGAACCAAAGGAATTCAAAAAGCCACGTTATGCGCCACTGATCCTCGTCCCCGTCAGGCTTAATCGCGCAGGTGCGACTGAACGTTTCAAAATCACCTACTCAGGTGAAGATCTCGGTACCAATCTCTCACTGCAGCAACGTCTTAAGGCGGAGGGGATTGATTTTCCGGACCTTCCGGACCCCGATGATTTATCGCCAAATGCCTACGCCGCAGATGTCGCCAAGCGTGTCTCTGGTCTGGCAGGCTGGGAGGTACAAAGGGATAGAATTGCGCTTGGCTTTTTCTCCTTTGCCAAGCTCATGATGTACCGCGACCTTGATCCAGACATGTGGCCGCTCAATAGTGGACTTCGGGATCACCCCATTATCAGGGGACTTCTTGGAGAAGGTTTTCGCTCTCAGCGAGAACCACTTCTGCCGGATGATACCCCCATTGATCCACTAATCGACATTAGTACGGCTGCTCATGTTGTTGATGCCGATAGCTCGCAGATGCTTGCGATCGAAGATGCTCGCAATGGCCGCAACCTTATCATCCAAGGACCACCGGGAACAGGTAAATCTCAGACGATCACCAATCTTATCGCGTCTGCCGTCCAAGAGGGCAAACGGGTTTTGTTTGTGGCTGAGAAGATGGCGGCCCTTAATGTTGTCCGCAATAACCTTGATCGGATTGGGCTCGGCCAGATGTGTCTTGAGCTTCATAGTCACAAGGCTAAGAAAAAGGTTGTCCTTGCTGATCTTGAGCAGACATATCAGTTGGCTGGCGCTCGCCGCATGGCTAATTCAAAACTTGCTGAGGATTTACGTGCCGCGCGCGACGTGCTAAACGATCACGTCAAGCGGATGCATACACCGCTCGAACCGTTAAACATAACGCCTTTCGAGGTATTCACGAAGCTCGCGCGCCTAGCGGGAAGTGGGGTGCCGCCTCCAGACTTCCAGCTGCCTGCCGCACAAGGCTGGACAAGACCGGACATGGATGATCGGACGCGATCTATGGAGCGGTTGGCAGCCCATGTGGAGGTAATGGGAGTGCCGGCCCGGCACCCGTGGCTGGGCGCTAACATCCCTGTAGTTCTACCACAAGATGCCGAGCGGATAGCTGCCCGAGCCCAGAAATTGTACGATGCGGTGGCTGAACTGGTCGACCGTAGTGAAGCGCTTGGCGCCTGCGCTGGAGCCTCAATTTTAACCTTAGCAGAAGCGTGGGAAGTAGTTCGCTTAGGCGAGATCCTGGGGCGAGCACCAGATCTCGATACTACCGCTATTGGCAACGAGGCGTGGGTCCTTCATCGTAAAGAGATTGCCGAACTTGTCGCCAAGGGTTCTGCGTACACGAGTGTGCGTCGCCAGCTAGGAGCAACGCTGGTCCCGGAGGTATGGGATCAGGACTTGACTGGGATACGCCGCGCGTTTACAGAGCATGGGCACTCGTGGCTACGATGGCTTAGAGCTGACTATCGCTTAGCAGTGAAGCGCTTCGAGGGCCTTCATATGGGAGCGGCTCCCAAGCGGTTACCTCAGCGACTCAAGATTCTGAATGATGTATCCACAGGGCAAATAGCCAGGCAATATGTGCGAGAACTCAACGAAGTGGGTGCCTCGGCGTTCGGAAGGAACTGGATAGGAGATTGCTCGGATTGGGCGATACTGTCAGCCATCGAGATGTGGGAGCGCGAGTCTCGCCATGTTGAGCTTCCTTCTGGATGGCAAAAAAACGTCAGCGCAGTTGGGAATCTGGCTATATTCACTGACAAAGCGGCCGTATTCTCACGAGATCTCGAGGCGCAGATCCTGCAGGTTCGGCAGCTATTTGAAGATTTGTCCTTCGACCTGCAGGAGGGGCTCCAGGCCGCCGATTTCAATTCTGTCTCCTTGTCGTACCTACGAGATCGCCTAGCGGTCTTTGCCAAGAATTCCGGTCGGCTGCAGCAGTGGTGCTCGTGGCGAATATGGAGTCGAGAGGCACGCGAAAAGGGACTGGATGACTTGGTCGATCGGCTACAAGACGGGCGCCTCGCAGCTGGAATCGCGCTAGACCTGTTTCGTTTCGCCTGTTACGAGGCGCTTGCCCGCCTAGTCTTCGCGACGCATCTCGAGCTGCGGGTATTCGATGGGCGGTCCCACGAGCGCGTATTGGCCGAGTTTAAGCGGCTAGATCGTGAGCGGCTTACACTTGCGAGGCGCGAGGTTGAAGCACAGCATTTGCAGATGATGCCGAAGGGGGATCGAGATGTCGGCGAAATTGGCGTCCTTGCTCATGAATGGCATAAGCAAAGACGTCACCTGCCTCTCCGCCAACTCATCAAAAAGGCTAGCCGTGTTATGCAGCTGATCAAGCCGGTCTGGATGATGTCGCCGATGTCATTGGCGCAGTTTGTCGAGCCGGGATCGTTGACCTTTGATCTGGTCTTGATGGACGAAGCTAGTCAAATCCGTCCCGTGGAAGCACTCGGTGCCGTAGCACGTGGATGTCAGATTGTGGTGGTTGGCGATGAAAAGCAGCTACCGCCAACGTCATTCTTCGATCGGGTTGCTGCCGAGGATGTTGATCTTGTCGAAGATGAGGAGTTCCAAGCTGCGGACGTTGAGAGCATTCTTGGCCTTTGTACAGCACAAGGAATTCCTAGCCGAATGCTGAGGTGGCATTACCGGAGTCAACATGAGTCCTTGATCGCTATTTCGAATATCGAATTCTACAAAAAGCTCTTCATAGTTCCCTGTGCGCACTGCGAAGACCTTGGACTCCGTTTCAGAAAGGTCAACGGTGTTTATGATCGAGGGCGCAGCCACACCAATCGTGTCGAAGCGCAGGAGGTGGCACGCGCCGTGCTGGACCATGCTCGCCGATACAAGCGCTCAGATCGTTATCCGGATGGTATGTCACTCTGTGTAGGGACGTTCTCGATCGCTCAACGTGACGCAATTCTCGATGAACTCGAGCTGCTTTGGCGGCAACATCATGAAGTGGCTATGTTCTTTGATCCAAACTCATCCGAACCTTTCTTTGTCAAGAACCTTGAATCGATTCAGGGGGACGAACGCGACGTAGTATTTATATCGGTTGGTTATGGACCAGATGCTGATGGCTATGTTGCGATGGGATTTGGCCCGCTCAGCTCGCAAGGGGGGGAGCGTCGCCTGAACGTGCTAATAAGTCGCGCGCGGCGCAGGTGCGAGGTCTTCTCATCGATCACCGCCGCGGATATTGATCTTGCGAGAACGCAAAGCTTTGGCGTACGTGTGCTCAAGAGCTTCTTGAAGTTTGCAGAGACCGGACAACTCGATCAATCAACTGTCAAGGAGCGCCCTATAGATTCTGACTTTGAGGAAGACGTCGGTAGTGCGCTTGCGGCTCTCGGATACCAAGTAGAGCATCAAGTGGGTATAGCAGGTTTCTTCATAGACGTGGCGATTAAGGACCCTGATAAGCCGGGCCGATACCTTGTAGGTATCGAATGCGACGGCGCTACTTATCATAGTTCTCGATCAGCTCGCGATAGGGATCGATTGCGAGAACAGGTGCTCCGTGATCGCGGCTGGCGAATCCATAGGATCTGGAGTCTAGACTGGTATAGGCAACGCCATGAGGAGTTGCAGCGGGCGGTGGCCGCAGTCGAGGCGGCGCGATTCTCCGCCGTCCCTCCTCCCCCGCCTGCTCATGATATCGATGAAGCCTTCAACCAGGATTGTGTAGAAGGCACTGATCCCTCTTGTAAACAAAACCAAAAAGATGCTTTCGTAGAAGCGTCCAGAAATCCTTACGTCGAGGCGGACTTTAAGGAGCAGATCGGTGTCGAACCACACGAAGTTCCACTCTCTCGGAGGGCGGCTATTCTGGTTCGAATCGTCGAAGTCGAAGGCCCAATCCACAAGGAGGAGGTCGGACGCAGATTTGCGACGATATGCGGGAAAGAACGTACAGGGAACCGCATCCAAGCTGCAACAAAGGAGGGGCTCAATTATGCGCTCCGGCAGGGAAAGCTGTACCGAGACGGATTTTTCTTCTCGGTGAAGCTTCTTGCCGAGTGTTGCCCTCGGGACAGGTCTGCAACGGTCTCGCTTACGCTGAGAAATCTGGAGATGCTCCCGCCAGTCGAGATCAAAACTGGGCTACTGCGCATCGTCAGAGACCATATCGGAGTGGAAATCAAGGACGCGATTGTGGAAGTAGCCCGGATGTTAGGATTTCAGCGCACTGGCCAAGAACTTCATGGTGTCATCGATAAGCAGCTCCAAGCGATGCTTGATGAGGGCGCGTTACTACTTAAAAATGGGAATAGACTATATATATCTTCCACGCGCAATTCTTGAGCGCGGGCGCTCAGATAAAAGTTTCCTTGTTGGGGCCTAATTTGCTTAAGTTGGTCTGACCCAAACTCGGCTTGATAAGTGCTGTCAAGCGAAGTTCAATAATCTCATCAAAATCAAGGAGGGGAAAATGAAGCGCATTGCTATTGCAGTCAGCGTTGTAGTCTTGGTCCTCGCCGTCGGCGCCCAGGCGCAAACCCTGGCACAGACAAAGAGCGGGGGTGTGGAACAAGAGCTGATTAAGCTGGAGAACGAGTGGGCTGACGCCTGGGTTAAGCGCGACGTCGCATTCTTTGACCGGATTATAGCAGATGACTATACGTGGACGTCCTCCGAAGGCATCGTCTGGACCAAGGCCCAGGACCTTGCACTCGTAAAATCTGGGAAGGACGTGATTACGTCCTGGGTGCTCGCTGAGATGAAGGTTCGCGTTTACGGAGACGCGGCGGTGGTCACTGGCCGCAGCACGGTCAAAGAAACGTATAAAGGCGAGGATGTCAGTGGTCAGTATCGATGGACACATACCTGGGTCAAGCGTGCTGGACGTTGGCAGTGCGTAGCCGGGCATAGTTCGGAGACAGCCCAGGAATAGGGCATCGGCGAACGAACGTAATTTGACACTCGCTATCTGATTAAGTATTGGTCAGACTACTTCAGGAAACGTCATCTCAGTGTTGAGCCAGCGGCCAAAGATCGTCGCGGCCAATCCGACTGCGATTGCCGCCATCCACCATGCCGCAGAGCAGTACGGAAAAATACCCAATTCCTTTGAGGAGGCCGGTTGAATAATGGGCCGCCAGCCTCGTCATATGGCTGACACAGCATTCGAGGCGGATCAGGCACCGAATGTTGCGACCGTCCGCTGCTCTGATACAGTTTACTCGTCGTCCTTGAGAACCTATTTCGTAGCTGGTGCGCCTGAACGGATCTGTGCATTAGGTAACCTTAACATCCTGTCCTTTTCTTTCTTCAAGAATTGCCCCGTAGGCCCGCATCTCAATCTTGGGCGGGGCTTTTGCCCACGGGGAAGGAGAAAAGGCCCCACAATGCGCTTGGCGCATTTTTCGGGCATGTTCTATGCAGCTTCTAGATGAAGAGATAAGAAGGTCGCAAGTTCAAGTCTGGCTGTGATCGATTAATTAAGTCATTTGAGTCCGCCTTCAGCTATTTCGAGCCAACTTGACACCCTATCAAACTGGTTTTATGATTTACGACAAGGGGCAAGGCAAAGCTAGCGAAAGTTCAACTCCAACCGGGAAGTGCGACGCAGCCCACTTGTTGGTTGACGGATTGGCGGACTGTCTATGAGAAATGTCTTCCTGAGCTATAGTAGTAAGAACTCCGATGAGGTGAGTGCCTTCGCTGCCCAGCTTCGGGCGCGGGGCATTCGCGTCTGGCGCGATGTCGATGTACTTCCTGCTGGCCAACAAACCGAAAGCGAAATTCGCCGCGCTATCTCTGCGGAGTGCTGGGGGCTCACTGTCTACCTTACTCCTGAGAGCATGATTGCGGACTTCGTCATGAGCGTCGAGCTGCCCGCGGCCGTCAATAAACAAAAGATCGACCCCGGATTTCCAGTAGTTCCGGTGTTCCGATCAATTATATTGGAGGAAGCCAAGAGAGCCTCGTTGACGAAGCTTGGAGTAGACCTGACCGCCTACAATGGCCACATCATAGGGAGCGATGTAGCGGACAGTTCCGACCTCCAGCCCCATCTTCGGATTTCGGCGAATAAGGTTCTACGAGAGTACTTAAGTCGAGCGTTCAATCCGAAGCAACCCGAATATGATCGTAATCTCCGTCTGGATTTCCATACCTGGCCCTTTCGCTGGAGCTGTCCCCCTCCGGAACTGGACTTGGACTGGTCCCGTTTCTTCTCCAAAGAGCCGTTGCCATCTTACTCTGTCTGGCAATCGCTTCTTCTTCCGGCACTTGATGACGTGAAAGATGCTTTGGCCGAAATCACAGGCCCCAGAACGCTCTATGTGCGCGCAAAGGCGTGCTTATCGGCAGGGCTTGCACTTGGCTTCACTTTTCGCCAGCCGTCTGGCTTCAATATAGAGATCGAACAGGATGGCCAGATGTGGTCAACGGCAGCTTCAATAAGCCAGGAGGGTGCCCTAAGATTGACAGAGGAGGGTGGCGATATCCATAGTGCTGCTCTTGCGGTCCAAATGAGTATCTCGGAAGATGTATCTCCTGCCGTGAATCGGTATGCGCAGAAGAGAGGGCGTGATTTCCGGGCACGACTTCGGTTTGAACCTCACGGCGGACCGGGACGGAGCAGCGTGCCTGACTGGCAGTCCGCCATAGACATGGCTGCGCAAGCTGGTAAACGAATACGACAAGCTCGCGATGACTTCAGGGCCGAGGAGATTCACTTCTTCGCATCAATGCCATTGGGGCTGGCGGTTCTACTAGGGCACAAGCTGAACGCGTGCGGCACCATTCAATGCTACGAATTCGAAAACCTCTATAGCTCCTACCGTCCTTCTTGCCTACTCGGAGGCCAACGATGACAGTAGGCCTGGCATTCGACCTCTTCAAGAGCGCTCTCGAGATCACACAGTCCGAACAGGACGCAGCGAAGTCCAGTCAAGCAATGCTCCGGGATCGACTGGGGGGACGACTCGCCATACTCGACGACTTCCTCAGTGGCTCCTACAAGCGCGATACGAAGATCAGGCCTCTTTCTGATATCGACCTTTTTTTAGTTCTAGATCCCGGTTGCTTCACATTAGGCCCTGCAAGAGTGCTTGGGCTGGTAGCGTCACATCTGAGGGCTTCCTATCCAACTAGCCGGCTGCGTGTCCAGAACCGCTCTGTGAACCTTGCGTTGATTAGGTTTGGATTTGATGTGGTACCTGCCTTCCACCGTCGAGGAGGCGGATTCCTGATACCGAGTATGAAAAGCAATAGTTGGGTCAGTACGGACCCGAAGGCACATGAAATAGCAGTATCAAATGCGAATCTGGCGTGTGGAGGGAAATTGAAGCCGTTGATTAAGATGGTGAAGTGTTGGAATCGAACTCGTAAGGACAGACTGCAATCGTTTCATCTTGAGGTTATGGCCCTGGAAGTCATTAGTCCGCCTGTTTATGACTATCAGACGACTGCTTTACGGTTCTTCGTACAAGCAGCCGACCGCATACAATCACTGTGCTTCGACCCTGCGGGACTTGGCCCGCCTATCGATGACTACTTGACCAGGAGTGGACGGTTGGCTGCTACTCGTCAACTTATGGTGGCCGCTCGCCTTGCCGCACGAGCTCTTGAATTCGAAAGGCGAAGGCACAGCGTTGCTGCCATAGCAGTGTGGAGGCAAGTCTTCGGTAAACCATTCCCTGTGCCTGCTTAGGATTTTCAAAAAAAGAAACTGAAGAAGAGTCTGCCTCTACCAGATCATCTAGGAAGTGGTTGAGCGCTACCTCTGCAGCTTAGTCATCTTTCGATTATGTTATATGAAGATTCAAGGGGAGGAAATTAGGAAAAATTGAGGAAGTTTAATTAGTTGACATAATGCTTATTATGCGACACAACTCCCGCAGCTATCAATTTCCTTTTCTTACCTTCATATGGTGCCGGAGGGTGCTTTCATCAACTCCAAGCTCTCTGGCGAGTCCCCGGATCCCCTTTTGCTTGACTCCGGATTCCAGTGTATTCAGGGAGTATTCCCGTAATCTAGACCTCTTGACGTTTGTCCTGACCTCAAATCCATATTGCTTGAGAGTTCGATAAACTATGTCCTTTGAGCGTCCGAGCTGCTGAGCGATCTCTCGTATGGATTTCTTTTCCCGAACATATAGGCGGACCAGGTCTTCTTTCGAAGGTGCAAGCCCTGTTGATGGCCTTCCTCGCTTCACCTCGATTGCTAGTGCTTTTCTGGATTTTATTCTCGCCACCTTGAGAATTATAGGGTAGGCTGGCCTTCCATTTCAACGAGGCGAATATCCGTGGCAACACGTATAATCTAAGATCGTTAGGCGAGGCTGCAGCTCGGCCTCCACTCGCCTCATTACTACGCCCGCTGAGACTTCGTCTTTGTCGGCTGCTCTGTTTCACCCGTTTTGATGGCCACCCGGTTCTGATGGTTCCTCGGACTTGCCACCTGGCTTTTCTGTCGAAGATTCTTTTGTGCGTCTGGTTGCTTTTTCGTAGAAACGACGGACTCGACTCTGAACCTTTGCGGCCTCTTCTCCATCAAGAACTTCCCGTTTTATCACCTCCTCGCTCAGGACTTGCATGATCTCCTCCGGTGTGACAAGCACTCCCTCTGAGATTTTTCGCAATTCGCGCCGGATGACGTTTACGACCTCATCACTGAGCACGAGAGCGCCCAGAATAAATCGGTTTACGGCGAGAGTTTTCTCATGAAAATCCTCGCGGGCGTCTTTGGCTAAACCTTCTTTGCAGAGGATGAATAGTTTTTCCAGATGCTCTTCATTTTTCGGGTCGAGCTCGTCGAACAAAAACTCACATACAAGATCATGGTTGATTGGCTTTTCGAACCTGATCTTGTAGACTTGCCATATCAGCCCGCTTGTGAGGATAACCCACTGGGCTCCATTATTGGCAGCGTATTCAATGGCCTGACGTAGGTGGGAATCCTTGAGGCCGAGTCCGATTGCCTTCACCTCGATCAGGAACTCGATCTTGTTATTGATCTTAATAGCTAGGTCGCAGTAGGTTCCGCGAATGGCAAACTCGCTAGTGATTTCCAGATATTTGTCATATCCGAATACTTCCGCCAGCATATCCTTGATAATGGAAACTGTGTCAGATTCGTTAACGTCTCGATCTTTGGCAAGCTTGAGCACTGGTTGAAACTTGTTAATTGATCGCACTAACCGGTCTTCAACTCGTTTCGGTATCATCGTTGTATCCCCCCTTTTTCTCTTCTCCCCACTGATCCCAACACTTCACAATAGATTCGATCGGTGGCTTTCACGATATCCTTCAAGCTAGCCATAGCTCGAAGCGGCAAAGTCCGTTGACAGCTCCCATGTCTCCGAAAGATACGCTTTCATGGTTTTTTCTGACCTGCCCCCGCTTAATGTATCACCAATAGAGTGATATTTCCAATCTTAAAAACACCTGGGAGTGACCTGCCCCCCATTTCTCGTCCAGTCTGTCAGTAAGTTTTTAAATATGCAAGCCATTTTTGGTCGCCTCAAAATCCCGATTTAATGCTGTCGTTTCGGGATCGACTTAAGCGGCAAATTCCTCCGGCGTCGCATTGCCAAGAGCGCTGTGTGGCCGTTCTTCATTGTAATCCCGTCGCCAAGCTTCAACTTTTTCCCGGGCATCATCTAAGCTCAAAAACCAGTGTTCGTTCAGGCACTCCTGCCGGAACCGGCCATTAAAGGACTCGATATAAGCGTTGTCCGTCGGCTTCCCCGGACGTGAAAAGTCCCAAGTGACGTGATTCCAATAGACCCAGAGATCGACATCCTTCGAGATGAACTCTGGGCCATTATCAACCCGGATCGTCCGAGGTCTTCCATGATCCTTCACGATCCGATCCAAGACCTCGACCACCTCGCCGCCGCGGATCTTCTGGCCGATATAAATCGCCAGGCTTTCACGCGTATGATTGTCCACTATCGTTAAAAGCCGGATCCGACGCCCATCGAAGAGCTCGTCCGACATGAAATCCATGCTCCAACACTCGTTCTTTTCCGCGGCCAGAGGCCGCAGGTCCCTCTTCAAACAGGCCTTGCGTCGCCTGGGAGGCCTCTTCCTCAGGCCTAATCCTTCCTCCCGGTACAAACGGTAAACGCGCTTGTGATTCACCGACCATCCTTCCCGCTCAATCAGGATATGGAGCCGTCTATATCCATACCCGATACGCGCCATCGCTAAATCTCTAAGACGCATGCGAAGCGCCGTCTGCGGGTCCGCCGTACTCTCGTAGCGAATCGTCGACCGAGCTAGGTCTAAGGTCGTGCACGCCCGCCGCTCGGAAACCTGGCAGGATGTTTTCATCACAAACACCAGATCCCGCTTCTCGGCAGGCCTTAGAACTTTTTTGATAACGCATCCTGGAGCATCTGTTTATCAAGTGTTAAATCGGCCACCAACCGCTTCAACCGGCGGTTTTCATCATCGAGCTGTTTTAGCCGGCGGAGTTCCGAGTGCATATTCTGGCCCATTCCGGCCACAAGGACATATAATGAACCCCCAGCGTCGCTTCGCTCCGAATGGTGGCCTGTTTGAACCAGAATCGGTGGCCGGATTAGCCAGAATACGCATATCGAAAGCTATCGAAATCCGTCGTAATCAGGAGGCCAGGGGAAGCCTGGCCTCCACCCGCCTCATCTGGCAATCATATAGAGTCGCAAATGCAAAATGTTTGGGGTGATTAGAAGTCTATAGTCACTGAGTTCAGGGAAGATCCATGCCTGTCCTATGGGGGGTTCCTCATCCAAAACGACGAACGATCCCTAGCTCTATCTCAATCTCCACGTCTTTTACTCCTTGGCTTCAGTATTCGAGCTAACTTGGACCTAAGACGATGTCACAAGAATATGCACCCAGTTATTCCGCCATGTCAGATCGCCGTCGTACTCGTATTTAAATGCCCAGATCGCATTGACGGAAGCCGACCTGTTATCTAGGATTCTTCGCAGCTCGATCTGCAATGCTGGTTTTTCACGCTCGATCCATGCCCGCAAAGACTGGCGAGTTGTACTTCTGAGGAATTGAAGAGGCGTAGCGCCTATCTCAGCTATCAACCGGAAATACTCGTTTTCCGTCGGATAGCTCCTGCGCGCTCGCCGCCTTTCAGAAACAAGGTCTCTCCAGAAACCGTAATCAATGCTGCAATACGGAACAATCTGAGAAAAGAGCAGGACGCCACCTTGCTTTAAGTAGCCCAGCAACTGAGAGACGAAATCTGGCCATTCAACCTCATAGACGTATTGAAGGACCTGCCGAAGTACAACTGCGTCATACCGCTGATAAATCACATCTCGGATAACGTTATATCGATTGCGGGCCATAGTACAGAGGCTCAGCATCGCCTCGCTGATGTCCGCGACATCTACAACCATACCTCTTCTCGACAACTCAGCGGCGACCTGTCCATTGCCAGCACCGTAATCAAGCACCTCTATAGCCCGACCACAACCGGACAAACTATCCAATAGAATCTTAGCGGTCAAAGAGTTTAACTGGGCATTAGCAGACCATATACTCTCTTCGGAAAAGTACGAAGACCGCCGATCAAATGACTGCCGGACCTCATTCATGCTCGTTCTGCAGTCTCCGGCGAACCTGTTCGATAAAGTCGATAACCTGCTCACGACTAACCGTTTTACCTACCTCGCCTTTCCAGCCGCCATCGAGCATAATATATTTGCCCATCGGAGCATCATTGGCCATCTTGGGCAACAAATGAATATGAAAATGGTGATCCATGTCGCCGATCGCCACCACATAATACTTCTGGGCACCGATCATCTTCTGGGCAACGGTCGCAACGGAAAGCCCGAGCGACATCACTCCACGCGCTTCCGCATCACTAATGTCTGTGAATGTGGGCTTATGAGCCTTTGTTGCTACTACCAGGTGACCAGGTTTTATTGCGCGTGGAAAATAGGTCGCAAATGCATAATCATTTTCTGCGACGATATACTTCTTATCGAAACCGCAGAATAGACACTCAGCATTCGGCATCTTATTCCTCCTCTCTAGTCGCTAAGAAAGTCAAGCTAGGCAAAAATGGCTGAATCCCGTCCAAACACTCGTTTAGCGTCAGAGCGCGTGACAAGTCGGTAGGACACACGACAGTGTCTAGCCCGTCGATAAATTCAAGTAGCCTTAGCCAAGCACGACGTCTCGAGAGCGAAATAAAACGGGCGGCAATTGTCGCAATAGGTTTGGAGCCCTCTCCACTATCGGCGTCGTCACCTCTGATCACCTTGTGCACAGTCTTATAGCCCACCTCAATGTCTACAACACTCGCAGGATCACGACTAGCGGCTTCGCAACCCAGAATGATCTCGCAGCAGGCTATCCGGACCTCTAGATACCTTTGTAGAAGGTCGCGGATATCATTATCTGCGAATATAGGTCGACCGGCTATCTCCTTGAGGGCACTTTTATACAAAGCCGTCTTTTGCTCCAGAGCATTGTGCGGCTGTCGCGCCAAGCAAATGTAGTAAAACGCCCGATTGACGTATGCATAAGTGTGTAGTCCCGCAAGCTCGTAATGGACCGCAGCATCCCAGAAATCCTGGGGCGAGGAGCTAAATCTGCCGCGCAATTCTAAATATCGTCCGAGATCTGATTGGTTGTTGGTTTCCAAGAACAAAATATCCGATGATTCCTGCTCAACGAGCTTTTCGTAAAATTTGACTGCAAGCTCCAAGTCGCCTTCGTACGCAAGGCCTAACTTGTTCTTGCAAATCCTCCGAAACTCCGCTGTGAACTCACGGCCCCAGTTGTCATTATTTGAGCGGAAGCTGTATTCGCCCGCCCAGTAGTAATTCGCCGCACTTTGCCATTCGTGATACCGCTCGGAGAAACCTAAGAGTCGCTTTGCATGACCATATTCCTTAAGTTTGATGTAACTCCATGCCATCCTCCCCATAATTCTACTAATCCATTGTTTCCAACCCAAATAATGAAAACAGCCAAGTAAGAGAACAGCCTGGGAAAGATGATCAACCCACCGCGACTGCTGTGCCAATGCTCGAGTTTCGTCGTAAAGCATCTGTATGCGTTTCCTAAGGCCATCCACATCCATCAGAAACTCCAGCTCCATACGCTGAAATTCTTCTACTGAGGTCTGCATCCTAGTACCTCCTTTGTTTTGTGAAGCGCTGCTGCGATGCACGCGAGAAAGGGCTCATCGATACGGCAACGGCAGGATTTCGGATACTGAGGTGCCGCCAGATAGGAAAAGGGAACGCTGTCGCCCGAACGCTTGTTGTCGTGCCAGAGTTGCTCGGCGATAGAGATTGGTTGAAAGCGTTCAAACGCATACGGCATCGCAATCAGTGGAACTACGGCGTTCCTCACGTACTCAAACGTGCCTTCATCTGATCTACCGAGAGAAGCGAATAGCGCTGCCTCGACAATCATCCCGAAGGCGACGCTCTGGCCATGGCTAATATGACTATTAGACAAAAATTCGACAGCATGGCCAACTTTGTGACCTAGCTCAAGGTGCGTCTCTGGATTATTCTCTAGTGGGTCGACTTTCAGGTATTGCAGCTTCAACTCAATTGTCTGCGTTAGAATGGATACGAGGCGTTCAAACGATGGATCGGGCGTTTGTCTCACGTATTCGAGAACGGCACCGACAAGTCTATCATCCTGGCACAGACCGTGCTTCACGGCTTCGACCAAACCATCTAGGACCTGATCCGGGCGAAGACTCAACAGGAACAGTGGCTGCAATATAACTGCAGTCGGTTCATAGAAAAGACCCAAGTAGTTCTTGCCGAGTGCGCCATTAACAGACTGCTTGGCGCCGATAGCGCTGTCAAGTTGCGCTACTAGGGTTGTTGGAACGTGGATCAAACCGGAGCCACGGCAAATCAATCCGGCCGCAGTACCCGTAGTATTCCCGGCTGTTCCTCCTCCAAATGCGAGAAGGGCAGAGCTGGCAGTCAGCCCCTGATCCTCAGCTTGCTTCAGCAATGACGCTAACATCTCCAAAGTCTTCCCGCTACCGCCTATCCGCACCAAAGTCGCATCGGGGACACAAGCCCTAGTTAGTTGAAGCGGGTCATATAATTGCTCAAGTTCCGAATCGGCAACTGCCATGATTCGATCTGGTTTAAGTTCTCCGATGGTTTTGGCAAGAGTCGCAGCCAAATCCATCGTCAGAGTAATTGGGACCATTTTCCCACGCACAGCAAAGTCGTAACCGCGTTCGCGCACCAAACTAATTTGTTCGAGCCGAGAATCAGCGCGCTTAAGGACAGCAATTGCATCCGCATACAGACGCTCTTCTGAAAGCGAGCGCCAGAAAGTAGACGGCGCCTCAGCAAAATCAACACGGAGGCAATCGATACGATCTAGGTCGGCGCGTAGCCGAGTGCCGACTTCCGTCAGGCCGGGTGCCAGCACGAATCTGAAGAAAACATCCATGTCCGATAGAGTTTGTGAGACTGGGAGTTGGTCTCTGATGAGTCTGGCACAATTGGTCGCACACCATTTGAAGATGTAGAGCGGGAGCTCGAACACCTCCATGTCTTCGAACTGGGATGATTTCCACACCATGTCTGCAGCACCGCCCGGCCCCATTTTGCAATCCCAGAAGAACTTAATTCGATTCCGGAGCATGCTCAACGAGTCCTTAACGCCAAGTCCCTCAAAACGGATATCCTCGATGCTCAGACGTTCTACTATAGCGAAATCACTCAAGGGATGTCCCAATAACGGCGGAGCGGATTGCCACGAATACAGCAGGAGTAGGCTTGGACGGTGGCCTCTCGGCTGCGTAGTAGAGTAGAAAGATCGAGGAAAGACCGAGATATGAAAAAATATCACCGGCTGTTCACCGAGCGAATGTGGAGCTGATAGCTCGCCAGGTGATCGGAGCGGATGCATAGGTCCGGACTGTATGCGATAGAGTATACGGTGCTGTGCATCGTCACATTGTCGGACAAGCTGAGAAAAGTAGGTCTCGATTCTCAATATGCCAGATGAGATTGCTCGGTCATCAAAAAGAAATATCAGGTCGATGTCTACATAATGTCGATCTTCTACACAGGCCGCATAGCTGCCGTGGACCGTAAGAGACAGCAGGTCAGGTACAAGCGCAAAATGGGCTGCTACATCCTCAATCATGGCCCTTGCAAGGCTGCTACGAATCATAAAGAGGCCTCTAGCGATTTCCAAATCGGCAATGGAACTAAGTTCTTTACGATTTCATATTGCTTCTCAGCAAACGCTCGTCGTATATTGTATCCGTTCGGTTCCGAAGGTGCTGTTATCCGCAATACCTCGTCACCCATATCCTCGAAGAAAGTAGCCTTCCGATCGTCCCACGATTCGCCGCACGCAGGGATGACCCACATCCTTTTCCCTGGGAACATGCTTCGGATTATCTGCCAGGAGTGGAGCCGCGATGGACGAGGCAGTAGGGTTGTCAGGAGTCTTGCCGAATGTTGCGATCGGATGTATGTCTCGATTGCTGATAATCTCTGGTAAGTTGTCCATGGATTCCTCTCTGGGACAAAGTGCTCAGCCGACTCCTCGTCGTAGGCATCACCATGGATGTCATTGCGCGTGTAATCGAAGATTATGCCGAGACAAAGATTCGAGTCCGAATAGCATGTAAGGAAGCGACGCACGACCGCATCATGGCCATTGTGAAATGGTTGGAATCGACCCGGGAAGATGAACCAATCGCTTAGCATGGCATGCAAAATTTCCTCTGATTCTTAAAACCCAGCAATCCTCGGCATCCAAAACCTCTGCTTATTAGCGGCCAAAAAACTGGCGTAGGCTGCCCAGCCGGAGTTCAGCTCCTTAGCTGACCGTCCCAGGAATAGAAAGTGAGTGCAGCTATCGGAGCATTCTGAGATAGCTTGCGCATACGAGTAACGCTTTCGTTGAAGTGCTGGACACTGGCAGATAACACCCCCAGCTTGGAGCAACTGTACGAGAGAGGTCAGATACTTCGCCGGGAAGTGTTCTCCATGCAAGATAGCGACAGATGGTGATACTATCGATTCTTTTCCGGCTCTCCTGCTCTTCAAGTACCGCGTGAGTTCTACGCGCAAGCTTTGCGACAGTTGCTCTGGTGATAACGGGTCCAACCTTTGGCTAATGTCTTCGCTCATGATTGAACTCGACTGCTTAAGCGATTCAGATACAACAGTAATCAATTGGTAAGCGAACGCACTTGCCACGTTGGCCGCATAGATTTTCCACTCGCGCCGCTGTTGAGTTCCGGATTGTGATTCCTCAGTACCGATTGGCTCGTCGGAGATGCCCCTGATCATTAAGAAGCCTACAGGCCGTTGACTCTTTTCAAGTGCAATTGCTGCTCCTGCGCCTGATGCCTCCATCTCTACCGCATGGACTTCTGGGATTGTCGCCTTCACTGCTGCATAGAACTCATGATCGGGATCGTCAACAACCTTGCTGGACGACGCAACATACCCGTCATGAGCTCGCGTGATGATTGGATTCTGTTTGTCCGGTCTCTCTGCGGTGATGAGCTGTTTCCAAGCCTCGCCTTCGGCCTTCATGATGGTTTCGGCATAAGCAAATAATCTCCGATCAGGCCCGAAGTCATAGTCTGGCCGGCGCAGGAACTTTCCGGCAGTGAGCTTTCCGAATTCGAAATTGTATATGTAACGCGCAATGACAAGGTCGCCTTTGTGGACATCCTGGCTTGGAAATCCTCCTGCTATTCCTACGAGTAACACCCAACGTGGTCGCCATATATCCAGCATCAACTGGAGGCAAGCAGCTGTGGCACCTTCGCCCTTTCCTGAGTTGACGCACACGACCCTCAGCCCAGCAATGTCACCGAATCTCGTTGGCAACGATTGATTCGGCGGGATTGTGGGTGAATTCAGTCTTCTACAGGCAGCTTCCCACTCCTCAGGAATCGGGCATAGAATCCCAAAGTCTGCAGTGCGCTTTTGTGGCAAGTCAAGCACCTCCAATGAAGATCTTACCCTAGATAATGATTAAGCATGCGAATCTAAGCAAATACGATCGCCGACATTAGAACATTTTTGGATGAGGTTTTTATTGGAAACATGGGATGTCGATAACCGATAAGAAATTTCTTTGTGCCATGGCGTACCCCTAGCCCAAAAAATCGATCTACAAATCCTGAATTCGTTCATATTTTATTTCCGTCCATGCTATTAGTCAATTCTTTATATTTTGAAGTAAGCATTTCCTTTTATGTGATGAAAATCTGCGCCTCTATTGGTTATTAGAGTGGTTCATCCGACATTCTTGTGGGTGACAGGGTAAAGACATAAGCCGCCGCAATGAAAGAAGATCGCGATCTTGAAGTTTTCGCGGTTGCGGAATCCGCAGGCCATCTTTTTAATCGTTTGGATCG
>Ga0315293_10001235_pt1 | contig 24865 bp, 23 predicted proteins | sample YL17G13_20_MG_FD_203071 | JGI IMG/M metagenome (GOLD analysis project Ga0315293, IMG submission 203071) | Sediment microbial communities from Yellowstone Lake, YNP, Wyoming, USA - YL17G13_20 | ecosystem: Environmental > Aquatic > Freshwater > Lake > Sediment | place: USA: Wyoming | collected...
GAAAAAGACGGTTGATGCGGATATTCCAATTTTGACTGATAATTTTGCACCAGTTGATTATTATATTTATAAAACGATTTAAAAAAATAAGGCCATCGACAAACAAATTGCACCATTTTTAGTCGCTCGCTCGTATAATAGAAAAAAATAGGGACACATGTTTATGCTCAATAATTCGGTAACTTTTTCTAAATTTTTATAAGAGGTCAGATAATTAAGCCCCTTGACACCGATAAGAATGAGCGTATGTGTTATTAAAAATATAACTTAAAATTGAAGGAGGATATTGTTATGTTTGAAGATTTTAGAAACTTTCTTAAGGACAGTATTTATAAAACCATTGATTTTTCGATTACGGACCAAGGCAGAGGCATTAAATCACCACCGGCAGAAAAGCCTTGTAATCCTGAAGATAAAAGAATAAATCTTATTAAACCGGGGGATTGGAAATTAATTCATGAAGTAAGTGTTGAGACTGCGATTGCCAAAAGGAAATCGAGAAGGTCTTATAGTGAAGTTGCAATAAAGCTCGAAGAACTTTCTTTTCTTCTATGGGCAACTCAAGGTCTTCGAGAAAAAAGATCTGCAGTTAGAAATTACAGAACCGTGCCTTCAGCCGGATGCAGACATGCTCTGGAAACCTATATTGCGGCTTTCAGGGTTGAAGGGATTCCAAAGGCGATTTATCGTTATTTACCGATGAGTCATCAACTGGTTGAAGTTGTCAAACACAAAGATCTTGAGGGTTTGCTAACCCAGGCCGCTTCTGATCAATCATTCGCCGGCGAAAGCGCAGTGACCTTTATTTGGACAACTATACCGGCACGCATGGAATGGCGATATGGCAGGTCATCTTACAAAGTGATAGCCCTGGATGCCGGCCATGTTTGTCAAAACCTCTACCTGGCGTGTGAAGCAATTGGCGCCGGGACTTGTGCTATTGCCGCTTATGATCAAGAATTTGCAGATAGCATTCTGGGAATTGATGGTGTGGAGGAATTTACCATTTATATGGCACCGGTTGGGAAAGTTCAATAAGAGATTTTAAAAAATATAGAGAAGTATTAATATGATATCGTAAAATAAAAATTTTTATGATTCATAATATACTCGAAATGACAGATAACCTCTTTTTTATTAGCTTCTAAAACCCTTTATTTACAAGGCTTTAGACCCCCTTCAGGAATGCCCTAAATATGCACGTAGAGTGCCTTTAAACGCGTTTCAATTTTAGAGAAATTGGGCAATTACGACCCCTGTTTTTAGCCTATTTTTGCCTCCCAAAACTCTGTAACCCTTATAAATAGCCACTTTCATATTTTGAGGGAGTGAAAATTTAGCTAAAAAAAGCCATTTTCGAGGGGTAAAACCATAGCCCGACTTAAAATAATGCGCTACAAGCGATATCTCGCATTCTGCCTCTTGAAACCCTTATATTATAAGGCTTTCCTAACCCATAAAATACACGGTATATCAAGTCTCTACTACCCCTAAAAATAGAAAAGTAATGAGAAGTTATTTTTTAATAGAGCTTGCGCAGAGAAGGTCTGCTTTGCTTCTCGTAATTTTGTAATTTAGTAGTTTAAATTAACAATTAATATTATGCTAAATGCAAGTTAAATTTTTTGCATATTCATAGCTAATAATTTCTTTATTTTTTGACTTTGTCCAGGCTTCTTCTTTATGAGAACATTGGGTTATTTCTTCAGAAGTTAGATGCTTAAAAGCATTTAATACTTCATTCATACTATTTATCTCTTCTTGAGAAAAAATAACCATGGTTGGCTTTTCAAGAGATTTTATAAATTCGTATTCTTCAACATTATCTTTAGAAGTTTTAACATATTCAATTTGATAGGTTATATATTTTTCGAATAATTCTCCAAGTAAAAGTTCATGTTTTATGGGAGTAGGACCGTAATAATTTTTAATATATTTTAATCCGGTAATAGACAAGGTATTGTTGCGAAAATTAACGAAGTCTGAATAGAAAAGTAATTTCATTAATTTTGTTTTAAATAATCTATTTATTTCTGATGTAAAAAATAAGATCATGTTAACTAATTTTTCATAATTAAATTGAGTATAACCACAGTATTCATCTAAAGCTTCGTTAAAATATTTTTTTGTAATATTTTCTTCTAATTTTTCATCAATATCATCTTTATTTATTTTTTTTAAATTTGACTTTATCTTTATATAATCTTTGCTATTAATTTTGTTTTTATTATTTTCCAATAATATTTTCATATTATCAGGATTTTCTAAAAGAACTAATGCATCATTATGAGACCGATCTTGTAAAGCACCGGTTTCATATCTGTGTATAGTTACTTCACCCCAACCTAATATTCGAGAAAAAGCCCTTTGACTTACCCCGTATTTTTCTCTTGTTTCTTTAATTCTATTGGGCGTTAATAAAGAGTGTTTTTTTCTATATTGATTGTAAATATTTTCTAAATTCTTATTTTCTAATTCTTCATCAAAAATTTCTTCATTATCTTTGAGATTAATCCGAACTGTTTCTAATATTTCTATAGGTTCACCTTTTATACAATAAGTAGCTTTACGTTTTATTATTTTTGAATTATTGAAATTGTTATCGCTTACCATAAGTATTTACCTCCTCGCGGGTAAAATTATTTTAAATAATATCTTTATTCTAAAGGGAATTTCATTTGATATTCTGCAATATGAAAAGACATACAGACAGTTTCTTCATGCTCATCAGTTTTTCTTAGTTTTAATTTGATATATATCAAATTATTCTGTATTTTTTTTCCAAATATCCAAAAAGATTCGTCTTTATAATTAGTTTGATCTTTGTCTAATAGGGGACCTTCTGAATATTCTTTGGGGGTTAGGCTTAAAATTTCTTGCTTTATATGACTGGGTAAATAACCCAAAGCTACTAATGTTTCGAAATTTTTCTTTCGATTTCCAAGAAATACATAATTTCCTTCTGCTATTAAATTTTTTATTTTAATTAAAATATTTCTTATTATTTCTCTTTGGAGTTGAATGCCTTTACTTCCCCTTTAAATTATTCATTGTTATCATATGATAACAATATTATAACATAAAATTATTATTATGCAATAGTATAAAAAATACAAATTTATTTAACATTGATATAAAATTTGATATAATTTTTTTCGTTTGAAAGCTATTAACAAAAAAACTGATAGATTTTTCATTTTTTAATACCTCCTAAAAGACTCGCCCTGCAAATAACAAGGCGAGTTTTTTTGTATCAGTACCTACAAATTTTCAAAATAGTTAATATTTTTTACCTCCTCTATATCTGAAGAGATTATTTCTTATCTTTAAATATAGAGAAGATTAGGTTATAATTAAAGTAATTTCATTGTTTTAACTGAGATTTATTCATTTTTTAGTTTTAAAATTATTTTAATGGATATCACCGTTGTCTTATATCTTAAGGGATAAACTATACCTTCCCTAAAATGCTATATAAACGTTATTTTACATTCCCCTTCTCTCAAACCTCTTATATTTTTTAACTCGCAAGAACCACCAAAAACTTTGCAAATATAAATAAAATTTGCTTGATTTTAAGGTTTTTGGTAGCACACTTTTGAAATGTAAATCATTAAGAAAATATTGCATTTTTGATTTGTAAATGACAATGTGTGCAAAATTCATTGACAAGTTAAAAAATATATGTTATACATATTGTATACAATATTTGTTTGAAAAACCTAAAAATTGAAATAAATTTTCCTCAAAAATATAATTAACCTTAAGCTATTTCTTGAAAAAAGTAAAGAAAAAAGAATAAAGGGGGGATAAAAATAAATAATATAAAAATGTATTGTATTGGTAAATAAGAAAGAAGTATATAAAAATTTGGAGGAGAATTATTATGAAAAAATTATTTTTATTGATTATTGTTACCTTATATGTGTGTATGTCTTTTGTACTTTCTGCAAGTGCTGCCTATCCCGACAGGACGATAACTAATATTTTGGTATGGGCTGCTGGGGGTGGAACTGATGTCTGTAATCGTATAGTGATGGCTGAAATGGCTAAAATTTTGGGAGTAAATATTATTGTAGTTAATAAAACTGGTGGAGTAGGCGGGTCTATTGGAATGAATGATGCTTATACACAACCTTCTGATGGTTATACCCTTTGTGGTCTTTCCGAGTCTTGTGTAACTGCTGGTGTTCAAGGAGGTTTTGATAAAAGAATGAATGTATGGGATTATTTCATTATCGGTGGTTCACCAGATGTTATTTCGGTTACTCCTAATACTCCCTATATGACTCTAAAGGATCTTATTGAAGCAGCTAAGGCTAAACCCGGTGATATAAGAGCTGGCGCCAGTGCAGCTGGTTCTATTCACCATTTGAATCTTCTTGCATTGGAGAATGGTTCAGGTGCAAAGTTTAATTTTATTCCCTATACCGGATCTGCTCCTGCTCAGAATGCTGCCATGACCGGTGAAGTCTCTGTAGTAGTTACTTCAGTTGCAGAACAAGCTCAATTAATCCGTGGTGGGAAATTAAGACCTTTGGCTGTATTAGTCCCTAAATCGTTTAATTTGGCGGGAACAACATTACCTTCTGCTTTTGATTTTTATCCTGGACTTTCAGAGTATCTACCCATTTCACAGGCTATTGGGTTTGCTATAAAAGCAGATGCACCAGAGGATATAAAAGCTGTATTAAGAGATGCATTTAAAAAAGCACTAAAGACAGATACATTCGTAAAATGGGCTGAAGATAATTATTATGTTGTATCAGGTGCGACCGGAAGTGAAGGAGTAGAAATATTTAATAAACTTGAATCGCTATTTGCCTGGACACTTTGGGATTTGAAAGCTGCTAAAGTTGATCCGGCTACTTTGGGAATACCAAAACCTTAAATTGATTAGATAATATTTAGGTTTAAAAAGGCAGCTGGGTAATAATTTTATTCAGCTGCCTAAAATTATTTAAAATTTATTAGTCTTAAAGGTTAGATTATGAAAAAGAGAGAGCTTAGAAGAGCAGATTTTATTACCAGTGTTTTGCTATTGGCATTTAGTGCATGGATACTTATCGAAACCTTCAAAATGCCAGCAAAAGATACTTATGGCGGGGTACAGAATGTCTGGTATGTTTCTCCTGCTTTATTTCCTTTGATCATCAGTATTTTTATTATTATTTTAGGGACGGTACTTTTGGTTCATTCTATACAAAGTGATGGAGCTAGTTATTTTTTTAGTAGTATATTAAAAAGAACTAAATTTGCCTCTGAAAAGAATATTAGATTTTTAAGTATTTTATTAGCTTTATTTTCCTTTATCTATTTAAATATTCCCCGTATTGATTTCTTTATTTCCACAGCTCTTTTTTTAATTTTTTTTATTTCTGCTTTCTATTTTGACGAGATAAACCTATTAAAAAAATTAACTTTATTTTATTTTATTGGAAGTCTAATATTTATTATCCTTTTTGCATTTGGTATTTCCAAAATTCTTAATTCTTATTATAAGTATTTTATAGATATTCTGGCCTTAGTTTTCTATATAAGTTATGTAATTTATAATTGGATAAAGGTAAAAAATAACCATATTTATAAAAAAAGACTTATAGTTTCTTTAATGGCATCCCTGGCAGTTCCACTAATTCTTTGTCCAATTTTTAGATATTCTTTTTTAATTCCTCTTCCCAAGGAGGGATTAATAATACAAATGATGCATAATATTTATTATTTTCTAAAAAGGGTAATATAATATGTTTATTTTTGGACCGTTATTTATTTTTTTTCAACAAATATTTATTTTAATAACTAATCCTATTAATATATTAATCCTTTTCGGTGCAGTATTGTTAGGAATTATCTTTGGAGCTATGCCTGGTTTAACTGCCACTCTTGGTATAGCCCTACTTGCAACTTTAACTTATGGAATGGATATCGGTACTTCTATGGTAGCACTGCTGGCAATGTATGTGGGGGCCATATACGGTGGTTCTTACGGTTCTATTTTAATTAATATTCCAGGTACGGCTGCTGCAGCCGCTACTGCTTTAGATGGTTATCCTTTAGCCTGCCAGGGAAAAGCGGGAAAAGCTTTAGGACTAACTACTACTGCTTCTGCAATTGGTACTTTTATAGGAATGTTGTTTTTAATTACTATAACTCCCTTTATTTCTGCATTTGCACTAAAATTTACTTCCTTTGAATTTTTTTTATTAGCCTTCTTTGGGATTATAATTAGTGGAACTTTAGGTAGTACTGATTTAGCTTATAAGGGTTGGATTGCTGGATTTTTAGGCTTATTTCTAGCTAGTGTGGGAAGAGATCAACTTCAGTTTTATCCTCGGTTCACCTTTGGACTTGATGAATTAGATGGCGGATTAGAGGTTGTACCGGTTCTTATTGGAGCTTTTGGTATTCCTCAAATTATTCAAGTACTAAAGGATAAAGTAACTTGTGGAGAGGCCAAACGCTTTCAAAGGATTTTGCCGGAGTTTACTGAAATTATTCATCATTTTCCTCTTATTATACGTTCAGCCTTAATTGGAGTAGGAATTGGAGCAATTCCGGGAATTGGAGAAGATATTGCTGCTTGGACAGCTTATGCCGCGGCTAAGAATTCTTCTAAACATCCTGAAAGGTTTGGGAAAGGCGAGATAGCTGGAGTAATATCTGCTGAGACTGCCAACAATGCTTGTATTGGTGGAGCCATAATACCTCTTTTAAGTCTTGGTATCCCGGGAAGCCCTCCTGCAGCTATGCTTTTAGGTGCATTAATGCTTCATGGAATTCAGCCAGGACCTATGTTAAATTTTGATCATCCACTTTTTATATTCCAGTGTGGGGCTATACTTTTGTTAGCTTCCTTTGCAATGTGGATAACCGGGATGCTATTGTGTAAACAAGTGATAAAAGTTCTAAGAATTCCAACGCCAGTTTTTATGCCTATTGTTGCTGTCTTATGTGTAATAGGTTCATATTCTTTAGGTTTGGAAATCTTTAATCTCTATTTGATGGTTCCTGTAGGAATCCTAGCTTATTTTTTAACTGAGATGGAATACCCTATTGCTCCATTAGTTATTGGAGTTATCCTAGGACCTATGGCTGATGCTAATTTAAGAAGAGCTTTAATGGTTTCCAAAGGAAGTTTCTTACCTATCATTACTCGACCGGTGTCTTTAATTTTAGTATTGGTTATTATATTAACTGTAGTAAACCAGACTAAATGGTATAAAAATTTAATTAGAAGAATATCAGAGAAACTATTTTCAAAAAAGAAAACCAAAGAGATATCTTCTAATACATTCAAAAAATAATCAATTGAAGTGGAGAAATATTTTATGAATAAGAAAATTATTTTAGCTTTAGCACCAACCGGGGGCTGGGGAAAAGCTTATAATAATCCTCTTGAACCAAAAGAAATAGCCCAGCAAGTTATAGCCTGTGTAGAAGAAGGCGTGTCTCTAATTCATCTCCATGCGCGGAATAGTGGAGGTGAATTAACTACAAATTTAAGCGATTTCTCAAAGACAGTTGAGCTAATTACTAATGAAAGTAGTGTAATTATTGAAGCCTCTACAGGAGGACTTTCCAACTTAACACCTCAGGAAAGAGCCTTGCCACTTCAGAATAAAAAAGCAGAAGTTGGTTCATTAAATATGGGTTCTTTGAATTTTCTTGATAAAGTATATATAAATACTGTGCCGGATATTCGCTATTGGCTACAAAGTATGATAAAAAATAGAGTAAAACCATCTATGGAGATATTCGATACTTCCAATATTGTTATTTCCGACCTTTTTATTAAGGAAGGTTTAATTAAACCACAATATAATTTTAATTTTATTTTTAATTATAAATGGGGGATGTCTTTTTCTCTTTCGCTGGTTGAGCTTTTAAAGTCTACGCTTCCCAAAGAAAGTATATGGGGTGCTGTTTTTGGAGAAAGTAGAGATTTTTCGTCTCATATACAAGCTTCTATTCAGGGGGCAACCATGATTAGAGTTGGTTTTGAAGATTCGAGAATCTGTAATTATAAAGAAGCAAAGTCCAATCTTGAGTTAGTAAAAGAAATTCGAAGAGAATTAGAAATATCAGGTTTTGAATTAGCTGACCCAAAAGAAGCAAGAAAATTACTCGGAATAATATAGTTTATTTCCTGTTTTAATACATAATTTTCACTAACCCAAAGCGAAAATATTATTAATTTTGCCATATCCACTTTAGTAATAAACATATTTGCTTTCTACAATGAAAATATATTCTTTTCTATGAATTTCCAAGTTTTTAAATAATCATTTCCTGATATTAATTTATTAAATTCTTTTTTATCTAGCTTACTCAGTAGATTCCAGATTTTATTAGTCAAGCGAGCGTTAGCTTCGAAGGTGCCTTTAATATCCCATCGAGTAGGAGAAGTATCAGAAGTAATATAATCGTTATAATTATACTGTTGAAGATAGTAGAGAAATTCAACGTAATCCAAAAAATGCTTAGTTCCTACCATATAATCCCAATCCCATTGACTGTTGTTATCATTAATGTGAATATAATAAGGAAACGGGCTTTCCGCAATTAAAGAAACAACTTCTGCTGGATTTTCATTATTGAACATTACTGAGTGTCCAAAATCGATGGTTACCCCCATCTGCTCATTTCCAATCTCATTAAGTAAGCAAAGAGTTTTAGCTGCAGTATCTATAAAACATCTACCTCTGGTTTCAGCTGGTTTGTACTCTATAAAAAGGGGAATTTCAGGAAGATAACTTGCTGATTCATCCAAGCTGTCAATCAGGTATTTCCAGGATTGTGCATAATTACAATTGAAATTAAATTCATATCCATCACCTAAGGGACAACAGGTTACTTTATTTGCTCCAACCTTTTTGGCAAAGTCTTTGGCATTTTTAATAAATTGTACTGCTTTGGCGCGAATCTCTTTTCTATTTGAGGTTAAACCTCCATTCCTGAATTCAGGTTCTGCTTTTACATTTACATTTATAGCGGCAATGTTTATTTTATATTTGGAAGTTAGAATCTTAAGCTCATCAGGATTATTAACCTCATAAGGAAAAACTAACTCCATGCCATCCATTCCTTCTATTTCAGAGACAATTTTAAAACGCTCTTCTAAGGTTTTATCTTCGTTATATTCATGGAAACGATCCTTTGTTTTACTTAAGAAACTACTGATTACCGCTTGCTTTACCGGATAATCCATAATTACTTACCTCCCTTTTTGTAAATAAGTTCTTTTACTTTATTAAAAATTTGTTTTTTAGATATACCATATTTGTTAATAATTTTGTAATAGTTTCCGCTTTCAGCAAAAGTATCATTTAGCCCCAGGTTATCAAAAATAACTGGTTTATTTTTTAAACAAAAGTTGGAAAGTTCGTAACCAAGTCCATTTCTTTTCTGATGATCTTCTACCACGAGCAAAGCTTCTGTTTTGGAAATAGAACTAAGAAGATTTTTTTTATCGAAGGGTTTAATAGAATACATATCAATTATTTCGATAGAAATATTTTCTTTTTTTAGCTCATCGGCGGCTTCCAATGCCTGGAAGACAATATCTCCATAAGTTACTACGGTCAAGTCTTTACCTTCTCGGATAGTTTTGCTTCCTGCAATTTCAAAAGTGTCTTCTTTGGAATAGATATCAAAGAGAGGGTCTCTCATTAACCTTATAAAAACAGGCCCCGGCGTCTTTATAGCTACATCAAATATTTCTTTTGCTGATTCTGTATCAGCAGGTGCAAGAACTTTCATATTAGGTAAGGTAGTCATAATAGCTATATCTTCTGTTGCCTGATGAGTTACTCCATCTACGGCAGGAGTTACTCCACCATGGGAGGATAAAAATTTGACATTTAAATTTGGGTAACAGATAAAGGTGCGCATCGCTTCAACCGCTCTCATGGTGATAAATACACTATAACCGCATACAATGACAGTTCTCCCCTCTGCAGCCATACCGGCAGCAGCCGCCATAGTATTCGATTCAGCGATACCCATATTAAAATATCTCTCAGGATATGCATCACCAAATAGATAAGAATAAGTTGAGTATCCGATATCTGCTTCAAAAACTACAAAATTTTTATCAATGGCACCATATTCTAACATCCTTTCGGAAAATGCCTGACGTGTGGCAATATCTGCTTTACTTAATTTCATCATTACTTTCCTCAATTTCTTTAATCGCTATTTCATACTCTTGTTGGTTAGGTGCTTTACCATGCCATTTTCTGATATTTTCCATAAAACTCACTCCTTTGCCTTTTATGGTATTAGCTATGATGCAAACAGGTTTATTTTTATTTTTTTTTGCTTTTTCCAAAGTAATTAAAATTTCTTTCATATCATGGCCATTTATAGTCATAACCTGCCAGTTAAAGGCCTCAAATTTCTTATCAATAGGGTCCATAGGCATAACTTTATCAGTAAAACCATCCATTTGTAACCCATTTTTATCTATGATAGCTATAAGATTATCCAATTTATACTTGCTGGCAGAGGCAGCTGCTTCCCATACTTGCCCCTCGTTAATTTCTCCATCACCAAGAATCACATATATATGGTAATTTTTTTTAACTAATTTTCCTTCCAGAGCCATTCCCACTCCAAGACTTAAACCTTGGCCCAAAGATCCTGTAGTCATATCAATACCGGGAGTCTTTCGCATATCAGGATGCCCTTGTAAAATACTTTCAAATTTTCTTAATGTTTTTAATTCTTTCATAGGAAAATATCCTCTCATAGCAAGACAGGAATACCAGACAGGACAGGCATGTCCTTTAGATAGAATAAGGCGATCTCGGTCAGGCCAACGTGGATTTTTGGGATCAATTTTTAAAATATCAAAATATAATGCGGTCATAAGATCTGCTGCAGATAGAGCTCCACCAGGATGCCCTGACTGTGCTATAAAAATCATATCAATAATATTTACTCGAACTTCTTTTGCTTTTTCTTTAAGATATTGAACTCTTTCTTCAAAATTTTGGAAATTATTATTCATTTTTCCTTCCCTTAAATTTTAGTGATTTAGTATATTTTAAAAAATAATATTTGTCTTAGATTTCTTTAGTTAAAAGAAGCGTGTTTAATATTGTACCATTCTTATAACTTAGATTAATAAAAGAAATATTTATATCAAAATAAAATAAATTTCTAAATTATTATATATATATTTATATAACATATTTTTTAAAAAGTCAATATTGTATACAATATTTATTGACTTATCCAATTAGTTATTATATATTGATAGAAGGGTAAAAGCTAAATATTAATCTGATATATCATCAGTGATAGGATTTAACTTAAATCTTTTTTGTTAATAAAATATTAAGAAGGAGAGAAATCCAATGTCTATTATAGATTCTAAGACCGGAAAAATAAAGAAAGATTATAGCATTGAACAATTAATAGAAAAAGCCCGGGAGATGAGAGCCTACAATATGATAGCCATTACTGCAGCCGGCTCCGGCCATACCGGAGGGACTCTATCTATTATGGATATAGCTGCTGCCTTGTATCTCAAAAAGATAAGACATGACCCAGAAAATCCTACCTGGGAAGACCGGGATAGAGTCTTCTGGTCAGTTGGCCATAAGGCTCCCGCCTTATATCTAGCCCTTGCTGAGGCCGGTTACTTTCCCCTTGATGATACCGTAAAGCTAAGAAAACTATGGTCCGGTTTTGAGGGTCACCCCAATAGATTAAAACTACCCGGTATTGAACTTTCTTCTGGTTCCTTAGGCCAGGGTTTAGGAGTAGCCATCGGCTGTGCCCTAAATGCTAAATTAGAGCAGAAAGACTATCGGGTTTATACTATCTTAGGAGATGGAGAGCTTGATGAAGGTTCTGTCTGGGAGGCTATGATGTGTGCTTCCCATTATAAATTAGCTAATCTTACCGCTATGGTGGATAGAAATGATTTACAGATTGATGGCCCTACTGAAGAGGTGATGAGATTAGAACCTCTTGTTGATAAATGGCAGGCCTTTGGCTGGCATACTATAGAGATTGATGGACATGATATGTCTCAGATCCTCTCCGCCTTAGATGAAGCCGAAAAAGTAAAGGGTCAACCCACCGTCATTATTGCCCATACCTTAAAAGGCAAGGGGGTCTCTTTTGCTGAAGGAGTAGTAGCTTATCATGGTATAGCCCCTAAAGACGGAAGATCCGGTAAAGAATCTTTAGATCGAGCCCTAAAAGATATCGGAGATCCCCAATTTACCCAAGAAAAAGTAGACCACCTCTTAAAGATAGCCTCTGATTACCAAAAAGAAGTAGATCAAAAGATAGAAGATTCCCTGCCTAAATTTTCTCGTAATTACTGCTGGAATAGTTCTCCTTCCCTGCAGGTCCAGATGGACGCTACCCGTAATGGTTTTGGTAGAGCGATAGAAGAATTAGGTAAAGATGAGAAGGTAGTAGCCTTAGGGGCAGATATTACCTCCTCTATCCGGATGGATAAATTCTATGCTTCCCATCCGGAGAGAAAGAACCGATTTTTCGAGATAGGGATTGCCGAGGCTAACATGACTCTGGTAGCCTCCGGTCTGGCTAAAGAAGGTAAAATCCCCTTTATCGGTTCTTACGGGGTCTTCATCACTGGCAGAAATTGGGATCAACTTCGCACTACCGTCTGTTATAATAATTATAATGTCAAAATAGCTGATGCCCATGCCGGTATCTCAGTAGGAGCAGATGGGGCTACCCATCAGGCCTTAGAGGATATCAGTAATCTCTATTATCTACCCAACCTGCATATCACCGTTCCTGCTGATTCTATAGAGACTGAAAAAGCAACCAAAGCCGTAACCTATATCCAGGGTCCGGCGGTTATCAGATATGCCCGGGAGGCTACTCCCCTAGTCACTACTTCCGATACTCCCTATCAATTTGGTCTGGCTAATGTAATAAGATACCGAACCAAAAAGAAAAACTTTATGGAGGCCTTCCAGACTAAACTCTCTTCTGATTATACCTCAGAGGGAGAAGACCTCACCCTGATTGCCTGTGGACCAATGGTCGCTGAGGCGATGCGCGCTGCCTATATCTTAAAAGAAGAATATGGGCTTGAGGTCAGGATCTTAAATATTCACACTATAAAACCAATCGATAAAAAAGCTATCCTAAAAGCAGCCGAAGATACCAATCTAATAATTAGCATCGAAGAACATCAGGTAGGCGGCTTTGGAAACATCATAGCCGGAGTGATAGCCCAGAATAAAAAATATTCTACCCCTCTGTTAATGGATATGATCGGAGTAGAAGATCGATTTGGTGAATCGGGGTCTCCCTGGGAGTTGACTAAGGTATTCGGTCTAACTGCAGAACATATCGCCAAGAGAGCGAAAGGGTTGTATGAGAGAAAAAATAGTAAGGTTAGATAATTAATGAAGGCAAAGTTAATATTTCAAAAAAATTAACAGATAGGGCATTTATTAATGTTTAATAATCTTATAATTTCATTAAGTTATATTTTTTTTGGTTTGATTGTCGGCTATATTATTCAACAATTAGAGCAAAGAAAGATTATCCGATTACCTATTAGCCTGGAAAAGCTTCGTAAACTTCTCCAAAAGATCGGGCTTTTGTTCTTTATGCCTATTTCTTTTATAGGGGCATTATGGATAATTAAAATTGATAATATTAAAATTGTTGCTCTTCCATTCCTGGGAATTTTTGCTCTTCTTATTGGAGGAATATTAGGCTTTACTGCAGCCAAATATTTCCGCCTGAAACGAAAAGATACAGGATCTATGTTTGCCTGTGGGTCGTTTACCAATATTGGATCTATTGGGGCATTAATCTGTTATTTATTTTTAGGAGAGAAAGGATTTGCCTTAGTTCCTATCTATAAATTATTTGAGCAGGTGATTTATTACGTCATAGGATTTCCTATAGCCAAATCGTTTAGTAATGATACCATTAAAAAGGAAAATATAATATTTCAACTTAAAAAAGCATTCACAGATATCTTTGTAATCGTTGCTTTAATAAGTATTGCAATAGGGGTTTTTCTTAATTTATCCGGCATTGAAAGGCCATTATTTTATAAGACCATTAATGCTGTTTTTATTCCTGGAGGAACTGTAATCCTATTAGTATCTATTGGATTAGCTATGAAATTTGGAAAAACAAAAAATTATATTAAAGAATCTATTGCAGTCTCTATTATAAAATTTATATTAGTGCCTTCAATTATATCTACTATGGCTTTTTTCTTGGGTTATGGGAAAATAGATGAAGGGTTACCGCTTAAAGTTGTAATTATTCTATCTGCAATGCCGGTTGCTTTTTCTGCGTTAATACCTGCCTCAATATATGATTTAAACTTAGATTTAGCAAATTCTTGTTGGTTAATTACAACTCTGGGTCTCATTATAATATTGCCTTTATTGTTTTATATCATCAGCCTAATTTAAACCAGGAATTTTTTAATAACGAATTTAATCTAACTTAATTTGAATATTTATATATAAGTGAATATAAAATACACCCCTGTTGATATAATATCACTAAAGCATAAATTATTTTGCATACAATATCTGTCTTGAATATTATTTTAATTTATTATATTATAATAAATATTAAAAAGAAGGCGCAAGATGTATAAAGTTAAGCATATAGATTTATCTGAGAAAGTATATTCTACCCTAAAAAATATGATTCTTAATGATGAATTAAAATCCGGAGAAAAACTTAATCAGGAAAAATTGGCTCAAAAACTCGGTGTCTCCAGGACCCCTCTTTTATCAGCATTTTCCAAACTTGAAAAAGAGATATTAATAGAAATAATACCAAGAAGAGGTGCCTTTGTAAAAAAATTAAATTATAATGAATTTCTTGAACTATATGATATTAGAGCAAGACTTGAGCCCTTAGGTGCATATGAAGCAGCTAAACATACTACAGCATATGAGGTAAAACGGTTAAGTAAAATATTAGATAATTTTAAAAGAAATATATTACCATATTCTTCAAAATATTTAAGCAAAATTGATTACGATTTCCACATGGCTATAATGAAAATGAGTAAAAATAATTTGCTATTTAAAATGATTTCTTCCTATAATATAATTATTTTAAGTAACTTAGAAGGTTTATTAAAAGATCCACATCAAAGCTTAGAAGAACATATTAAAATATATAATGCAATTAAAGAGCACAATGCAGACCTTGCCGATAAAATGATGTTTTCTCATCTTATTGACTCAAAAGGAAGAATAAAGGAAAAAATTTTAAAAAGTTAAAAAAATTAGAAAAAGTTAGGCGAGATAGATGGCTAAAATTAAAAATGATCGTTTAGTTGATTTAGTGTATGAAAAAGTTAAAAAAATGATTCTTGATGGAGCACTCACCCCAGGAGAAAAAATTAACAAGATAGAACTTGCCAATATTTTGGAAGTAAGCATTACTCCGGTTAATGAAGTGGTAAATCGACTTACCGGAGAGAAGTTTATTGATAAAGTAAATGGGTCTGGATATTTTGTAAAAAAATTAACTTTTGAAGAGTTAAAAGAATTTTTTGCGGTTAGGGCTGGACTTGAAGGAATAGCAATTAGATTGTGTATTAATGAGCTTTCCGATAAGAAATTAAACGAATTTAATAATATCTTTGATAAATTTATACTTCCCTTGGATGAAGAGGAAGGTAAGCATTATTTAAAAGCAGACCAGGAATTTCATGAAAAAATTATAAATCTATGTGGGAATTCTATAATAATAGATTTTAATAAAAATTTTAATTTTATTATGAAAAGTTATCAAAAAGGCTTAATAAGGCCTCCGGAAGAAACTCTTTCAGAACATATGGAAATTGTAAAATCAATTCTGGAGCGCAATAGTCTAAAGGCACAGGAATTAATTATTTCGCATCACTTAAAATCAAGAGAAGTTTTAAAAACCAAACATTTAAAATATGAATAGAAGTTATAAATGTTCCCATGATTATTTTTTTTCACGAAATAAAATATATAATCTGTTATTATTCATACCACCAAATAGAGAAATAAAAAAGGAAAATACTATATGATTAAGAGAAGTGAGTGGGAAAAAGCACGCGACTGGGCATGGAATTTTGTGAAAAAGATTGATTTTCTGGTTAAAAATGAAGAAATTAATTCTATTGAAATTGCAGATCTTGGCTTGAATGAATTTAATATTACCGGTCTTCATACCCTTTCTCTATTTAGTACAGAATGGGTTGGAGCAAAACTTCTTATTTTAAGACCAAACCAGTTTTTCCCGGAACATAGACATCCTCCCTTTGAAAAAGAAAAATATCCTGGTAAAACCGAAGTTATCAGAGGTCAATGGGGAGAGTTTTATTTGGGAGTTCCCGGTAGCATAACTTGTAATCCAAAAGCAAATCCTCCTTCACATCGAAAAAAATATATTGATATCTGGCACGAAATTATTATACACCCTGGTGATCAGTATATCATTTCTCCAAACACCTGGCACTGGTTTCAAGCTGGACCTGAAGGTGCAATTGTTTGGAGCATTTCCTCAAAATTAACTGATGCTGAAGATAAATTTAAAGATCCTCAAGTTAAGCGTAAAACTATTATCATAGATGATTAGTAGAATTATGATTATTTCCTAAAGAATTATTTTATAAAAGAAATTTATGGTATAAAAATAGGATTAAAATGAATGAAGGAAAAAGCTTTAAATTGGAATGATTTTGCTACAAAACTTCCCCTACCCATTTCCGAAAACAAAATTAATGGAGAATGGTTACAGGCAGTAGAAAGAATAAAGAAAAAGATTATTGTTTTAGATGATGATCCCACTGGAATACAAACAGTACATTCTATTCCTGTTTATACTTCCTGGGATTTATCTACTTTAAGACAGATAATGAAAGACCAGCATAAGGTAATATACCTTCTTACTAACTCTCGAGCTTTAACTTCTGTTAAAACCCAAAGACTCCATAAACAATTAGCACGGGATTTAAAGCAGATTGCTTTAGAGGAGGAAGAAAAGTTTTTACTTATCTCTCGGAGCGACTCTACTCTTAGAGGTCACTATCCACTCGAAACTAAAACAATTTACGATGAATTAAAAAAAGAAGAAAAAATAGATGGAGAGATAATCATTCCCTTTTTTTTAGAAGGAGGAAGATTTACTTTTAATGATATTCATTACATTAAAGAACGGGACTTATTAGTGCCAATAGGGCAGACAGAATTTGCCCGAGATAGTGTCTTTGGATATAAGAATTCAAACCTAAAGGAATGGATAGAGGAAAAAACTGCTGGACTATATCCTGCAGGTCAAGTTATTAGTATTTCATTAAAAATGTTAAGGGAAAAAGATATAGAAGGAATACTGCATAAACTGTTAAAAATAAAGAACTTTAATAAGCTAATTGTAAATGCTATAGAATATACTGATCTAAAAGTATTTTTGATAGCTTTATCGAAAAGTATAAACAGCGGAAAAAATTTTATTTTTCGTACCGCAGCCTCTTTTGTGCGGGTAATTGGCGGAATTAATCCAAAACCTCTCTTAACTGTAGGAACTTTATATACAAAAGGAAAACCTTCTACGCCAGGTTTAATTATTATTGGCTCCTATGTACAAAAAACTACGCGGCAAATGAAAAAATTAGCTGAACTTTCTAATTTAATTTGGATAGAATGGGAGGTTAGCCAAGCAAAAACCCAAGAATGTCTAAAGGCAGAAGTAGATAGAGTCATATTTGAAGTTAAAAAAGGATTTAATTCTGGAAAAGATATTTGTCTTTATACTACTCGTGAGTATTGTAAAAACGATTCCCAAAATGAGAGCAGTGATAAAAACCTCATTTTTTCTTCTCATATTTCAGAGGGGTTGACCAAAGTAGTTCAAGCTCTTAAAATAAGACCAAGTTTTCTTGTAGCAAAGGGAGGAATTACCTCCAGCGATATTGGAGTAAAAGGTCTTAATGTAAAAAGAGCGATGGTAATGGGGCAAATTCAGCCAGGAATTCCGGTGTGGGAATTAGGTTCTGAAAGTCGTTTTCCTGGCTTACCTTACATTATTTTTCCAGGAAATGTTGGCACAGATGATACTTTAAAAAAAGTTGTAGAAATATTAAGAGAATAAAAAATAGTTGATATTCTTCCGAAACCTTTAGCAATTTAAAATTTAAAGACATTTCTTTATTTAACTTTTACAAAAAGGATTTAAAAATATGAAAAAATATTCTTTAGGAAAGACAGGAATTATGGTAACTGAGATGTGTTTTGGTGCCTTGCCTATAGGGCCTTTACAGGCAAATATTTCTGTAGAAAAAGGGGCAAAACTTATTCGTGCTGCCTTGGAAAAGGGTATTAATTTCATTGATACCGCAGAAGTTTATAAAACTTATCCCCATATTAAGAAAGCTTTGGAAGGCTATAATGACGAAGTAATTATTGCGACTAAATCTAATGTCAAAACATATAAAGAAATGGAACAAAGTATAAAAAATGCCTTGGCGTTCTTAGGTCGGGCCTATATAGACATTTTCCTTTTACATGCAGCAAAAGTTACCCCTTCAGTTTTTAAAGAAAGAGCTGGGGCATTGCAATGTTTAAAGGATTATAAATCAAAGGGAATTATCCAGGCCATCGGAATTTCGACTCATGTAGTAGAGGTAGTTAGGCGAGCAGCTGAAATTAACGAGATTGATATTATCTTTCCTATCATTAATAAACTTGGTATTGGTATTGTAGGCGGTAGTGTTGAGGATATGACTAAAGCAATATTAGAGGCGCATAAGGCAGGAAAAGGCCTATATGCTATGAAGGCCTTAGGCGGAGGACATTTAATTAATCAATTAGAAGAGGCTTTTAATTTTGTAAGAAATATTAAAGGTATCAGTTCCCTAGCGGTCGGTATGGTTAGTTCGGAAGAATTGGAACTAAACTTAAAAATATTTAATGATGAAAAAATTCCTCAGGGATTATTCACCCAAAAAATTAAACCTAAGAAGAAATTATTTATTTCCACTTTTTGTAAAGGTTGTGGCACCTGTGTTAAAACTTGTCCTAATAATGCCTTATCTTTAGAAAATGGGAAAGCGGTAGTTAATAATAAATTATGCCTTTTGTGTGGGTATTGTAACCCAGTATGTCCTGAGTTTGCTATTAGATTAATTTAGATATTTCAAATTGCCCCTTACCAATAATTAATTTTTTATGTAACTTAAACTATAAATAAACGATGAGGATACCAAAGTGATAAGAAATAGTAAAATAGTACAAAAATTTGAAGAAGAATTAATAAAAAAAGAGAAAGTAAATTTAATAAAAAACTTTCAGATAATGGATGCAATGTATAAGGAAGCACGAGCCTTAGGGGTAATTCCTCTGAAAGATCCACTTAATGGATGGGGTATTGATGCAAAAATTGCTATGGTGGTGAACTATGTTCAAAAAACTTCTTAAAAAAATAACCAATGAATTAAATACTCATAATATTCCTTATATGGTTATAGGGGGTCAGGTGGTTCTTCTCTATGGAGAACCAAGACTAACCAAAGATATTGATATCGCTTTGGGTATAGGGATTGACGGACTAAAAGATATTAATAGTATTATTCAGAAGCTTAATCTAAAAGCTCTCGTTAACGAAGGTTTTGTCCAATTATGATACCAATGGTTAGCTCCGTCGATGTCCAGTAATTGCCATCTGAAAAATAAACCCCCTTATGTCATTCTTTTACCCCTCTCTATTCTTCTCACCTTTCCTTTAGCTCATAAAAAAAGACAGGCTACTTTTTATACAAAACTAAAGATAAGTAGAGGCAAAAATAGTTTGTCCTTCTTTTCCTCATTTAATTTCTTTAAAAAAAATATTATTAGAGAAATAAAAAAGCAATTTTTTTTGACATTTATTTTTGTATAATATATAATAACCTCAATAATTGCAATAAATTTCATTTTAAGGGAAATAATTCACATAATGAAAAGAAATGCTTCTTTGATTGCTGAGATATGCAGGATGCATTACCTGAATAATTTAAGTCAGAATGAAATTTCAGCAAATTTAAGGATATCTAAGTCAGCCGTATCCCGCCTACTAAAAGAAGGAAGGGATAAAGGTATAGTTACTTTTCACATTAAAGATTATGAAGACCGCTTGAGTTCTTTAGAAGACAAACTTGAACAATCTTTTAAATTAAAAGAGGCAGTTGTAGTTTCTGATGAAGGAATAAATTCTGAGGAGGATATTAAGAAGAAAGTAGCAAAAGCAGCAGCTTTGCTTTTACAAAGAAGGATTCGGGAAAACGATACTATTGCGGTTTCATGGGGGACGACTTTAGCTGAGGTAGCAAAAGCACTGCACCCGTCCTTTCATTTAAATGTCGATATTGTTCCTCTTTTGGGGGGGATTGATATTACCGGCAGAGATATCCATTCTAATGAGATAGCAAGGCGGGTAAGCGAAGCCTTTAAGGGGAAATATTACGTATTAAATGTTCCGGTATTTGTTAGTAATCTTCAAACAAAAGAAGCATTTGAGAAAGAAAAAAGCATTAAAACAGTTATTGATAAAGCTAAATCAGCTGATATAGCAGTAGTGGGCATAGGTAGTCCCAAACAAAGCTCTACAATGATAAAACGAGGATATTTTTCTGTTAAAGAATTTGCTAAACTGACTGATATGGGAGTAGTTGGAGATATCTGTACTAACTTCTATGATATCCAGGGAAATATTATTAAATTTTCCTTACAAAATAAAATGATAGGTTTGGGATTAAAAGAATTAAAACATATTCCTATTGTAATAGGTTTGGCATGTGGTGAAGATAAAAAGGAAGCTATTTTAGGTGCATTACGTGGCGGATATATAAATATAATTGTTACCAATAAAGGGGTCGCCGAATATTTGATAAACAATATAAAATAATTTAAGTTTTAGAATGTACAAATGGAATGGCATGGGGTCAAATCTTTATTCTTGACAGATAATTAAACTATTTGTCAAGAATAAAGATTTGACCCCAGTATTCTTTTTGTCAAGAATAAAGATTTGACCCCAGTATTCCCGGAGAATTATTTTCTAATTATCCCAAAGGTGATTATAAATTTAGATATATTCTTTGTTGGTTTAGGGAATAAAAGATTTCTATATAAAGTAAAGGGGCGAGGGGATGAGAATAAATAAAGAAGAAAAAATTAAGATGTTTAAAGATATGTTAAGAATTCGAGAATTTGAAGATAAAACTCAAAAAATTTATAGAGAAGGAAAGTTAAATGGACACCTACAAACGTGTCAAGGAGGGGAAGCTGTTGCAGTAGGTGCGATAAAAACCCTTAATAAAAATGATATTATCTTTTCTAATCACCGTGGTCACGGTCATTATATAGCTCGAGGGACTTCCATAAAAAAGATTATGGCTGAATTTTATGGAAAAGTTACAGGTACGAATCGAGGGAAGGGTGGCGGTATGTATCTTATCGATGTTGAAAGAGGCATGATGGTTGCCAGTGGAATTGTGGGAGGCAATATTTGTTTAGCTACCGGATCTGGTCTTGCGAGCCAGATTAGAAAAGATGGTGCAGTCACCCTAAGTTTTTTTGGAGATGGAGCGACTAATATAGGTTTCTTCCACGAGGGATTAAATATGGCTGCATTATGGGATTTACCGGTTGTTTTTATATGTGAAAATAACCAATATGCAGAGGCTACCAAAAGAGAAGAGCACCAAAAAATTAAAAAAATTTCAGATCGGGCTATCAGTTATGGAATGCCAGGGATAACTATTGACGGAAGAGATGTAATAAAAGTATATAAAACCGTAAGAAAAGCTGTTGAAAGAGCTCGTTCGGGGAAAGGTCCCACTTTGGTTGAGTGTGTAACTTATCGTTTAGCAGGGCATTCAGCAGGAGATATGGGTAACTATAGGTCAAAAGGGGAAGTAGAGGAATGGCAAAAAATTAACGACCCGGTTAAAATTTTTCAGGCACAACTCCAGTCAGAAAATATTCTTTCTCTAAAAGAGGCAGAAAAGATATTTAAAGAGGTTAAAGAGGAAGTAGAAGGGGCGGTTCGGTTTGCCGAAGAAAGTGAAGACCCCCCTGTTGAGACAGCATATCAATACGTGTATAAGGAGAAAAGCAATGAGTAAACTTACCTATATAGAGGCTTTAAGGCTTGCCTTAAAGGAGGAAATGCGAAAAGACAAAGATGTTTTTGTTTTAGGAGAAGATATTAGCAGATATGGGTTTGGTGTATGCCGGGGACTTTTAGAAGAATTTGGTAAAGAGAGAGTAAGAAATACCCCTATTTCTGAGGCAGCAATTATTGGGGCAGCTATAGGGGCAGCGCTTAGAGGAATGAAACCGGTAGCTGAGATAATGTTTGTAGATTTCAGTCTAGTAGCAATGGATCAAATTGTAAACCAGGCCGCTAAAATGATTTACCTTTCTAATGGTGAGTTAGATCTCCCCTTAGTTATCAGAGCTCCAGAGGGGACAGAATGGCACGGAGGAGGCTGTCAGCATTCTCAAACTCTCCATTCTATATTTGCCAACATTCCGGGACTAAAAATTGTTATACCTTCTAATCCCTACGATGCAAAAGGACTTCTTAAAACTGCTATTCAGGACAGAAACCCTGTGCTTTTCTTTGAGCATAAACAACTTTATACTCAAAAATCTGAAGTACCTGAAGAAGAATATACCATTCCCTTTGGAAAAGCTGATATAAAAAGAGAAGGAAATGATATTACTTTAATTGCCACTTCCTGGATGGTAACACATGCCTTAGATGTTGCAGAAGAACTTAAAAATGAGATAAGTGTAGAAGTAGTTGATCCTCGAACACTGGTTCCTCTTGACAGAGAGACCATAATTAGTTCTGTTAAGAAAACCGGGAGAGTTTTGGTAGTTGATGAATCCCCAGTTACCGGAGGAATACAAGGAGAAATTATTTCTACAATTATGGAAGAGGCTTTTTGGAATATGGAAGTACCACCGATGCGATTGGGTTCTCAAAATACACCTGTTCCTTTTAGTGCTTCCTTAGAAGAAGAAGTAATTCCTACAAAAAAAAGAATAAAAGAAGCAATTTTAAAGATGGTTTCAACTTAAAAGAGGATTAATTTATGTGGAAAATCACAGTTCCAAAAACTGAAAACACTGTCAGAGAAGCTACTCTGGTTAGGTGGCATAAAAACGAAGGAGAAAAGGTAGAAAAGGGTGAAATTATTGCTGAGATGGAGACATTTAAGGCTATAGTTGAAATCACCTCTCCAGGGGAAGGTACTCTATATAAGAAGTTTATCGAAGAAGGAGAGGAAGTGCCGATAAGCACTGTTATAGCCGTTATTGCAGAGAAGGGAGAGAAAATATCTTCAGAAAGCATTAAGATTTTTTCTCGAATTAAAATTGCACCGATTGCTCGGAAATTAGCCCAGGATAAAGGTATAGATTTATCCCTTATAAAGGGGTCAGGGCCCTTAGGAGCAATTACAAAAGAGGATATTGAGGGTTATTTGCAAAAGGGAAAGAAAGATTTATCAATTAAAGAAACTCGTGAATTAATAGGTATACAAAAGATAACCGCCCAAAGGATGACCTTTAGTTATCAGAATATTCCTCAATTTAGCCTTTGTAGGAAGGTAGATATATCTCGAATATTAAAAATAAAGAATAATATTAATTGTGAAGGTAATTTTCATCTCTCTTTAGTAGATTTTATGCTGAAAGCACTTGTTTATGCCTTTGAAAAATTTCCTGAGTTTAATGCCGTGTTTGAGGATAATACCCATAAACTTATTGAGGAAATAAATATCGGTTTAGCCGTATCAACTGAAAGGGGGCTAATAGTCCCTGTAATTAGAAATTTAAAAGGAAAGAAGATTGATGAAATTGCTCAAATACGAAAAAATATTACTGAACAGGCTCTTCGGGGAAAATTACAACCTGAAGATCTTGAGAAAGGGACATTTACTGTAACTAATTTAGGTTTACAGGGAATTGAGTACTTTAATCCTCTAATTAATCCTCCGCAGGTCGCTATACTTGGGATGGGTAAATCAGAAAATATGTCTCTTCCTTTAAGCCTTACCATGGATCATCGAATACTGGACGGAGTGAAAGGAGCTGAGTTTTTACAGTTTTTATCCGAGAAATTAGCTTCGTACTAATGGAGGTGATAAATAAAAGAAAGAAAAATTTAAATTAAGTTTATTTGTACACTAAAACATTAAAAAGAAGACTAAAAAATAAATTTTAAAGGAGAAAAAAATGAAAAAAATAATATTATGGTTATTGGTTTTAGCATTAATTCTATCAACAATTTCGGTATTTGTGGTAGCACAAGCAGCTGATACCGATTTTGAAATTGTTATGGTAGTGAAACTTGAAGGTGTTGCCTGGTTTGATAATATGAGATTAGGAATTGAACAATTTGCTAAGGATACTGGTGTTAATGCCTATCAAATCGGTGCTGATACGGCTGACCCAGCATCTCAGGTGGCTCTAATTGAAGATCTTATTGCTAAAGGCGTAGATGCAATACTGGTTGTTCCCAATGATCCGGTAGCATTAGAACCGGTGTTTAAAAAAGCAAATGCTGCTGGAATCCTTACCTTTACCCATGAGGCATCTAACCAGAAGCAGGTAAGTTTTGATTTAGAAGCCTTTGATAATGTTGCCTACGGAAGACATATGATGGATGTTATGGCCAAAGATATGAATTACGAAGGAGAATATGCTTGCTTTGTAGGTCATCTTACTTCCACAACTCATAATGAGTGGGTTGATGGTGAAATTGCCCAACAAAAAGAAAAATACCCCAAGATGAAGTTAGTATGTGATAGAGTAGAAGACCAAGAAAATCAGCAAATTGACTATGAAAAGGCTTTAGA
>Ga0315293_10001237_pt1 | contig 24823 bp, 27 predicted proteins | sample YL17G13_20_MG_FD_203071 | JGI IMG/M metagenome (GOLD analysis project Ga0315293, IMG submission 203071) | Sediment microbial communities from Yellowstone Lake, YNP, Wyoming, USA - YL17G13_20 | ecosystem: Environmental > Aquatic > Freshwater > Lake > Sediment | place: USA: Wyoming | collected...
GAGTCGGTTTCGGTGCTGCTGCTGCCGATGTTGTTGTTGCCGATGTTGCTACCAGTGCTGGTGATGTTCCCTCTTCGGAATACTGGACACAAGTTGCAGCAGAAGCAACAGCGGTAACAACAGCAACGACAGCAAGACTTTCCGTCTCTATCAGCCCTCCCAAAATTGAAAGAAGGCTGTTTTGCGACAAAGATGATGTTGTCGTTGCATCAGTTGCATCAGCGCCTGCCAAAGCAGCATCTTCTCATGATGCCTCTATCGCGGCGGAAGCAATATGGAAAGCCGCTGCTCTCAGCAAAAGCACGTAAATATCGAGATTTATGTGTTGAAAAAAAACAACAAAACAAAAATATTTTTTTATAAATATTTTGATAAAAATATAATATTTTAATAAAGGTAATAAAAGTAATAAAAGTAAATAAATAGTATATATCAATTATATAAACAAAAAAAATGAGTCAGGCGGCTTCCTCAAGTATATATTTTACATCAACGCGAAATATAAAAGAAAGCGACATTATCAATGCATTCGAAAATAAACTACGTCTCGGAAAAATAGTTGAAGGAAATGTAAACATTGTTCCGGTTTCAAAACAAGACTATAATAATGTTTTTTTTTATATTGAATGGAACGAAACGGAAGAAGCGGCAAAATTTGTCAGTGAATTAATTTCAAAATCCTCTATAAAAGTTTATCATAATAAGGGATATTGGTTGTGCAGAATGAATCGCAATCCCTTGAAACTGCGGAACAAGACGGCGGCATGCATTAAATTTGCATCTATTACAAATCCGAATCCAGTTCCAGTTACAGTTCCAGTTCCTACTCCCGATATTAATAACTTCAATGAGGATGATTTTTATGTAATCAACTAATGAAAATGATTAAATCCACATGAAACTTGCGCAATCGGAATTTATGTGATTTTGTCTTCGTCTTCAGGAAATATTGCATAAATACTTGGTGACAAGGGAAATTGAGGCTCTAATAATTCATCTTCAGGTAAAACAGCGTACACGCTGGGTGAGGGTGACAGCGGCGGCGCAGATGGAGGAGGCGGACTTGATGACAAGGGAATTTGAGGCTCTAAAATAATGTGAGGAGCAATGTAACTCTGCAGATTTGAAAATGTTACTTCATTGTCTCCACAGTTTAATAAATTCTTCAATTTTTCATCTGGCTTAACAGTTCTATAATCACGAAGCCCATTTGTTTCAATGTAACTGTCAATTAACTTTGTAATTTTTACGCGAGATATTATCTCGCCATTTTGTGAATAGTTTAGGTTCAAAAAGTCAGCAAGTTCTTTTGAAATTTTACAACTCATTTCATTCGCATGAATGGATGCTATTTAATTTATCTGCTTATTTTTCAATTTTAAAAAAATATAAATTGAAAACTTTTTATCATTATTGTAATGCACAGTAGTACGTGAAATCAAACAAATCGAACACAATGGCATCCGCATCATCCGCATCATCTCCCGGTTGGAATAAAGTTGAAGGTAAACGAAGAAAATCGGGAAATTCAGGTAAATCAGAAAAATCAGAAAAATCAGAAAAATCAGAAAAATCAGAAAAATCAGAACAACTGAGCATTTGCATTGCGCGTACACACAAAAACATCACTTCCCAACGTGTGCGCGATACATTTCGGCGCTTGAATTTGGGATGCATTGACAACGTCGATGTTGTCTCGAAAACAACAAAAGATGGCGAACCTTTTGTTGCCATATACATTCACTTTTCGAATTGGAACCATGATAACCCAGAGGCAAAGAAGTTTCGTCAGAAAATCATGAAAGGAGAACAAGTGAATATATTCTATGACGGGCCATGGTTCTGGAAATGTGTCCTGAATCGCCTTCGCAACAATTCTCACAAATCTTCAGAAGTGCCAGCGCAACCCGCATCCGAACCTGTAGCCGCAGCACCACCTCCACCTCCTATGTCGTCGTCTCCTCTACGTCTACCTCGTTGGGGCACTGCTGAATATTTGAGCCTGTTTAGCATTGTCGACACAATAAATACAAAAAAGTAAAAGTAAAATAAAATAATATTTGAAAAAATATAAAATATGAACTTGAGCTTGAACAATGATGAAAAACAGATTATCGCAAATAAAATAAAGTGTATTAGCGAAACAGATATGAAAAATGATTATGAAATGTTAAAAAAAATGGTGACAAGCGCCGTTGCCGTAGAATTCAACGAACGGTGCCGAGTTGGAAATAATGTCGTTGATTTTTTTACATTTAGAGAGAGGTTGGAAACGCGAGGTAAATATAATATAAATTTTTATGATTTTTTTACCAATATTAAAGAATTCAAAAAAAAGAAATTTATTCAGACCATGCTTACTTATTACGAAACAACAAAAAATGCGCGAGGATTAAAAAATGAATACATTGTTTTGAAAGAAGTGTACAACATTTGCATTAGCGCCATTAATATTTTTCGACCGCTTGTCGCTGTTGAAGTGTATCAACGTTTCAAACCGACGCGAATACTAGACTTTAGCGCCGGATGGGGCGGTCGCGCAGTTGGCGCGGCGGTGTGCAACATTTCGTACATTGGGCTCGACATTAACGCGGGACTGCATGACGCTTACAATAAAATGTCTGCATTCTTGAATTCAACAAATTCTTCAAGCACAAATTCAATAAATTTATTGATTGCTGATGCAGTGTCATTCGATTATTCAACGATTTCACCCGGATATGACATGGTTTTTACGTCTCCGCCTTATTATTTCATCGAAAAATACAGTCATAACGAAAGCTACGCATCAAAAGATGAAATGGACCAGAATTTTTATATTCCCGTTTTTTCAAATACTTTCAAACATTTATTGCCCGGAGGACAGTTCGTGCTGAATGTGAATAAGGAAATTTACGAGCGCGTTTGTCTCACGCTTTTTGGACCCGCCGAACAAATAATTAACTGTAAAAAAAGCAGTCGTCAAAACAATTACAGAGAGATGATTTATATATGGAAGAAAAAATGTTGAAAATGTAAAAAAAACCCTATTTTATATTTGAAAAAACTTATATAAAACGATTCATTTATATTTTTATAAAAATAAAATAAATGAATCAACTTGGTAATTATTGTTCAACAACAACATCATTTTTAAAAAATGCATTTTCAATTGCTAATCGCAATGGCACCGATACCGCGGTTACTGTTGCCAACGCTGCTAAAAAATATTCAAAATTTGTTTTCATTGGAATATTTGCATATTCTGCGTATTCAACGTATCATTTTTTGCGGGCAAGGAAAAAAAAAGAACTTGTGAAAAAAGAACTTCCTGAACACATAAAATATGAAAACGGATGGTATGCCGAACTTGATGAATTTAAAAAAAGGTTAATCATGCCCACGCCAATGTTGTCAGAACCACCCCCCACGATTCAAGAAGTCACCCCTAGAGGCGAAATTTTAATGTATTATAATGTTAAAAATAAAGCATTTGAATATTATTCCAATAATAAAAATTTGCCGTATAAAACTCTTGACGCTCTTGCGCGAAAATATGTGTGTTTGCACAATATCCCGTCAATATATGTCGATATTCGCGAAGAAGTTAAAAAAGGAATAGATAAATGTTCAAAAAAAATAAAAGGCAGTAACAAAGACGCATCTGTCGATGCCGTGAAACCGACGTCTGCTGCTTCATCAATTTTTGCTGTTTACAAAAACTACAAGAGCGGTGTAACAACTGCAACAAGTCATGGTAACGGCAGTGTAGGAAATAATTCTAAAAAAGTAATTCTCAAAGATAACGTAAACAAATTTATTTTCAAAGGACGAATTGATGACTATGCTTTAGATGCAAAAGCTCGCGAAAAAAAAGAAAAATCATCCAATAAAAAAAAAAACGAACAAAAAGATGGTGATGGTGACAATGGCGGTGACAACAATGGTGGTGACAACAATGGTGGTGAACAACACGATGATAAAAAAGAAGAAATTAATATTTCATATTCGGAATTTAAAAAAAGGAATGTCAATAGAGAGAATGAGGAAAAATAAACTTAATTTTTCATAAATAAAATTGTAAAAATAAAATATATTCATATAATAGTAATAAAAATTAATATATTCATTATCATTATATTATTAAAATGCAACAACGACGACAACCACTATTATCATTCAATGCGGCATCATTGAAAAATCAAATGAATCAAGCTGCCTTTCAAGCCAGACAAGCTGCGTCTAATGCCAGACAGTATGTGTCTGGCGCTGCTGGTTCTGTTACCGGCGCAGTTAATTCGTTTATCAATCCCAATGGCACGGTAAAACCCAATCGATTTGCATCCAGCGGAAGCAAGGATAGCGGGAGCGGCGTCGTTGGCGACGGCGAGTATAAAATGTTTACGCGCGACCAGTTGAATGATTTATATGGAAACAATAGCGGAAAACGGACATCATCATTTATGAATACCAATTTTCTTAGTTTGGGCGAAGGACCCGTTGACAGCATGATTATGATGTTTCAGTTTTATATTGCGCTAATTGCCGCTTTAAGCCGGCTCAGCATGAATGCTGCGAGCATGAGCGCATCTTTACTTTTTGGGAATGAAGCATTAATTAACCTATTTTCCGTTTTTCTTGAAAATGCGCTCAACATTATTTTGAACAGAAAAGTCGGTGATATGACATTGGAAGAACTGCACGAGTCTCTCAAAGCTAATCAACCAAAACTACAGCAAATGTCTGCACTACTTATCAATGCAGTGTCCGCCCTTGCTCAAGGTCTTAGTGACATATGTTCAAAAATTGCAATGGAATGGGTCGCAAAATATCTACCTGGACTGCTTAAAAGTGCAGCAATAGGAGCATCAGGCGCCGCTCAAGCTGGAGTTAATGCTGCAACCGGGGGCGCCTTCGATGAGGTTATGAACATTTTTTCCGCTAGCGCTGCGGTTGTTGGAGCAGCTATGAAAGTTATAACTGCACTTGCGGGTAGCTCTGAGGACTTTAGCAAAGCGTTTAAGACAGTTAAAGATGCGTACGACAAAATAACAAATTTAAAAGACCTTTTCAGTAAATCTCCTAGCGAAATATCGGCGGGGCTGCGTGATGTTGCGGCATCTGCAACTGCCGCCGTAATTCCTCAATCTGCAAAAGATTTTGCAAATACTTTTACAAGTAAAACATTTGATTTAAAGCGTAATCCTTTTTTAAAAGTTTCTCTTGGATATGGGCAAAACGGTGAACCGTCGTCACAGTTGACACAGTCACCGTCGTCGCCGTCGCCGTCGTCACCGTCGTCACCGTCGTCACCACCGTCACAGTTGTCACCACAAAGTAAAGAGATTGATACTCTCGCCAATAAAATTAAAGAAAATTTTGGAACTGTAAAAGATATTGCAAGCAAACTTGGAATAAACGTAAAAGGGCTTTCAGATTTAGCCGAAAAAATAAGAACCAATTCTAGACTGGCACTATTCTTGGCACAAAGATTTGGAATGACTGTAACAGGAATTCAAGGAAGCATGCTAACACGACTGGCCGATGAAATAAAAGATTCCGGTGACCCTAAAGATGCTACTGTACGTGGACTAACTTTTGTTGAAAAAAATATCAGACCCATTGCCGCCGGACTTGGTAAGGTTTCAAAACATCTAGACAATGCAAGCAATTTTATCTACAAAGGTGGCAGTAAAAGCAGAGATAAAAATCAAATGAAAAGTCGAAAGTATTTTAAAAATAAAAAACATTTAAAAAGATACATGTCGAATCTTCGACGAAAAACTGCAAAAAAAGAACTTGATTTATTAAATGGAATTCGTGATTTAAAAAGCATTGCTAGTTATGGACTTCTATAATTATAATCTTCTAATGAATGTGTTCATTTTATTCTTATTTATAAATTATTTGAAACACACATGGAAAGGAATGCATCTTTTCCATTTTTTGCGAGATGTTCCATGCACCTCATTGTCCATCCATATGAACTGCCGCTGTGACCGTCATACCCCAACGAAACCATATTTTTGGATATTTTGCCAATCATTGCATCATTTGAAAACATGAACGATTCGCCCTGAAAGTTTTTCATCCACTCCCATCCTTCAGCCATAGTAATCGCCCCATGCGCATTCTTCAACATGATGCGATTATTACTATCATAAACGTTGTAATTGAATTCAGAATCAGATATGCGAACGTCGGTGGTCATTGTTGTCGTTGTTTGTTGTTGTTGCTTGCTTGTTGCATGCTAGAATAAAATTAATATATCAAATTTTCAATTTTTTTATAAACATGATTATAAAAAAATAAAAATAAATAATTGATTTTACAAGTTCGATATAAACTAATATTCCTTTTTACTTTTTACTAATCCATTTCAAGTATCCGTTGCTTTTCATCAAATTGAATGACGAACCCAAATGACTTTTTGCAATTCGATGCGCAGACTGTTCAAATGGCGTGAGTTGTTTGATATAGTCTTCAGTGGTGTCCTTGTTATCTTCTTGCTTCTGGTCCATCGGCTTTTACTTTATGTTTAATATTATTTTTAAACATAAAATAATCAATTTATTATAAATTTTTATTATTTTTACAAATTAACATATTAAATGTCATCTACATTGATTTCGACCTTGCACATTTTATTTGCGTTTGATTTTGATTCATCGGCGTAATACTTTTCTTCCTCTTGGTCGCTATCTTCCTCTTGGTCGCTATCTTCCTCTTGGTCGCTATCTTCCTCTTGGTCTTCGCTTTCGTCATCTTCTTCTTCGCTTATGCTTTCATCGTCATCGTCACTAATGTCATTTACATCTCCATACATTGCCTGCGGATTTACCATGTTGTTTATTTGAGCCAGATTAACTCCCTTTTTCATTCTTATTGTCTCCATTGATGACGATGATGATGACGACACAATATTGTGATAACGCAGCGTGTCTGCATCGACAAACTCATACGAATCCTCCACATCCGCAGTTGACAGTTCGGACTCCTTCATAAAAATTCCGTGCGTTCGCTTCAATGCGTCCCTTTCACCTGAAGAATACACTTCCAACAAATCGCACATCTCCATTTCCTTCTTACCTTTGCTGTTACTTTTAATCGCATGTTCACCCGGTGCTTGTTGAAACTCGCGTATTCCTATAAGAACCCACTTGTCAACTTCAATGATATTATCGCGTTTTCCTCTGCCTTTGAATTTTCCGCGAATGAAACAGCGGCGCTCCTTATCATCAATGCACATTACGTCAAACGTGTTCCCGTTTAATCGTTTTACAACTCCATAAATTTCACTCTTATTCTGCGATATTCTTAACCCGCTTTTTGTTGACTTTACCGCATGCTTGTGCGCCACTTTTTTTCCATTGCAACCTCCTTTCATATTTTTTACCATTTTATTTTATCTTTTGTAATCTTGTTACTTTATTTAATGTCGTGTCTCGTGTGTGGGAACCGGTTATTAATTAATCCAATTATATATCTAAGTATATTATATATTTATTATATTTCGGGGGACGTATGACGTATGCCACCTATTATACAGAGGGGGTTAAAGGGGGGGGGCGCATGTCCCCCCTTGCTGTGACATTTGGGAAAACATGTCCTCGTTTCGCTTTGACTCTTTGACAGAATTCGACCTAAAGTCTTCAAAATCAAAATTATCAATCAAAAGTTCATAGTTTTCAATATCAACATCCTGGTAAAATATTGACTTGTACTTGTATCTTGTTGTCGCATAGTCACTTCTTCTAGACGGGTCCGGATGAATATTATCCATAAGTATTTCAGAAAATGAAATTAAAAATTTATTTGACGTGAAACCAGATGTTGATATGAATTTTATAACTTGTAAATATGAAATGCTCAGCGCGTAATTATCCCACGTGTTCCAATATTTTAAGCACTCGCCAATGACGTACTTGCGAGACTGATTTACAAACCGCTCCATTGTTGAATAACAAAGCTTTTTATACCTGTCAATAAACTCCGGTGATAAAATTGTAAATGCATCATTTGAATCCACGTACGTTTCAATTGTGCGTTGTAACGATTCTGGTGTTATTCTGCTCTGTTTGTTCAGCACGTAGTTAATCAAATGAATTTCTATACACCATAAACTGTATTCCGGAAAATAAATGTAAAAATAGTCGCGGTATGCATCGTACGCATCTGTGTCTGCATCGTCTTTCTGCTGCTTCTGCTCTTGGTCCAGCAACAAATTTATAGGTATTGATATTCCAAAATCTAAAATAACTGGAAGCCCAGTCTTCAAGTCAATAACCGCGTTATCCCATTTGAAATCGTAGTGCACTATTCCATTCTTCATTAGCTGTTCCAGAGAGAATAAAAAATAAGAATACGTGTCAAAAAGCGTGTTCAAAATATGTTTCTTATTTGATATTGATAACAAGTATTTTGTGAATTTTACATTTTCAACATATTTCATTTTTAATAGTATGAATTTATTTGAACCGTCATCAATCGCTCTTTTTGCCTTTTTTTCTGCGGCATTTGTTGCTGTTGTTGCCGTTGCCGTTGATGATGACTTTCCGCTTATTATACTACATTTTTTTATTTCTCTCTCATTTACTTTTGCTAAAGACGCGGTACAACTCTGTATAACGGGCACATAATACAAGCTGTAAAATGGAATGCCCTGTATAATCTTTCCAATTCGTATTTCATTTTTAGAACTAAAATTATTTTTTACAAGTTTAGAAACGTACTCCGAGCTGTTTGTGTTGCTATTTCTTTTTGTTTCCTTCTTACAAGGGAGAGACGGATAAAATATGCATCCGAATCCTCCCTGATTTATTACTCTACTTATTGCTGCACGATTTTTTACTGTCATGTTTATCAGTTATATTTTACTGTTATTATTATTACTTATTATTAATTATTGTTATTATGAACAAATTCAATAATAATATATCATTATACTTTATAATATATTATTTAGTAAAAGTAAGTAGTAGTTATGAATATATCTACATGCCCGATGGCAACATTTATATTGATGTTGGTCATTATAAGCATTTTACTAGACTCTTATGTAATGTTTACATTGGGAATTGTGCCAAAAAATACTGTAGTTTTTATTTTAATGTTGTTGATTATGGTATTATATGCGGCGTTCACAATATGGCTAGCAAATGAAACGTGCTATACGAAATTCACATGGATATCGTGGTTAATTGTCATATACTTGTTATATCAAACCGTCCATTCAATTATCCTAATGTCCAACCCCAAATTACAAAAGGAGGTGAAAAAAGAATTTGCTGCGATGGAAAAAGAGTTTAACGATTCACAAAATCGCGTTCACAATGAATATGGTGAATAATTCACTACCAAAGAACACGACGACTCAAATTATTCGCGGAATACTTGTTTTTTTTCCATTCGCCACGCATATTTGCCGTTCGCGTTAAATAATTGTGCCTGCGTGTCTTATCTTTATGGCGCGTATAGTCTTCGTAGCCAAGCTGCCCGAAATTAACCCACTTTTTTGAAACGGGGTCGCAAATCCTGTATTTTTTTACAGGATTATTTGCCGGATACAGTTTTGCCGTCTTACCTAAATATTTAGTCGCCATTTTTTGAGCTTGTGTTGGACTCGAATACTTGTATATGATTTTTTTATACCGAGTCTCTCTTTTCGACAACTTTTTGCATTTATTATTTTTATTATTATTCATTTATTTGCTTATGCTTATTTACAATAATAAAATATTTTATTTTTTTTATAAAGTATTTATTTATGTTAGATGATTGATGATTTTATAAATATTATTTTTTAGACTTTCTTCCTGGTCATTTTAGACTTTTTGCCTCTTCTTGACTTGGACATTTTAGACTTTTTGCCTTTTCTTGACTTGGTCATTTTAGACTTTTTGCCTCTTCTTGACTTGGACATTTTAGACTTTTTGCCTCCTCGTGGTGCTTGGGTAAATAGTTGGACTACTGAATTAGCGGCTCTTTCTTCATTCGGTTCATGTTCTAACATATTTCGCACTGAACTTCTTAATCTTTCTTCTTCTACTGGGACTTTTTTCACACGTAGTTCTTCTCTTACTCGGTTCACAACTCTTTGGAGCGTTTGATAATCATATCGTGGTGGTGGTGGATAAAATGGCGATGGTGGTGGTGGATAAAATGGCGATGGTGGTGGAGGAGGTGGATTTGCAACAAAATAATTTTCAGTTTCTCTTATTGCACGATAATCATTTTCTGGATGCAATAGCGACATTTGTTGAAATATTCGGCGCACATCTTCTTCTGAAACTTGAATTCCACGTCGATTTAATTCTCTATGAATCTGTTGAATTGGAGTTTCCGTTTCCCGTGTTGATGCCAACAACGCAGCAGCCAAATAACGATCTTCAGGTTCAGGAGCGGCAGCGGCAGCGGCAGCGGCAGCGGCAGCCTGTGGTCTTCTTACTGCGGCACCTTGTCCCGGTTGTCTCGATAGTTGTAACGACTCTTGCAAAGCTTGCTGTAATTGTCTGTTATAAAAAGAATCATCATAATCATCATCTTGAATTCCTCCCCTTGCAAAGCCGCCTGGTGGTCTGTTTGGTACTCTTTCAGCTATTGACATAGTAACACGACCACTACTAGCTTTACCTTCAGGTTTTAAAATTCTCATAACTGCTATGCCGCCGCAACAAGGACATATAACACCCACATCATCCATTTCTAGTGCTTCTTTTTTTTGTTTTTCTGTAGCTGTATCTTCAGCAACATTCATTGCAGCAAGCCCTTGACTAATTAAAACCTTTTTATCACGTTCATCCTTGCCGCCTTGTGCCACAGAGTTATTATACTTATACAACAGATGTTGCCTTTGAGTTCGTGGTTTAAGCATTGCAATCTCCTGGCGGTGTTTTCGCATGAATCCATGCCATTCTGCATCTGAAGTGTCTTCATCGCGATTTGGTTCAGCGGGTTCCGCAACATAAGTATTTTTTGCCGCGGTATCATAATCTTCTTTACAAAGAAAACAATGACATCTAGGATTAGAACATTTAGCATAATTTGTTTTTTCCATACAGATTGCACAATCACCTTCATTCTTTGATTCAGACATTTACTATGTATTTATACCAATAAAAAAAATAAAAATAATTATTAATAACTGTGAAAAACGCCATTTTTACCATATTTTATATTATTTTATTTTAGTTTGATTTCAAAATTTGAAATGCGCGATTCTTATATGTTTTTTTTATTTTTGCAATAATTAGTGCTGGGTCTTCAGAAAACTGTTCTAAATCGATTAGACGCTCAATTTCCATTTTCAAAATGTCAACGCATCTTTTGCAAAAATCGTTGAACAAGTCTGCGGGAGATGCAGGAGAAGGAATTTGAATTTGACCATCATTGTTACAATTGTTATCATTGTTATTGATTCCCCTTGCAATGTGTTCATCCATCGCACAAATAAGTTCCTTCGAAACTGAAATGTATTTCCCCCTCGGTTTTGGAGACGCCTTGACGAATGACTTGTTGCGAAAATAGTACCGACCGCTTTTAAATATCTTCTTCTCAATAGACTCTGCAGACCCCTTGTAGTCCATGCCTTGTAACCTCTCTATTTCATCGGCCAGCATTTTTGAAATGTGCGGGGCATTTTTCCACTCGTTCCATGCATCAGCGTAAGAGTGGCGGTCGTCAAATTGATGCATTTTTGAAAAATCTAAAAGCGCATCAACCATTTCGTCACTCAAATTAAATCTGAAAACTGGTTTCTTTTTTTTTGAGGCCTCGTTGGCGCGTGTGTCGCCATCGATACAAGTATCCATATCCACATTGTTGTTGTTTTCCTTTGCCATAATGTCGTCTCGTGGTGGTATAGTGTTCTGATGTGTTCTGATTGATTTAGCATTTGTAAAATACTTTTCAATTTTTTACAAATGGAGAGAACAATAAACGGAATGGAATAAATAATATAAAATAAATATATAAATATATACAAACACATTAGTTTATAAAATCCGCAGTAACAAACCAAACCTTTGCATCAAGCAAGCAACGCGCTATACCCATAATATAATGTCAAAATCAAAGACAAATTTCAATACATTTTTGAAAGAATGTGAAGAGTATGAACCCGTTGGAACAAACGGAAACCGTCGTGACCGGTGTTCTTTTGTTTCTGTCGCTACTACCAATAATGGAAATGGAAGTAACATCTTTTTAAACTCGAATTCGAATTCGAATTCAAATTATAATGCAAATGCAGCTGTTGTTGTTGATTCTTCAAAACTGCTTTTAAATGATGACAACTTTCCTTCCTTGTCTTCTTCAAAACCCAAAATAGAAACTCAAAATAAATGCAACGATAACAAAATTAATTTTAAAAATGCATTGTCTTCTTCATCGCCTCTATTATTGCAGCAACAGCAGGAGCAACAGCAGCAGCAGCAAAAGCGATTGGCCGCGATTGCCGCGAGCAACGTGTCACACGCGCTTGTTAAAAAGGAAAGCGAATATATTGCAAAAAAAATTATTTTATCAAAAAAATTTGCCGTTTCAAATAAAAAAGGTAAATCTAACGATAATGACGACGACGACGACTATGACGACAATGATGATGATGATGACGACGTTGATTTTGATGAATAATGCTGAATAATGGACTGATGCATATTTCTTCTTTTTTATTAAATTTAATTATTTTTTATTTTAATTAAATTTCATGGTGGTGCATATTTTTAAAAATTGATTTTTGAAATGATATAAACAAATGATGGTATAGATAGTTATACAACTCATCACAATCATTTCAATGGTCACTATTAGAACCGCAAATTCTGCTTTCTCTGAACATAATAAGAACAACTATAATAAGAACAACATCCGCGAATACAACATTGTTCATGGCGAGAGCATTCAAGTTGGGAAACACTGTTATTTGGTGTGCATTCCCGACTTGCCGGCCGGCGTGACAAAAATGGAAGTCGCAAGAGCTGTTGAAGGTCGAATTCTATATTCATCTACACGTGAAATTCATTATGTGAAGAATGTTGTGTTTGTGGAGGGTTTTGACGAAGAATCGAAAAATGCTATTGAAAACTCGTGTTACAAGATTGCAATTGTCAATATTGAGATGCCCCCCAATGAGCACGGGGTTTATACTGATTATGAAAATGAATTTTATGATGGCGTTTGTCGCGGAGACATTGTTATCGGAGAGTGGAGCAATGCATTTCTCATGGCGAATCCAAACTACTATTTCAAATCGCTTGCTGCGGTGGCTGCAGAAGAAGCACAAGCGGTAGCAGCAGCAGCACAAATAGACGCCGCGTTTCAAAAATGGAAGTATGATGCAGAGATTGAAAAATGCAATCGCAGGGTTGATGAAGGCGAAACGGAAATTCTTGAATTGCAGAATACTGTAAATGAGCTTCTGGAGAGTTTGCGATTTTTGTCAAGAAAAAGGTCGGGTGAGGGGCTGGTCGGGCTGAAGGATGCGAGCAAAAGCTTGTCGTCCTTTCTATCGACGCTCAACAACAAATATGCAAGAATTTGTATTTCTGATGTTGAATTTTTGGAAATCAACAAGAATATGAAGTTGAAAAAGATGCTTGAACTGGTTGTGAATCTTTGTGATGACTGCGATGCCTGTCAAGAGCTTATCCACTCGCTCGATTACATTAGTGATGAGGAGCGCAGACGAGACTTGTTTGTTCAGATTGACAAATTGATTTGCAGAATCAATCATTCGGTTCGAAAGTTTCAACTTCTGCACTTGTACGCAGAAAGGTGCATTTTCGGTTTGAAAAATCGTGCCGTGTTTACAGAGTTTGCGTCGTTTTTGAATACTGCGGTTGAAATCGTTGAAGAAGTCACGTCGCGCAACTGCACGCACACTCAAGATGTTCAATATGTCAAGTGTTACGGCATTCGTGCGATGAGCAAGCAGGAGCAGGATAAGCAGGAAGCAGCCAACGACGGCAGTTGTGTGGGAGATTATTATAGTGGCGGTTGTTCTTGGGACGGTAGTAATGGCTATGATGGCATTACTGTGAACAACAACCATTATGACTATTATGAAAATGTGGACGATGTTGAAGCGGATGCAGATGAAATGGACGCGGATGAAGCAATGACATCCGTGAGTCAAATGCTGGCAGAATTTGATGCTATGCGCGCATTGACTGCAACTTCCGTTGTACTAGAAGACACGGTCGAAGTCGATGTCGAACAACAAGTCGTCGTTGCGGTGAATGAATCAGAAGATGCTGAACTGGTCATCACGGCGACTGCGGTAAAGGATGAACAGGAAAAAGAGAAAGAGACAAACAAGAACAGCAGTAGCAATGGTGACAATGATGCCAGTCAAAACAAACCAAAGGGCAAGTGGTTCTCGTGGTTTTAATATTGTGACAATTGTGAAAATTTGATTTAGAAATATTGTACAAAAAATAACTTATATTTATATTTTTTTCACATATAAATATAAACCAACGAGTAAAAAAATGAACCTGCCATCCTGGTATAAAGCTTATTGCACTCCTGCAAAAATTTATTTGACGATTGCCGTCATTGTTTCCATCATTCAATTGTTTTCCGTGCCAATTTTTATGGTGTTTGTTAATTTCCTCTTTGCAATTATTTGGACGTGCATTTTAGGATGGTTGTGTAACAAGGGATTCAGCTCTGTTTCTTGGTTCCTTGTCTTGTTTCCTTATGCCGTCATGCTCATGCAGGCGCTCGGGTTTGTTAGCTTTAGCAGTTTTACGATTTTGACGAGCAATTAATTTTGTGAAAACAAAAAAATTATAATAATTTAAGTATTTCAAATTGAAGTGCAAACGTAATTGGAAACCGCAGTGCAAAATTTACAAACAGCGAGGAATACCCCTTGTAAAATCCCTTGAGCCCGTCTTTTTGAAATATCGCCCTAGATAAACTGAGTAATCCACCATCATTATTATTCTGGAGCAATTGATTCGTGTATTTCGCTCTGATGACGTCAAATGGGCTACAAAGAGCGGTCCCTGGGATATTCAATGCACTCGCAATTGCAAAATTCTGCAAAAAAGTGGTTTCTTTTTTCGGTTTAACCGTAAAATACCCCCCTAGAACCGCGCTCGTATAAACGCCGTTTCTGAGTGCCATTGGAACCATAAGTCTCCCATAATTTTTTTTAACAATGTCCCATTCCGTTTTTATTTTCATCTGATGATTCATCTGTTTAAAAGATTGCATTGCCAGGATGGGTCCTAAAAACGCTCCGTCCACTACACCGGCACAAAATGCAGAGCCCATTTTATTATCAAAAACCGTGTTGAATTGCTGAAATGCCAGGTATTTTATCGCCATTTGGGGCATTATAGTGGAAATTCCAATCAATCCACCGGACATGTAATTCCGGGGGCTAGTATTTTTCACAATGGAGGCGAATGATACATTATTTTGCATGTGCTGCTTTATGTAATCGAGGGGGAGTGTAAGGGTATATCCGAACCCACCGGCAAATGAACCCGATAGAATTGCTTTTGTGTGGTCTTTCATTTATAAGTTGTGATATAAAAAAATGAAACACTTGTCTAAATATTTTAATTTGATTTAATCAAATGAGATGAAATCAAATGAATCGATTTTTTACCCAATTTTAAACATTTTCTATTTGGTTTTTCAATGAAAAAAATATAAATTGAAAAACTTATTTCATATATTACATTTATCAGTGCTCCAGACTTACAAGACTACAACTACATTTCCTCGACGACCAAGTTACACAACACAACCAATAATAATAATGAGCGGCAGATACAACAACGGCAATAATAATGGCAACGATGGTGGCAACAAGTTTTGCGCCGTTTGCAGTTCTGCAGGACGCCCTGATTACAACACACATTTTGTGCGCGCCGACAAATTTGACCGCAACAGCGCTATCACCTGTCCTTACTTGCTTTCCATTCAATGTCGCATTTGTGGCGGAAATGGTCACACTGCAAGTTACTGCAAGTTCCAGTCACAGTCGCGACAGCCACAGCGTTTGCCCCCAATTTCACAACAATCACAACAACCACAACAACAACAACACCGTGCACTCCCCCGAATTGTGTTTGAAACATCATCCACCAACCTCCAAAAAAGAGAAAAAAAAGATTTCGAAACAGCATTTCCTCCTCTCAACAGCAGCAGCAGCAACAGACGTTTGACTTTGCCCCCCCTCCCTCTTTCACATGTTTCATCAAGAGTTCGCAATGACGAACCTCTTATGAGACGTGGACCACCAGAGGCGTCGCCCGTTCATTCACCTGCGCCTAAAAAAAAACGAAGCAACAATCCGTTTGCTGCTCTGGCATCTTCTTCTGATTCGGAGAATTCTGATTACTACTCGCCTGTAGCGGTGGCATCTTCTCCTGACGGTGTTGGTCGTTGCCGTCGTCAAAAGTCTGGTGCATCGTGGAAATCGGTTGTTACAGCTTCACCTGTACACGAGGCTGCTGCTGCTGTCAAATTCCCTCCTCGCGTTGCACCCCGTCTTGCACCTCTTGCACCTCGCGTTGCACCCCGTCTTGCACCTCTTGCACCTCTTGCACCTCCGCTTGTCTTCAAGTCAAATGCAAAACCTAACTGGGGAGACACTGACTCTGAAGATGACGAAGAGTTTTTGAAGAAAGGAGGGCAGTAAAAAAATTGATTTGCTACCGAGTGCAAAATCAATTGAAACTAAAAGAAAAAGAAAAAGAAAAAGAAAAAGAAAAAGAAAAAGAAAAAGAAAAAGAAAAAGAAAAAGAAAAAGAAAAAGAAAAAGAAAAAGAAAAAGAAAAAGAAAAAGAAAAAGAAAAAATGTTTTTTTTACAATAATCAACACAATCTGTTGCACGATTTTATTTTATAACGTAGAATGCATGATATCGGTTTAACTATCAACAAATTATATAAATTTCCGTCATAGTAAATTGAACGTAACAAATTAATAACTGCTTTTGATGGACTTTGAGAGGCAAGTGTCAGTGAAAATCGCTCGGAAAATGATTGAAATACGTGACGAATGTAATCATCAAAAATAACAAATATTTGTTCTTGAACTTCATGAACTGAAGGAAAGTAATGGTACAGCGCATATTTCACAGGAGTTGCCAATGAATACACGTATGTTTCATCCGATGTTGCGGCAGCCACATCGAAGTTATGTTTCTGCATTGATTGCAGAAACGCATATGCCATTATTGCATAGGTTGACAAAGCAATGCTACTAATTATTATATTACACGGGTTGTCGAATTTGCCAACAGCTGTGTGCATCAACCAGGTTGCATATTTTTTAAATGGAAAATTAAATCCGCCACCAAATTGCATCGATGGCGACGACGATGGTGACCTTGGTGACCTTGGTGATGGCGAACTTGTTTTGAATGTATTTGCTTTTTCAAACATGGCTATATATGCATCCACAACATCATCAATGTTGTCATGCCATTTGTTAATGTCTGAGATATACGTAAATATAAAATGAAGAGATTTTCTTAACACGTCATCTGTTTTCAGTGTTTTTTGTGTTGTTGTTTTCTTTTTTTCTGTCCTTGGTGTCCTTCTTGTTTTAGGCGTTCCACCACCACCACGACGATATCGTCGTCGTCTAACCGAAATTTTTTTAATTTTCATTTTCATTTTGTCGTTTATTATTATTTATTTGATTGGTTATACATTATATAACACAAAAAAATACAAAAAAATAATTATAACAATGGAGCTAAAAGAGGTAAAGGAAATGACAGTGTCAAATAATAATACTATTCCACCGATTGTTCATTTGATTTGGTATGGCATTGACGCACCGAGCCCGACTGACCATCCAAATAAAAAATACAGTCAAGGATTTGCCAGCATATTGAAAAACTCAAATTGTCAAGTAAAATTATGGTCAAAAACAGATTGCGAAAATTTAATTTTAGAATATCCTCAATTTGAGGGAATTTACAACAAGGCTACAAATATTATGAAATTTGATATTATTCGCTACTTGATTATTTATCATTCGGGCGGAACGTACCTCGACGCTGATGTAGTACTTAGAAAACCGCTTCAAAATATAACCGCAAATGAATGTTTCTTTGTTGAAAAAATAATCACCAATGTTGCAAACCATGAAGCTCAATATGAACCCATTCGAAAAGGAATTCCTGAACACTCTGTCCGAATTGCAAATTATGCATTTTCATCCAAACCCCAAAACCCGATTTTTATAGAAATATTAACGGAGATTAGGCGACGCATGCATATTCAATCCGCTCCTAAAAATGATTACGATGTTTTGTATTTAACAGGACCGGATGTGGTCAGCACCGTTGTGCACAGACTTGCTGCTGTCTCCAAAATAAAAATAAATGTAATTCCAGAGAAAATATCAAAATCCATTTTTGTTCATGGTTGTGCTGGAGAATGGAGGCAGCTCAAAAAATGAAATCATTTCAAAATCATTTATTTCATTTTACGATACTTTTATATTTTTTACTATGTATTTTACACTGTAAAAAATATAAATTGAAAACTTATTATCTTACTTTACAATCATCAGTTCCACCACCAAGAAACACCCACGCAATCAATAATGACTCCCGTTACCAGACACGCTTCCATCCACGTTGCCAGCCACACGACTCGCTACGACTACTTGAACGCAGCAAAGAAGAACCTCACGACCACGACCGATGATGACAAGCAGCAGCAGCAGCCGGACTACGACCAGGAATGCTTTGAAGACCACAGCGATGCTGCCTGCTGCGGCGTTTCCACCAGAAGAACAAACCGAAATTCAAAAGTGAATCAAAAGCAAACTCAAACAACCATCGCCGCCAAAAAAACCGTCGCATTCGCAAAACAAGAGCCAGCCCCAGCCCCAGCGCAACAAGCACAGCAGCAACAGCACGAAGAACAGCCCACAGGCAAAAGGGTCTCAAAGAGGCAAGCGGCAAAGTACGACGCGCACATCGAAGCGGTCGAAGAAGCAGCAAACATCCTCGCATCCCTTGCTGCCGCTGCCGCCGCCACTTCAAAAAAGGAGCGCACGCCTCCTTACTGGACGCGTCAGCATGAGAATGCAAAGGCGGGCGCTCGTCTCCAAAAGGCAATGTCGTCTGTTCTTCAATGCGACGAATAATAACGGTCTTGGGGTTATATCAGTTTCCCTGACCAAAAACAAAACAAAATAAAAATAATAAAACAAAAAAAGAATAAAATATTTTTTTTGTTTTATTTATTATATATATATACACATATTGTCACCTGAAACATTTTTTATTATTATTTCATTTTTTGATTATGGTAATGTATTCTATCGTTGGCGCGCCATTTTATGATGAACGAAACCAATGTTATAAAAAAATTATTCGCATTAATAAAATGCCAACTGGAAATTTAACCCACATTGTCAAACGCATTCGTTCCCCTCGATTGTCGCACTTTGACACCTATGGAGGCAGTGGAGGCAATGGAGGAAATGGAGGAAATGGCGACTGTTGTGGTTCTGGTTCCAATGGTTTTAACCCGCCTTGCATTTTTGCAATATTTCATCCGAATCATAAAAATAAACTTTTAACAGTTGATGAACTTCCTGACCTCATGACATTCTTAGTCGATAACGGATACACAATTGACACGTCCATCACTAAGATGCTTATGAAATCCAATGTGAAACCGTCCAACGATTTGATATGTTATGTAAGTTATCCTTGATTCCTAGACGCTTTTAGAGCTGTCTTTTATTCTGAAAAAACGCTTCAAATCACAGAAACTGAATTTAAAATCAAATAAATCGTCTAATAAATCAATTTTTGGTTTCGTTTTATTTTTTACTTTTTTTGAAAGTGACACGCACGACAACACAATGTTTCGATTTGTGTGTGGGTATTTATTAATATCATACTGACTCTTCGTGCAATCAATGATTGTTTTTATAATGTCATCCGTCATATTGTTTTGAAAAAGGTAATCAAAACATTCTTTAGCGCCGTATTCATTGTTGATATATGCTAAACATTTCACAAGTTCTATTACAAGCGCTTTTCTCTCCACATCTTTTATGTCTAAATATTCAACGTTCTCCATTGCACACACGAATGCAGATACCATATTGCACGGCATTATCGGAAACAGCTTTTTTTTGTCCATGTCGTTTTTTACTTTGAAAAATAATTCTTCTCCTTGCTGTTTTGATTTTACTTCTGCTTCTTCTTGTGCTTCTTTCACTTCTGCTTCTTCTTGTGCTTCTTTCACTTCTGCTTCTTCTTGTGCTTCTTCTTGTGCTTGTGCTTCTTTCACTTCTTCTTGTGATTGTGCTTCTTTTACTTCTTGTGATTGATTTGTCTCATTTTTATAAGTTTCTCGAATTGATATAACTATCATATCATCATCCGAATCGTGTATTTCTTCATTCGTTACTTCTTCATTATTTTTTACTTCTTCTTCATTATTTTTTGTTGCTTCATTTTCTATTTTTTCAAACATTGTATTCTGTGCACTTGCTGCGATTGACATTTATTTAACGATGATTATTGATTCTTATAGATATAGATGGATAAAAAATAAATTCTATATTAGTTTCATTTATATTTTGACTTGACTCGGCGCGGTATTTAAACCTATATAAATAAATAAAAAAACATTTTTATTTGTGCACGTTTTTCGCGTGCTTTTTATTTCTTTTTATTTATTTTTTCTGTGTGTTGTTTTTTCTGTGTGTGTGTGTGTGATTGTGTGATTTAGCGACGGGTAGGCACGTCGTCAGAGCAAAGTTCCATGTTGTAGTTGTCATTGGTGATTACAACATGACTCGAATTGGAAAACGAGTCATCGTCATTGTCAATGTAGTGGTGGTTGACATCATCGCTCTGAGGCTGTTGCTGTTGTTGCCGGTAGGAAGAGTTGCGGCGTTGCAGTTGTTGTTGGTGCTGTTGTTGGTCCTGCGGGTCTTGTGACATGACTCGAGCCATGTTGTCGTATGCCGCATTTGCCGCGCCAGTTGACCTTCGTCGGTGGAGCGCTTCATCATTGTCTCCGCCGCATGAGTACAGCTGGTCGTCACCACAGTTGTAACCGGACGAATGCACGAAATCTTGAACGTAGTCGTCAAGGGGCGTCAAATCGCTCACAGCCGTTGGCGTCTCATCCGTGCACGACCTGAATCGCGAGTTGATGTACATGAGCCCGTGCTCGTGGCTCGGAATTGCACAAATGCAAATGACAAGGTCGGTGGTCAAATCCTTCAGCATCTCGTCATCCGCAATTCCATTCTGCTCCGCGAATTCCTTGATTTCATCCTTGAGTTCGGTCGCGCGATGAATGAGTGCATCCCTTTCTTCTTTGAAGCCGTTTTGTTTTGGGTCCCGCTGACTCCAATGGCTCGTTGCCATCATCTGCAGATACGTCTGCTCACGACTTTTCAACTCCTTTGCATCCTTCATCAGCACGAGAACCGCCCAGCGCTTGCGCTCCTTTTGCACATCGAGCGAGTGTGTCGTCGCCGATATAACAGAGAACAGTTTGGAAAAGGGGAAATTGGGCGGCTCGTCAAGGTCTGCGTTGTCGAATGAGCGGAATTGCATTCGCACGTAGATTTCTTTGACTCTGTGTCTTTCCTCATCGCCATCGGCGTAGTGCACAGCATCGACTCTTGGGTCGGTCAAAAGGTGTAAAGTTTTGGTCGTGTCGGCTGCAATGCGCTTGACAAACAGAGTTTCAACTTCGTTGCCAGATTCAATGTCGAGGAACTTCGCTCCCGTCAATTCAATCTCGACATCGGAAATCGAGGTGAACAGGTGCGGGCAGAAGAGTTGTGCAAACATTGCACCCATTTTGGTCGGATGGTCCAGAAACAAGTAGCTGCTCTTGTCGTTCACACTCGCCAAGTTCATCAAACATGCCGCCTTGTGCCCTGCACCGTAGCCAATGAACACATGTTCGACGTCGTTGCAAAGCATGTCCTTCAACTCATCTTCATTCTTGTTGCCGGCGGTCACTTCGCCGTCTGTCATCACGATGTGCAAAGTGGTAATGGCGTTTCCGGCTTCCTGGTCAGCTGCAGCTTGCTGTTCCATGATTTCGCGGTCGAGCTTGAATGATGCCTCAAAGCTGGTTGAATTTTCAAGATGAATTTGTTGAACTGTAGAAATGATTAGACGCACTGTGTCTTCACTTACCTTGGAATTGTTGATGACCACTCTCGCTTCAGTGCTGAATGTGGTGAGCGTGAACCAAAATTGTAATTCTGGATTTTCTTTTGAGGCGGATGCGAGAAACTCAACCATCCTTGCAGTCGTCTCTTTTGCCAACCCAAGACGATTCTCTTCACGCATTGAAGTTGAAACATCAAGCGCAAGGTGGACTCGGTAGTTGCCTCTTTTTTTGTGCCCTTCAGGAAAGGGGCTCGTTGTCAATTTGAGAAACCCGAAATGCCTTCCACTTCCGTCGGTCTCTTTATTCATCAGCTCGATTTTCACTTCAAACGGGGTGGTTTGAGTGGGGTTATAACTGGCGGGGGCGGCGGACATTGTTCTTGTTGCTTGCTTCTTTGTCGGAACACTGCACATTATGATTATATATTTTAAGTTTTCAATTTATATTTTTTGACGATTTAAATAAAAATAAATAATCAAAAAAAAAAGTAATCAAAAAAATAATAAAAAAAAGTAAAAGATTCACATATGAATCATCTACATTTATATTTATTTAGGTATTTAGGAATAAATATGTAATATATATATATATATATATACAGTTATGTCGATATACAAGACGGTTGCGTCTTTAAATACGCCCGCAATTATTTATTTAGTAATCACAGCGATTGTGTCTTTAGCACTTGCGATTGGCACGGCAATGTGTTTAAAAAATAAAAAATATTGTGATGAAACAACAACAATACCTGTACTATTTTTTTTTGTTATTATGGCACTTGCTCTTACATGGCTCCTTAATTTGATATATTCACGCGGATACCATATAACTGCCTGGTTATTATTAATTTTTGTTTTTCCTATGGGATTTGGACTTTTTTACGAAGATGGTGCTACTGATTCTTCTTTTAATTATAGTAATAATAGTGTAGTGACGATTAATTACGAGTAGGAATGCATTATAGGTTACGTGTTAAATGTTGGAATGAAAATTAATAATAACCCAAAAGTTATTATTAATATAAAGATATCTAATGTATGGAAACTTGATATAAATTAAATAATATACAATTCTATACAAAATTTATTATATAGTTTTAAAAATAATAGGGGCGATTAGCAAATTTATATACAGGATTATTTGAGAATGGGTAATTATATGATGTATCATTATCATAACATCCATCTATAAGAGATGATATAGTTTTGAAGTACTTTACTAATACTTCATATGTATTGTGTAAATTATATTTCGACTCTTTTACGTCATTACGCGATAAACATTCTTCGAGAAATAAGATAAACAATTCAACATTGTTATCTACTATGAATATATTATCAGAAATTCTATCATCGTTATGTGTTAATTCTTTAAATAGATAAAAAAATTTTGCTTCAAGTGAATCATATACTGGTAAAAAAGTATCAAAAGTTTTTTTGTATTCCAAATCATTTCTTGCAAATATGTATCGGTCGTATTTTTTATTATCTGCTATGTGTTTAACACCATAATAGAAATTTTGTATTGCAGTTGAATCATCAGTTTGTTTCATAAGAATAAACTTAAATAACGGCATTTTACTTAATAAAAATGTTTTAAACTCTAATATGTCAATATCTTCATATGTTACAAAATACCAATCACAATCACATGTATTATTTAAAGGTATATATACATTTTCATAAAAATTATCAATAACATTATTAAAATGATAGTTTTGATTTTGTCCAGTAAAAGTAAATCTGATACCACTCTGTGTATTATCAAGACGATAAAACCCCTTCAATAAAAACGCAACTTTCATATATATATATATATATATATATATTATACACAACAAAATTATTTTATGTAATTGATGATGTAATTTTTCTGTTAAATAGTTATATGTATTTTTTGTAATATTATTATTATTGTATTATATAATTATATAATACAATAATATTACAAAAAATTTGCGCGAAGCAGGGTTTGAACCTGCGCATCCTGAGATAGTGGGGCTTAAGTCCACCGCCTTAGACCACTCGGCCATTCGCGCGAAACGGAGTTGTCACATTTTTATTATTATCGTCACATTCAGAAAAACAACAAAAAGTTACATTTACATCATGTTGCATTCACTCATTCTAAAAATAGTAAAAATAAGCGAATGAGTTGTATGCAAAAAAAATGCCGAGTGTGATGCCGATGGTCTTAGTCACCTCATATATATGTAAATGTATTTTTTTTGTTTTTTGTTTTCTGATTTTTTTTTGTTTTTGTTTTTTTGTTTTTTTTGTTTTTTTTATTTTTTGTTTTTTGTTTTTTGTTTTTTTTATTTTTACTCTTCCTGCTGCGTCCTGTTCTGTCTTGATGTCGTCGTCCGTCGTCCTCCTCCTGCTGCGTCCTGCAAAATGTATTAGTGTTAGATTTTAATAAGCTACACACGTTTATTGGGTTATATGTTTGGGGTCCATTTACCTTTTTTTTGGGTTGAGTATGGATTGCAAATATGTGCGAATGTATGTGCTACATGCTATATGCTATATGCTATAATAAGATAGGGATAGGGATAGGGATATGAAATAGTAGGGGTTTTGTTTGGGTTGGGGTTGGCTGCTTACAACAATTGACACTTTGGTCATTATACTGCTGTTTGTTGTAAATTCTATTAATTAACCAACCAATAAAACCAAATCGAGTATGGTTTCTGTTGGAT
>Ga0315293_10001239_pt1 | contig 24805 bp, 28 predicted proteins | sample YL17G13_20_MG_FD_203071 | JGI IMG/M metagenome (GOLD analysis project Ga0315293, IMG submission 203071) | Sediment microbial communities from Yellowstone Lake, YNP, Wyoming, USA - YL17G13_20 | ecosystem: Environmental > Aquatic > Freshwater > Lake > Sediment | place: USA: Wyoming | collected...
ATAGATAGGTCCATTAAGCTTCATCTCTCTGATGGCTTGAGGAAAGAGCTTGGCTTGGGTTAAAGGACCGGTACCACTCACATCTAACCAGAACATATTCGTAAACATGTTACGAGCATGAGTGGCAGGTGACAGAACAACCTTTCCATACTTCCACATTCCTAGAAGTTTCTTGTAGCCTTTCTCTAACTCACTTTTCTCCCGTATTAATGAATTGAGATCTTCAGCTACAGCAGGGTCAGCATACTTGCCAGACATAGCTCCCAGTTTAGGGGTAACAGGCATCTTAACCCATCCCTTCGCTAATCCTTGAGCTTCATCAGGCGTAACCAGATTAGGCATTTCCGACACCTGCCTAAACATCTTTCCTTTCTCCACAGCTTGATTGAGCTGCAGTAGCCCCTTAGACGTAGGATAACCAGCTTCTAGGATTTCTCCATAAGCTTCCCTAACATCTTGAGGTATATCGGTTCTCTTCTTTAAGCGGTCGATGTTCATCCGCAGGGGCTTCTTAGTTCCCATCTGAGGAGTTTCTAAACCAAGTTCCTTGGTCTTATACATCCTAGGAAGGTAGGTATTGACGTTTGCGGTAAATGTTTTCTCATCCAGCATCCCCAAATCTACAAGATCTTTACCGAGTCGTTTAAACTCTCCACGAGCTGCATCAGCTGCAAGCTTTTGCTCTGACGTTAGATCCTTAGCAAAAAATCCTTTCTCTCCCTTCAAGTATCCAGCGATCTTACGCTGTACATCGGCAGGGTATTCCATGATGGTCTTAGAGATCGTACCTACTTTCTCTGTACCAACACGCATATTAATTTGAGCTTGTTCCGCAGCTTCGATATACTCAGGGGATTGGCCAAAGCGATAGGTAAACGCTTTCTTGAGAGTAGGAAGATTCTTGTCTGTCCATTCCCCCACTTTAGCCAATGCTTTAACTCCGCCAGGAGTTTTAGCTGCCATTCCAGCTCCTTTGAGTAAGCCGGAACCAATTAACACCTCTGGACTAATGAAGTCTGGAGCCATCTCCGCAATGATCTCAGCCGCCAGTTTAGGAGCAGTACCCAGTAGATCACCACCAGCTTTCTCCACAATGGGAGGTTGGGCTGTTTGATTCTTGTTAGCAATTTCAAAGGTAGGATTTGCAGGTTGATTTATAAACGTGGTAGGGTCTAGATTAGGCTCCGGTATCATGTCGACCAGTTTCTTTAATCCTTCTCTAGACTTCTCGGCTGGAATATGCGCGGCTCTCCATAGCTCACTAAAGGACCGTTTAGGAGTAGTCCGATCCTGATCTTCAGGGAGTTGACTACCTGTGCCAGGAGTTAGTACCTTGAAGTTTAGTTGTGTCTCTTCAGGTGCTCCTTCCGGTTTCAGGGACAAGTCAGTAAAGTGAAGTTTAGTCTCCTCTTTACCGACAACTTTGAAGTTTAGTGCCACGTGAGTTTACCTCTTGGGTGAACGATCGAACAGTTTAAACCCCTTACTTAGATACTCCTCTCTATTCTGTTCCCATTCTAACGGAGTTACTTCAGCTTTAGTTTTACCATCCGGCATTACGAGAGTAAGTTTCTTCTTATCTCTAATCTGTTTCATCTCTTCAAATCGCTGGAGTGCATCAGCTTTAACTTTAGGTAAGAAACTCTCATCCGTCATTTCGCCATACTTATTAGCAGCTTTAGCATTATCTAACGCTTCTTGAGTAGCCTTCTGATATAGGTCGAGATCGGTAACTGGTTTCTCTGGTTTAGGAGTTTCCGGTTTACCTGATCGCAAAAAGTTAGCTTGTTCATTATACAGGCCGGTACGAGCTGTGTCAAGAGCAGTAATTGGTTCCGGTTCTCTAAACATAGCCTTCGCTTGTTCTTTAGCAAACTCATCTCCATACAAGCCAGCAAACTCAGCTTTGAGTCTGTTCTTGTATTCTGGAGTGATGCCCATAGCAGGAGCCTGTGTCATACCAGGAACCATACTACTACCGGCTGGAACCATACCACCTGTTGGTCCATACTCTGGTGATTGGAGTGTAGATAAGAAAGCTTTCTTAGCTTCTTTCTGCTGTCGTTGAGCTGACATCTTCACGCCCTGTTGCACCAATCCTGCAGCCATTTGAATAGTCTGCAATACTTCTTGATGCTTCTGGTTGTTGGCCTGCTGCTGTTGCTGTTTAGCCTGATATTCTTGCATAGCCTTTTGCTGGTATGCTTGAATAATAGCTGCCGTAGGCACCTGCCCTTGAAAGTCGTATTTCTGTGGGGTGTAAGCCATATACATTCCTCCTTACGCTTTACCAGCGACGGAACTACCCAAACTCGCCACTGATATTCCAGTCTGTAGATCTTGTGCTCCACCCTTACTGTTTCCAGCATACGGAGTAATGGGAGTAACTGCTTGACCTAGTTCTTTAGAAGCCTGCATCTGACGCGCCCAATCTTCAAGAGAGAAGCCACGACTCATAGCACCTTCTCGGCCTTTAAGGTATTGATCGGTGATACCAGTCAAACCCTCAGCTCCACCGTATTGATCCTGAATAGACTGAAGAGCAATTTGTTCGTTTACTCCTGCAGCCATCTTGGACCGTTCCGTTGAGAGTCTATCTCCAAGAGCGGAGCTTCTTAGTAATCCTCGTGTGTTCAGGTCTTCAAGATAAGCGGGCATCTGATCGTTAAACTGTCTGTCCATTTGAGAGTTAAGAGTCTCAGCTAAAGATCTCCGAGCATTCTCTTTCATGGACTGTTGTTGATTCCATAGATCCATTTGAGTTTGTCTAGCTCTTTCTGTTTCATCCAGGATCTTCGTCATATCTACACCACCCTGACCACTCACATCAAGGTTCCCCATATCAGGTCGAACCGTGGGAGCAGTGATGTCATTACCAGGATTATAGATATCCACAGGAGGCTGCGTTACAGGCGCAGGTTGTTGAGGAGGAATAACGGGCATAGGACCTTGCGGCGTATGAATTACCTGAGGAAGTGAAGGTTCGATACTCACCGGAGGCTGTGTACCTGGAGGAGTGTATGGAGTGGGAGCACTAGGATTATTGGGATCTGTTGGAAGATACGGATTAAGTATCTCGTCCAGATTACCACCAGCTTTATCCTTTTCCTGTTGCTGGCGACTTGCGTCATCCCTAGCAGCTTGTTCAGCAGCAGCTCGCCCTTTAGCTGAATAACCCGCAGCACCACCCGCTAGTCCACCTAAGGTTGCCATGTTGGCGGTATTCGCTAAAGCTCCTGTCAAGCCAGGAATTTTTGAAAGAGCAGCACCACCAAGTGCTCCGCCAGCAAGTCCGATCAAGGGACGTTTCCAATTATTGACAAAATTTGCTATCCCACTTCCTTTCCATTGTTTACTGAGCTTACTCATACTATCCTCCTAATTTATCGCCACAACGACTGTGTGCTCGTAGTGGTCGATCCTGCCCCAGCCTTCCCTGTAAAAGGTGAAGCGGTTTGGTTGGCTGTACTACCAAATGGTTGTGGTACACTGCTCACTAATCCTGAGTTCCGTTGCCCTGTATCCCCTGCCATGTTATTGTTTAATCCAAACGAAGCCTTGGACGGAGTACCTAACATCTTGATATAGTCATCTAAGCTATTCTTAACCCCTCCCAAAAGGTCTAGGGATTTAGTTTCAAAATCTTTACTCCAGGCCGTCGATGTGGGGGCGGGAACTAGAGAACTAGGTGAAACAGGCGCAGGATTCTGCGATACCATTTCTTTAGCGTAATCACTAGCTGTGGGGACAGCTGGAGTGACAGCTGTGGGAATCTCAGTTTGTGCTGGTTTTGCACTGGCCGCTACAGTAGTCTGAGGCGGTTGTGGCCCGTACTGCTTCATAAGGTCACCCCACGAATCTTTAGGCTCCATCCCCTTTAAAATTGCATCTTTTACGACTGGAGACAAGTCTGGATTATCCATGATGGCTTGGCGATCAGAATCCGTCTTCTGGTCTGGATTCATCAATGAGGACCGGAGATCTTGAAACTGAGTTTTCAAACCCCCATAATAATCATCTTGATACTGAGAGCCTAGTCTACTCTGAGCATTCTTATATGCCTGCTCCATATACATGGAAGCACCAGTTGTATCATTGTCGTTACTAAAAGTCTTATACTGCTTATAGAGATCGGGATTAGCTCGTTGTAAGTATTGGTCGATGGAACTGCTGTTGTATCTATCCCGCGATGCGAGGTTCTTCAGGTACTTATCAGTAGGTGAGGCATTGGCTGCTCCAGCCCAATCGTTCAGACTCATTCCACTTCCCTTCTGTTCGACAGAGTAGCCAGGAGCAATCTCTCCAGAGACTACTCCTTCGTTAATCTTCGCGTCTATCTGATCCCAAATACTCTTCTGCCATTTATCAGCGGCTGAGTAGTCTTCATCAGCCATACCTAAAGCAATGCGCGGATCTAACGCTCCTGAAAGCGTTGTTCCATAAATAGAAGACTGGTTCTTAGTGGGGTCATAACCAAAGGCGTAGGACTGTTGGCCTGTTCCACCTGGATTCTTAACAGAATAACTTCCTGTAGTCGGATTATACTCCACACCCTGTTCGCGATTCAGCATAACAGAATTGCTGGTAGGTTCCCAGTCAACTCCCAGTTCGTCTCTCATTCGCATGAGTTGGTTATACGACTCTTGTTGTGGAGTTAAGGAGGCCTTAGGTGTTAAAGCAGACTGTGCAGAACTCGCGGGAACTCTCATTCCCTGAGCCTGCTCATACTTAGATACTAATGCCTGATCTCCTTTAGCCCTCGCTGCAAGGATCAGTTCATTGTACTTATTATCGTCTGCTAACGTATAGGCCATTAAATATCCTTTTTAATTAGAGTGACATACTCATGAAATCCCTGTCCCAAGAATCTTAAATACGACTTTACATTTCTACTAGCCGGAATCAAGATGTGCTTACACATATACTGCTGTGCTGTATCTTGCATTTGCTGCCACCAAATCTTCACCTGCTTATTGCCTCTGAGGGACGGATGTACCCATGCTTGTGAAATAGTATAGGTAAGTTGGTCGTCTACATCAACGCAAATGTGAGCAAGATAATAAGCCATAACGTCTGTTCCGTCATCAGCCATCCAAAACTGCTGTTTATCTGAAGTATCAAAAATGATACTTTGAGCAATTGACTTTAAAGACTGATTATACATCCCTTCAATGTTTACGTTCGTAACTCTACTATCAACTATGAATCTTTTAACCGCGTCTTCTATTGCCCCCTTACGAAGGTAATTGGGCATCGATTTGACTTTCTTTAACTCCATCTTGTAACCTCCCCAGGCTAACAGCTTCTTCAGTTTGAACTCTATTTTTGTATGTAGGATGAGCGAACAGCGCAGCTACTTTGAGATGTTCCTTTGTGGGGATCATATCAAGATCTTCTGCTTTAGCAAGTTCTTCATACTGCTTCGCTGCTCGTTTACGGCAGTTGGCTATCTTGCCATCAATAGCCCCATCAATCCAGGCTTTGATATCGAGAAGATCGTTATGTAAGATCTGAGCTTCTTCATCTGTGATTATTCGTGTATATTCCATAAATTCCCCTTAGTTAATCAAACTACCCGAAAACATGGTGTATCCGGCTACGGCGCTCTGATCTACGGTTTTAGTTGATCCACCTAACTCGATGGCAACAGTTGCGGTATCATTCGCATCCATATCAGCAATACAACTTAGAACCAAAGACATGTCATCCTGTGCCTGTAAATATGCGTAGTCTGCCTTGTATGTCCGATTAGAAGTTACTATATGAAGTGTCCGGTATGAGTGGGTTACTAAGATGTGTGCTAATAAAATACTGGCGTGAAGAGCGTAACGGCCTGTAACTGGGGCTGTAAAGGTATTTGAAGCAAAGTTAGCTCCTTGGTCGTATATTTCTGTGGGCCATGCGACAGTATACACTGTTCCGTCACCAGTAACATCGTTTGCTCCTGCTGCATTTGTAACAAGAAAACTTGGTTGAGTGGGCTGAACAACTGTACCGCCTAAACTGGACAATCCTCCTGCAACGTACAAAGAGTGATTTAGGGTGCTTCCAGCAGTTGGGGTTTCAATGTATAGCCCATAGTTATTCGTTATCGCCCCACCAGATACATATGGATTATAGATGTATAGCCCATAGTTATTCGTTATGGTCATTCCTCTAACATCTTTGTTCGCAAGAATACTAGCTGCCGCATTAAGTGTTCCTGTAGCTCCACTGGTTATTGACACAGACGCATATAAACCGGCAACAGGATAGGTCGCAGTCCAGTTGGCAGTATTTGCAGCAGGGATATTGGTTTCTCCAATCACTGCAATTGCACCAGTGGGAGAGGCAGTTCCACCAATTTGTTGAAAATGAGGGTAAGCTATAATAGCCTCATATACATTAGTGTCAGTAATTGGAGTGGTGGAACTTACTATTAAACTGTAATGATCCGTCGCAACGGTTCCTCCGCCAATATTCGTAATTCCTGTGAACGTCTTTACCCCACCAATCGTCTGTGTTCCTTCTGTCATTACAAAAGAAGCAGAAGCTCCAGCCTCAGGGATTGTGTAGGTTCTTGTAGAGGCCAAGGCTGCATGAGCAGCTATAGCAACACTAATATTCTGAGCATTCTGGACATAAACATCATCTACAGCAGCAGCTGTTGCTGGATACAAAGCCAGTGTGCCAGCTACGCCTGAAGCAACAGACCCTGATCCTGGAGAGGCCCAAGACAGTACACCACTACCGTCTGTTTGCAGTACTTCGTTAGCTCCACCGTCGTTAACTGGCAAGGTTAAGGTATAGGATGTAACAGCAGCCGGTAAAGCGAGTGTAACTGTATTAGTGGTATCATCTGTCAAGATGATATTCTTGGTAGCCTTTAGCGTTAAGTCTCCCGCTAGGGTGGTCGCACCTGCTTCTAGAGTTCCAGTTGTTTTAAAATTTGTAGTACGTCCCGTTGCTCCTGACACCCAGTATTGGGCATGGTCATCGTCGGTTAATCCAGTAAGAGCGCCGTGGTCGGAAGCGGAAGCCGTTGTTCCTAACGTCTGGGATGTTCTAAAGTCAGTCGCTGACTGAAAAGTAGGTGTCCCGTCATTCTTATAAGTAATCTTGTAAATCAATTTCACTTCTGCGTCAACAAGAGTACCTAAGGACGGAAGAGGTGCCACTGCTGCAGCGTTGGCTGTGGTATACTCAGCTGTACCCACCACGACAAAGATAGGTTCAGCAGAAAGATTAGATGCGTATACAAAGTAGTTAACGTACTTGTTAGCTGCAGCTGTAGAAAGAGTGGTGCCGGTATTAAATCTAAGGTTGCCTGTGGTAATCTTATATGGAGTTGTGGATGCAGCATCCCATTGCCACTCATCACTTCCGTTATGGTAGAGAACTTTACAGGTAGTCATGGCTGTACCTGGATATGCCATAGGACTGTCAGAACTCAGCACGTGTTCTATATCTTCATCGTAGAATTCTCCAGCCGTAATGGAGAAAGTTGTATCTCCAAAAGTACCGGTTAATCCAGTATAGTACCTAGCACCCACTGTTTCATGAAGATACTCGTGCATCCACTGATCTCGTCCCATCCAATGTCTTTCATCAGCAAGAAGACCTTTGTTAGTGGTGGTGTTCCAGTAGACGGTGGCAACTAGGCACTTGTCAAAGCCTGGAGCCGTTATAGCATAGTTTAACTGGGGAACACCTAGAGGAGCTGTTATCCAGAACCAATACAGACCGGAGGCTTCAGCAAGACCGGCATCAAAAGCTTTAGTTAGAGTGCTGATTGTGTAGTTTGTCCCACTCAACCAAATAGTCTTATTTGTACACGTTAAACTAAGAGTAGCTGTACCGTCATTAAAACTTAATGCGGTATCGGTTCTATTAGGAAATCCGGTGTAGTGAGCCGTGGCTACCACCGCAGCATTAGCTGATGGCGACATCCATGAGGTGGTACCAGAACCGTCTGTCTGTAATACTTGTCCAGCCCCACCATTATCAACCGGCAGAGTGAGCGTATACGAACCTGTAATTCCCCCTGGGTTAGCTATAGTGATATTTCCGCCCCCACTCTCCAATATGAAGTAACGTCCTGCCCTACTATCTTGGGCAACTGCAAAATCGGGACCACTGAATGCTCCCGCAAACACACCGGCGGTGGCAAATCTGATATCGGCACCAGTACTGTACAGACCTGTGTTAGCAGCTGACGGGGCTTGATAGATTACAATTTCGGGAGTGGCAGCCGATCCTGCGCTTAGTACCCTAACTCCTGCAAAATTAACTACTGATCCCGTAGCAATACTTTGAGGTAAACTTAAAGTGGTATCTCCTGCGTTATATGTCACAGTAATCTGATTGGATGTTCCTAATAAACTAGCAACCGCAGGAACCCCCGTCGTACTCATGCGAACATAAGCAGTAACTCCAGTGGCATTCGGAAGAGCTGTTACTGTATAGTCCGCCGCAAGATAGGGAAGACAAGCTGAGGTGGGACTAACTCCCGTAAGTTTCAATCCGGCAAACTGTGGAGTATCTGCAGTCCTTACACTCTGTTCCCAGGAAAGAACTCCGCTATTTGTTGAGTGGAGTGATCCCACTCCTCCAGGTACTGCCGTCGGCCAAGTATAGGTCTGGTTAGCTGAGGCTACTCCAGATTGAATAGTGGTGTAGTAACCATTGGTGCTGTTGTAGAGAGTTAGAGCACCGTTGACGGAACCGCCCGTACCAATGTAAACGGCATCCCAAGTTGCTGTACCGGTATTAAACTCGTTAAACTTGGCAACAATAAAGTCCAAGTTCACCCTAACTTTTGAATTTAGAGCAAACCCAGTAGCCGGTAATGGAAACGGTATCGCTACAGACATTAGTCCTCCGCCTGATTTTTCTGCCCGAATGACTTACCTGAGATTAAAATACTCTGTATCTCGGTGTCTATTACAGCAGAAGACTGACTGATTTTAAATTCGAACGTGTTACCTCTTCCACTTAACACAGCAGACTTTTGACTGTACACTTCGGTCGCAGTATTGACAGTTTGTGCAAGAGTTGTGGACGAACTGTCCGCAATCCCGTCATACCCATAGGCTAGTGTTATATTTCCAGAAACTTTAGGGGTGTACGTAATACCTAGTTTTCTAACCTGCGTAATCTTGTCGATATTATCTGGAGATATCCAACCACTCTTCCAGTAGCCTGTGATGGTACCTGGAGTTGCTTCAGAAGAATCTGCATACGTAGCTGTGGTATTAGGTGTATAGATCTTTCCGTCATAACCCCCAAGATATATGCTATGAAAGGCGTTCTCTCCCACCACGTTCATCTTGAAACCAGTAGTACACCGTAACCAACACTTATTCTCTAAATCCCAGATAATAGCAAAACTGTTTGTGGTTGCAGCAGGAACCATCCAGACTAACCAGTCAAAGTCTGCTCCTTTCTGTCTCACGCCCATGATATGTTGATAGTAGGTTGTTGGAATGCTGGCCCACAGGTTGTCGGCTTGTTTAGGATAATCCTGGAGAGTTTCTCCGTTTGTTGAATACATACGTCCGTTAGACGCAATGAAATATACTGTGCCGTCCACGTTCACGGCAGCACCCTTGCCCACGCAGCCGATATTATCAAATAAAGAGTACACAGGAAATGGAGCACTAGAAATAACCATCTGGTATGTAGCTTCTTTCTTGAAAACTAGAACGTAGTTGGTTGATATAACTTTGCAGCAGGTGATAGAAGAGTTATCTGCCAATGATCCAGCAACAGATGACCCACTTCCTGCACCAGTCCAATCCTCTCCATTCCCGATTATTGTCCAATAAACCGTTGCACCCATCCAACCAAGTATTCTATTATTGGCAGGGAAAGCACCGGCTAAAGCAACAGAGGGATTTCCGGTAAGAATAGCTGCAGTGCCGGTACCATTGTATTTCCAAGCAGCGTTTGGAGAAGCTGCAGGTCCACCGAAGCCATAGCACACATCATTAAAGGTAAAGATATCCCAATGGTTGTCCCCAGTAGTTACGGTTAGTGCTGCACTAATATCATCCATTATTCCATCATAGGATTCTGATTTATAGATCTTAGCTCCACAAACAGCCATTATCCAGTTATCTCCGTCAGCTTGGGTGTAGTCTCCTATTCCTTGAACGGCAGCACCTGAAGCCATAGCAGCTATAACTAGAGCTGTAGCCGTTACTGGAGCAGTTTGAGCTGTTCCACCCGTCCCGCTTATAGTGCAGGTAGCGAGAGCAATAGCAGCGGCAGAAGCATCGAATTTGGCTTTCACTTGAGTGGCTGTGGAGACTCCCGATTGGATCTGGATAGAGATCGCATTCCCAACTACAGTTACCACTTCTGATCCAGCAGTAGCTCCCGTAGTATACGCAATCGTAACAAGTTCTCCAGTCGCATTAGTAGCAACGGCTGAGTACGTTAAATCTTGGATTATTTTAACAGCTTTGCCGAAGGTAGAGTTGCCAAGTCTAGTACGCCAACCCTTACCGCCAGTCTTAATAACGATATTATCAAGATCATAGGCTTGGTTAAGAGCTAAGCCTGTAGAGGGAAGATTACCTGCGTAACCACCCTTAAAATCAGATAGGACGAAGTATTTACCGTTGTACATACTTACCTCCGAGGAAAGTCAGGTGGAAACTGTGCTCCATGCGGGGAAGAACCACCGCGTTTATCCCAGGGCATGATAACAGAATGCTTATCTGGAGTGGGTGACTGCTGTCTAACCATTTCGCTAACAATTTGACGAGCACGAGACTCTGCGCTGGACATACGGCTATCATCCATGTAAGGATGACCAAACATAGCCAAAGCAACAAAGACAATCCCCTGGTGCCATTTAGACGGCAACGTAGGAAGATCAGCATCTGCGCTTAATTCAGCAACAGCTTTATAGTAACGATATTGGATGTTTTGTTTAGCGTCTGGGATGGGGATGAAACTGGCTCTCCAGTAATTGGTAGAGTCGTACCCAAGAAGAGTATAGGCTTCTGGAGTTCCTGTAACAGTGGGATCTGGGAAAGAAGCGTCTAGTTCACGAGGATCAACATAATAAAGCTTTCGGTCATCAATAGCTTCATACATATCAATGATGCGGTCAGCATCAGAAGCTAGGGAGTAATAAACCTTACGAATTGTGCAAGCACCAGAGGTGAGGTTAGTAGCTCCAACATAGCCTGGAGAAATAGTTAAGGCTGTACCAGCTGCCGTATGGACTGTACACAAGTACCAATCATCAGTTGTAGCAAACTGAATCATGTAGTCATCTGCAAGAGATTGAGCAGGACCAGCAGAGAGAGTAACCGCTGTTCCAGCTGCATTAACGCTTGCCTTTAAAGTGGTAATATCAGCCACTGTTTGAATAGTCCCATTCTTAAGCATCCAGGGCCATTCTCGTAAACCAGCTAAAAATTTGTAAGCTTCATTAATCCAGGCTTTGATTTTAGTGGCATCGTTCGTAGCGTTTAATCCTGTCTCTTCTGCCACTCTAGTGACCATGATTGAAAATTGCATTTTAGTTCTCCTTTAAATCACCAGGAAAGCCGGTAATTACATTAACTACCGGCAATCCTGGGAACCCTTCGCCTAAGCTTGGGGGTTATTAACTATTTGAGCCTTCTTTGCAGCTTTTGCTTCACGTGCTTTTTTAAGTACTTCCACCCGTACTGCCTTCTGTTCAGGCGTTAAAACACGGGAGGGCTTCTCAGACGCAGCATTACCTGCGGGGGAGATCTGAGTCGCCACATCCCGATCAATCGGTTTAGGCAAGTCTATTGCTGGTATCAAGCTCTTCGGTTTTGGATTCGACCGAGGATCGCCTGGTTGAGCCGGATAGGGTACTCGTTTCGGAATAACCACATCTCTAGGCAATGTTCCTGCAATATACTGGTCAATAGCTTCAAGATGGCTACGACCTATCTCTCTCTTCGTATAAAACACAATCGAACCGTCCCCGTTTCGACTGACTTCAAGTCCTTCCAGCAGTTCCTCAACAAGCTCCCCTGATCTAACTGGAATGAGGGTACCATCAGCATACCCATCACGATCTACTCTTTGAACCATTTTAGGCACTTCATGATACAACAACCGTTTAGGAAGATTCCTGACAATATACACCATGTCAATTCCTGAGTTGGTCATCTCTTTAATCATCACTTCTTCAATGTTACCTGTAATCATACTAATTAAGCTCCCCTTGTACGCCATCCTCATACTGCGGAGGGTGTGCGTTAAATCTTTTTATACATTTGATACGGTTAAATTAATTGGATCACTGCTTGTAGGAACGGGTAAAATACCTCCTCCAGCTTTAATAACTGTTACAACATTAGTTAACACAGTCGGAGTTATACTTGTATCATTTGTTAGTATATCCCCTATAGATGTAGCAGTGGTAGCATTAGTGTTACCGCCTGTAGTTGTATCCCAACCAGCCACTCCACCATCTTCAGTGTAAGTAATACCGTTAATAGTGATTGACTTCCCTGCTAATGCGGAGTAGTCCACTACTGTGATAGTGATAGTATAGCCTACCGGACTGGTAGCGTTAGACGCAGTGTTATCTCCTGCAAATAGAGTAACTAAGGCTTTCTTAGATACGCTCATATATTACCGTAACATAGGTGGTGTTTGTATCGACATCAACAAAGCAACCAGTAGGGAACAGAAGTCCACCTGGATAAGAACGAACAACAGCCTTATTTATGGTTCCATCAATCTGGTCGAACTCTTGTCCACCAGTAGCAGCGAGTTTAAGCAAAACTGAAGCAGCAGTTCCACCTGACTTAACAATAACGGCGTAAACAACCGTAGGCTCTGTACTACTAACCAGTCCGTCTGCGGTAATTGTAGATGATCCAATACTCATAGTAATCTCCTTTACTTCAATTTATCAATTTGCTTCAACTTCAAGATCTGATTTTTCTATCTTTTCCCAAAAGTCTTTCTTAGTGATCACTGGGGCATCTCCGATATGGCCGATGTCTAGTGTGGGAACTGCCATATAGTTCTCCTGTTATTTAATAGCGTCTACTTGCAATTTATTTGTTGCTAATTTCGCAATAAAGTTTTTCTTGGTAATCACTGGTGCATCTCCGATGTGACCTAACTCAAGATTAGGTGTGGCCCATAGTTCAAAGCCTAATTCCTGTGCATTCACGAAGAAATAGAAGTCTTCGGAACAAACTCCAGGGAGAAACTTAAACCAAGGTCTATCCATCGTCTCCAGTACTGATCTATGCACCAAAACACACCCAAATCCAGCAGCATGAACTTTAAAAGGCTCTTTCTTGTCGGGATCTGGGAAACAAAAAGCTCCTACGTACTTGTTAGTCTCAGCCCTTTGATTTTCCATACCAGAAAGACCTACATTCTCTGTTTGTTCTCCTCTACTCCACAAAACAGGAAGATTTTCCCCTCTCCGTTGGTAGTAAACCCCTGTTACCATCTTAGCCTTCTTTTCTTCTGCTATTTTAAATAGTTCTGTAATGGTTTCTTTAGGAAAAGTCATGTCAGAATCAAACCACAAGATCCATTCTGTGTCTGAAGTTAAGAACGACTCTGTTAATCCGTTACGAGCATCGTCAATAAGCTGTCTGTGTGTCACTCCAATGTCTCGAATTTCTATTCCATTCATGGCAGCGTAGTTAACAGCAGCTAAAATTGTCTGAAATGTTTGTACGGGTACACTCTCTGCCACAGGAACTGCAATACTTACCTGTTTTTTCATCTTACTCTCCCCTTAAAGCCTGAACTAAGTATGAAGGATGCCACAAGATAAACCAGTACAACTCTAACCAAGAAAGACACACTGAGTTTATTCTCCTTCCTCCACATCTACACCGTCCAGTCCGACATACTATCCTTTGCTCTGTTAATCTGTGACACGCATCACACCTGTAAAATATAAGGTTCATACTATCTCCCCGTTTTTGTGAATAAAAATCTAGTTTCCATTGCTACGTTTCTTAAATGATAAACCATCCATTCGATTACAACTTTTGGCAGATACTTAAGGAGCTTAGACCCATATAAAACATGGAAAGGCTGAGCTATCTTAACGTTATCCTGAAAGTAACTACGGTGAAACGAAAGGTGATTAATTGTATTGATGTGGGTAAATGCCCCAAGTTGCAATGAACTTCCGTCTGCTGGAACCCACACTTCTATAGTTCCCCCTACTTTCAGTATTCTCCAAAGATCCGTAAATGTCTTACCCCAGTTGGGTATGTGCTCTAAAACGTGATTCGCTAGAATACCATCAAAAGTCTCATCAGCAAATGGCAGAGGCAGTACTGTTAAATCATGAACAAGGTTTATGCCCTCTCCTTCATGACTATCTAAATTCACTACGTTAGTTGCTGGATAGTAGGACGTATCACAACCTACGTTTAAAACTTTCTTACCACCAAACTGGTGCTCTTTTGAGTACTTGTAATATGCTTGATATCCCCATTTCACACTATTTACCCGCCTTTTTAAAGAAGTACCCTTCTTCCGATATAACATTCCTGAGGTATGTTGCCATCCAAGTTAATGCCCAGTCAGGAGCAAACCAAATCCACCATTCCATCATTGGTCTACGACAAGAAACAACCAGCTCTACTTCTTGCAGTACGTCGGAATGCGCCACTACACCAACTGCGTCTAGATTAGTTCCTGGTCTACTAAATCCCTTTGTTCCAAAAAATGACTCTACGTTCATGTAATTAATATGATCTCGATAAACAAAAGCTCCGTCGCTAGCGACTGTAGGAACCCACACTTCTATATTTCCATTAGGAGCAGTAACTCTAGCTAGTTCCTTAAAACAATCCCACCATCCAGGGACATGCTCCAAGACATGGTTCGCAATTATCAAATCAAATGTATTGTCTGCAAAAGGCAGTGGTTTTGATAAGTCACACACAACGTTTACACCTTTTCCTGGATGTAAATCTGCATTCACAACATTGGGTGCTTTGTACGTACAGCCTCCGCATCCTACATTTAAAACCTTTTTTCCATTAAAAGTTGAATTTGGTGGATATTTAACATAAGTGCTAGATGGTACCGAATCATATCTACCTAACTTCCCACTCTTCTTCCACCCTTTATACGTCCTGAATTTCTCAGGAAAGCTGCTTAAGTAGCTCATTCCAAGCCTCCCCGACTTGATCCCATGTCATAACACCCGAAGGAGCGTTAGCTGAGATTGTTCTATGTAAATCTTTATCTTTCTGAAGTATGCAGGCCTGTTTCGTAAACTCAACTGTCCAAGAGTGTAAATCATGGGGTTGCCATTTAGAGGTCAACATGCCCGTCTTTTTATGCTCGATAAACTCTGAGTTAGCTCCGATCCCACTTGCCACTACAGGACATCCACAAGCTCTAGCCTGAAGTAGTAGATTAGAGCAAATCTCTGGATACGAATTAGGCATCAAAAAGGCATATGCTTTACGCATTAGCGTAGCCATAACTTTCTGACTTGTAGGAGCGTACGTGTGAACTCCTACTTTCGACAACATCTGCAAGAAATCTAACTGGTACTCTGAATCTTCTTTGCCGTGTAACTTCTGTGAGCTATACACTCTAAAATCTAAATCCAAATCATGTCGTTTTAATGTTAGATATGCCGGTTCTAAGGCAGCATGACCTTTGATTGGAGCTGATGCTGTAATAAACAGATGCTGGTTTCGATCCTCATACTTACCTGGGTAGTACACTTCAGGATCAATCCCGTTTGGAATTATGGTAAACTTGTCTGGGTTTATCTCGTAAAAGTCAGCAAACGTATCTTTACAGTATTGGGATAAAGCAACGATCTTATCTACTTGTTTAAATGACCCATCTTCTAAATACCGCGTATCCACAATATCATGTAACCACCAGATAATCTTTGATCCCTGTTGTTTACAGTAGTTAACGAAAGGTTCCTGTACAAGATTTCGGTTTAACACAGTGACATCCCACCGATCCAAAGCTGTTCCTGGCAGAACGTATGTAACCCCATTTACCACTTCAGCTACTTTATGACTGCTTGTTACAAAAACCTCATGACCTTTAGAAGCAAGGTATTCAGGTACTTTAGTAAGAGAAGTAAGAGTACCTCCAGTTGGTTTCTCATACAACTCTTTTGGATTGTGCCCTGGTGTTCCATCAACGAATAATACTTTCATTTTCACTCCCCAGTGAAGAATCTAAATTGTGGACGTTTTTTAAAGGAAACGCCCAAAACCGTTAAACTATTACAGAGCGCGAATGAAGACTGGCTCTTTGACTGCAGTGCTGATCCCAGAAGCCATGACAGACATCGATGTCACGAAGTTCCAAGGACAAGTAACTTCCGTTGTAACAAGGGAAGTGGCACTCGCTGGAACGTGGTTAACCAAGTGAACTGTCGAAGTAGCTGGCTTAAGTTGATCACCAGTAGCTAACGACGTGGTAACTAACACGTAGCAAGAACCTTTTCCATACACCTGCACCAAGCCAACTCCATCGTCAACAATGTCAGCTTGCGGAATACCCGCAAACATGAAGAATTGACCTGTTCTGGCTTTACTCACCGCGTAACCGTCGAGTCCGGCGGTCGCGTCCGCTGTGTCATAGAACACTGGGTAGAAGGCCGAAACCGTACCACCAGCAATGTTCTTGACAATGACGTACACCTTTTCTGCATGCTCTCTATTTAACTGTTGAAACAACATATGTTTATCCTCCGTAGTTTTTTCACTGACATTCGCTAATCGCGTATAAAAAGACGCAAAATGCGAACCGTTGATTCACTGACGAAGTATTCTCCCCACTACTTCCGTTGATTTAACTAATTAGTAGTCGTAACTCAAGACCATCAAACGGCCTGTTTGAGTTGTTCCTGCTGTGAATGTGAATACTCCGGTAGCTGGGACATAACCGGAAATTTGGACATCATAGTCGTTATCTCCTGTTCCATTCCACCAATATGCACAAGCACTCTTTGGACCAACCCAAGTTTCACCAGATGTGGCTGCTTGAGCTACAAACGTAGCTACTGTTAATTTTACATCTCCTAAGTTATGCTGCACGATTGTGTCTGGAGTTATAGCCATAAGGCATCCTCCTTAATAATCGTAGCAGAGAACGTAGAATTTCCCTGTCATCGAACCGGCTGAATCGAATAGGTATAACCCGTCAGTAACCGATGTTACTTGAACATCGTATGAGTTATCTCCAATTCCACACCACCAATACGCGATAGGGGCTTTGGGACCTTGCCAGGTATCGTCGTTATCAATATCGTCCGTAACGAACGTGGCTACTAGTAGTTTAAGATCACCACAGCTATGAGTCTCTATCGTATCCGCAACTTTTAAGGCCATAATACTACCTCCTTACGCACTGATCGTTGTGAGTTTACCAAGCCGACGCCGGTTGTTGGTAGCGAGTTCACAAGCCAAGATCAATTGAGCAACTTTGGCAGTTTGGTTCGCTGGTTTGACCCACTCGGTCATCTTCAGGTTGTTGTTCGAAGAAACATACAGCTGTAGGTGACGAGTATCCAAGAAGAACATAACGCCAGAAGTGGCATCATTGTCGAAGATAACCTTCGCATTCTTGAACGCTAACGCACCAAACGAAGCATCTGCACGATCATTCGAGTTGTAGCGCATCTGCGGAACTAACGACCCTTCATAATACCCATGAACAGTCGGGGTAGTGATGATGAGGTCCGTCTTTGCACCTTCGATGGTCAGAGCATTGTAGAGATACAACATGTCAGAACGCCCCTGAGCAGCAAAACTGCCAGAAACGTTGACATCTGACTGCCACCACGAATAAGACGTGGAGTTAATGTCTCCGATTGAACTTGTCGCATCAATGGTCGTAACCAATGATCCGATTTCATTTGAGGCTGGCGTAGAATCATAGAGCTGAGTATTAATCAGATCCTTGAGTGACATCGTCGCCTGTTTAATCTTTTGGTCAACAATACTAAGAACAGCTGACGCTCCTTGGTTCTGGATATTCTCTTCACGGTTAGAAACGGCAATAGAAACCGCAGCTTCTTTCCATTTGAACTGCGCCGTGGTGAAACCATCCTGGGGCGTTGTAACTAGCGGATCGTAGCCATCATAAAACTGAGCAGTGGTATTCGCACCATACATCAACGGGGTAACGATAGAAGCACCACCATCAAGAATTATCTGACCTTTTTCTTTGAGAATTGCTAACGTAGGGATATCATCGAAAATAGCATCTTGGATATCTTTCCGACGATTCTCTAAGGTTGTGGCCAATAGGGTCGTTGTATACCCTGGGCCATGTGTAAACAGTGTATCTGCCATATAATTATCTCCTCTAAGATAATGAGTTAGAGAAGTGGCAAGAAGATTACTTCTTGTTCTTCTTAACTCTTACGTCTACACGTTTACCCAACACAGCATTTTCATAAGCGACTCTTGTAGCTTCGCTTTCATTCTCAACATAAATAACTTTAGGTTCCACTGAGCGAGAGGGTGAAGCGGAGGACGCTTGTTTCTTCTCAGCAACCTTTTTCTGAATCGAATTCTGAGCCTTCTCTAGGTACTGCTTCTCAAGTTGCTTTGCCATAGCGTAGGCTGGTTGCAACCCTTGACCTTTTGTCTCTGCTAGAGCCGTCTTCATTATTCGAGGGTCTATTTCCCAGAAATCCGGATGCTGTGTAGCAAACGCATCAATTTCTCGTTCGTGTTTGGAAACAGCTAACTCGCGTTCTAGATTGTTAATTTTTTGGATAGCCTGTTGAGCAATAGGGTTCAACATGGCCTGAAGGCGTGAATTCAAAAGACCTTCAAATTTCTTGGGGTTAGATTGAGCTTCCAAGAACTCCTCATCCGATAACTGCACCTGTGGCATCTCTGCTGGGGGTTGAGCAGCGGTTTGACCCTTCTGCTGTCTCCATTGGAGAAACTCATTGAACTCTGGATGATGTAACAACTGCTGAAACGCATCAGCTTCTTTTTTATATTGAGCTGCTTGTTGTGTAGCTTCGTGCATTTTGCGAACAGCTGAACGTTCCTTCTCAGTCATGTCCGCTGACAGTGATTCTTCTACACCTTCATTACCCTTTTCTTGGGTGTCATGTGTGTCGCTTTCGCTGGGAACTGGAGTTGTCTGCTCTTGTCCCGTAGATTCGACGTTTTGAGCCTCTTGGCTCTCCCCTGACACTATCCCCGTTGACTGAGTTTCAGTTTGAACGGATTGTGACTCTTGCGTCATTTCGTCTGACATATGATTATACTCTCCTGACTGGGTAAAGACTTAAAGCCTTGCCAGTTAAATCTATTTACCAAAAAAGAATTTACTCCTCTTGGTTTCATTCCTTGAACCGTGCTGATGTTCCGCACTGTTCGCTTGACGAAGGTTGAGCATCTTCATGATAGCTGCCTTCTCGCGCTTTGTACTAAATGGTATTGGTTGCCCTGTTTTAGGACTGCACAGATTCTCATCTGTTTGAACACCGCCCTTTCCACCAAGATACACATCAGGTAACCAGACAGAGGGAACTCGCCCGCACTGGTCGCAGATCTCCCACTTCTTTCCGTCAGTATACCCTATCTGAACTCTCGCTGCGTAGGGATTATTACAACCTTCACAGATCATTATTTCGGTTCCGCTTTAGATTTAGGTGTCGCTGCTTGTTTCTTCTTCATCATGGCAATCTCTGCTTCGTTCTTAGCCTGAGCCATCTGTAGTTCATGGCGGGTTCTCATCTCTTCCATTTGAAGTTCGTGTTGCAACTTGATGGTTTCGAGTTGAGCTTCTAGTTCCGCACGTCTCTTTGCAATCATCATCTCATTCTGAGCTTCCATCTGTTCTGCTTGGACTTTACTCTGAGCTTCCGCTTCGATACCCTTGGACTCTTTCTGCATTTTAAGGAATTCAACAAGAACCTTGTTCTGTTTAGTCGCTGCATTCTCCGCATCCATCTGAGTTTCGGCAGCTTGTTTCGACAAGGCCAGTTGTTTCATTTCCATCTCACGTTCCTTACCCTCAGCCTTCTGAGCCATCTGCATCTGTTGTTCTTGGTCGAGGGCCATGATAAGTTCTTGTACGTCCATATTCTCGGCAATAAGTTTAGCCACAGTTCCCATAAACGGACCACCTGGCATTGCCCCAGCTTTGGGACCGAGTTCGACTAATTGGAACAGCGTCTTCATAAGTTCGGACTTATCTAAGGGAGTAGAGGAGCCGGAAACAGGCTCTAAGTCAAACTCCCCTTCGATATCCTCAGCTGTAAATGTAAATCCTTCTTTATTGGTTACTGAGCTTTGGGATTGAGCAGATGCTCTCTCTTTAATAGCTCCCTGAAGTTCGGGTGAATCTTGTCCTACAATTCTAGCGTAGTAAGGAACCGTAACAAACTGTTGAAGAAGAGCAACTAACTTAGTCGCTATATCTTCTACAAAATCTTCCACCAAGTCAACTTTCTCAGACCGACGATTAACAGCTCCCTCGCGCATCATGTTCAATTCACCGATGGTACGAGTAGAGGTCTTTTGGGTAGCTCCACGTTCTTGTGGAGATTGACCAGAGACATTGATTTGATCTTCTTTGATTCTTTCTTCGATAGCGTAAATATCAGTTTGAAGCGGAGGATAAGGCAACGCCATGATCTTGCTAGGATCTTCTGCCGTAGCAATAGTGCCGGTTATACCCTTCTTAATCTTCGCCATCTCGTCATCATTAATATTGTTTGGAGTTGTTATCAGCTGCCTGTTGTATCGCTTCAAATGATCCAGAGCCATCGAGCGTACTTTAATTAATTCCAAGACCTGGGGTTCGAACATGGCAACATCGGAAATACCATAAGCCATGTCATTGCTGAAGTTGAACTTAAGCATACTGAACGGCAGCCCACGCATAGCCAACGGCCACTTCTTCTCTTCTAAATATTTCTCTACGCCTTCAGTGATGGTACAGACCGTGCCGTTTTCCATATCCCAAACTTCATGCAACCGGACCTTGCCCTTATGTGACTCTCCGCCTTCTGACGGCATATCTTTCTCATCTTCAAAACTTGCACTTAAACCTTCAGTATTCTTATAACGCGGGTTGTTCTTAACTTCCTCAACATCCAACCAAACAGAATGAGCGACCCATTTGGAGTCATAAGGCGGGTCCATTGAGTCGTCGTTAAACGTGATATCTTCCCAATTCACGTGGTACGCGAAAATATCTTCTGATTCGATGGTATCAATGTACCCACCCATCTCATCTTCAATACTTCCGAATTTTCCTGTATAGCCAAGTTTAAGCCAACTATGGCCAATTAAGAGAGCGTCAATAACACACTTCTTAACTTCTCGTTTAAGCTTCTTGTACTTCCAAATATAGTTGATGACTTCCTCAAGTACCTTAGCGGTATTAATAGAAGTTCGATTTTTAGGATTGACTTTAATGTGGGGATCTCTGATGTAGAGAGAGGGCAGTTCTGTCTTAACGTAGGCAAAAATTAAGTTAATAGGCATGATGTCGATATCAACATCGAATTCAAACGTGCCTTTATATTCGTTGATAAGCTCAGTCCACCGGTAGTCTTTCTTGACTTTATCACGGCGATCCTGGGCTTTCTTAATAGCAGAGAGTTTCGCTCTAACTGCTTCAGCTTCTTTAGCTGGGTCTTGTTCTTTCTCAGTTGGTTGTTCTTCGTAAGCCATATTACCCTCTCTTATAGTAGATCCCCGAATAGTTTGTTAATGCGATCAGACTGTTTATGCTTAGGCGTTTGTTTCTTCCACCAGTTGAGTGATCCGTGGGGTGACGAATCTACACGAGCTTTGCTTAGTTCGCCAGAACGCCAGAATGGAACCTGATGAGCCAAAGCGTCTATGATGTCGTCATGAGTATTACGCGGGAACTGGATAAGCTGATACTCTAAATCTATTAATCCTTGTCGATGCTTGATTAGGCCGTTCGCATAGAAAGGCAGCATTCCTCGAATTCTCATGGCTTTTGTTTCTTTGGTGCTACGCCCTACTTCTTCTATCGTAAAGAAATCTTTACGTTTAATCATCTCTTGCTTAAAGGCACTTACAAACACCAACTGAGATGAAGTAGTTTCCAACAAAATCTTTGATATATTATAAGTCTTTCTTAAAGTAAATACCTCATCTATCAGTTGAGGTGGAGACATCCGCTTCTGCATTGCTTCCATAACATAAATCATATTGCCAGGTAGGATCTTTGTGATAGCTATGCCGGTATAGTCGTTTACTGTGGATTGTCCTACAGCGGGATCGATTGACATGATTCCTGGGGTATTTGTCAGCTGGGTTGTTAAGTCGGGGGTAAAAGAGAACCTCTGTACCCACTCTTGTTTGAACTCAACAGACTCAGCGTCAATCGGGTCATTCATATACTGAGAAGTGAAGGAGTGCGCGCTCTTAGACTTTCTTAAGCACTCTAGGCATTTAAGTTTCTCTTGATTCTTATGGTCAGTACAGTGAGCGCAGTACTTACCTGGAAAGATGATCTTGCCATTTTCAATGGCTTTTCTGATGTAAACACTAAGGGACACTTATTTCTTCTTTTTCTTCTTAGATCGTTTTCTTCGTAGTACATCATAAGCAATAGCAATAGCCTGATTTTGAGGTCTACCTGTAGCCATCAATTCAGCGATATTTCTACCCATATTCTTTTTACCTGACAATAACGGCATACTATTCTCCTAAATTACTGCACCTTTCTAAAAACGGGCGGAAGGGGAGTTGGTTCTGGCGGTATTTTACTTTTTAACGACATAATAGTATTTAAATAATCATTTTTTAAAGCAGCAACGTCGTATTTTTCATTTACCTGTTTATCACGAATATCATCCTGCATGTGAGACTGTCCAAATTTAGAATGCAGAATTTGGTAAACTAACTCTAATAAAGCGTCAGAATCAAGAGTATCGGGGGGAGGCTTAGATATCATCTGACCCACCAGACCAACATAAAACTTCCATTACTACACCGGCAGTGGGGGATTGTACATACACTTTAGAATTAGTTCGGATATTATCGTCATAGTACAGATTTCCAGCTTTTAACGTAATGTAATTTGTTCCAGATTCATTAGCTACAAAAGCAAATTGAATAATAGCACTGGTTCGAGTTTGAAACATGATTTTATGGCAATTCAAAGGCAAAGAAATTTCATACTCAGTATTAGCCTCTACTAAAGTACCGTTAATAGTTGTTGGTTTACCGGAATCTCGCATATTAGGGTACGATGTCCGTAAGAGTTTCAGCAGTAAATAGAGTAGATAAATAATCTACAGCGGCACGTTGAGTCGTAGTTCCAGTAAAATCTACAGAAAACTGTATAAACTGACCCGTAAGTCCAAGGTTTTGACCAGCCGTTAGAGAAGAACCATAACTTCCCATAGCATTCGCATCATTAGATACACGACATTTTACAGTAACTGTAGTTCCAGAAGGAGTAGTTCGCATAAAATTAAACTCGTCCCAAAGTTGATTAACTCGTGCAGAATCTGCTATATTGGTAGTATAAGAAGCCGTTGTAGGATACGTGTTTTGAGTAAATAAAGGTGTTTCTGTTCCATCTCCAGAGTTATACCGAGAATCAACATTAGCCTGACTTAAAACAACGGTGTATAAATTTACTTCATCTAATTGACCAATCCAACCCCACGCTGTATCTAAAATAGCTCCAACCCGAAAATTATTAGTTGCAGGAATAATAGATGTTTCAGCTAAACCGTCGTATAAAACACTATTCGTTAATAATACTCCATCCAAATAAAATTTAACACCAGCATCGACACCTGACCCATCATAGGTTATAACAAGATGTTGATAAGTACCTGGAGTAACGGTAGTAGTTGTATAAGTCTGAAGATAGTTTGTACCCCCACCATGTAAAATAAATCGTATGTAACCTTCTTGAATAGCTACAGACCATCCTTTTCCATCACCTGAACTATAATTTCCTATTAATGATACATCATAACCAGCTGTTTGATTAAACCAGCATTCGACACTAAAAGGTTCGTTCCATTCAAAACCTGCAACATCACCACCTTCCACGTAACAAGATGATTCAGCTTCTCCTGCGTTTGATAGTGCGTTATTCAGTTTTCCCGCAACCCACTGAGCTGGAGAATACCCTTCAGGAGTAACGAGTGTTCCTGGTCGATTATAATAGGCACTGTCGGCTGCTGTAGTACCTGTTGTTTCGTTTAAACGCCAGTTTAAATAAATTTCAGTACCAGAAACTAAAGTTGTTTTAGGAGCAATTTGAGCAGAACTTCCTGTTCCAACGACTTCTACGTCAGAACCAAGTGTTCCTTTATTCCAATCAGTATCTGTTGTCCAGAGTAACCGATTAGATTTGGGAAAGTGGACATAAAGAGTATCGCTGCTTTGAACTAAATTAATTGGCACTCTAGCCTCCTAAGATACAAGAAGTTCACGCCACTTCGCCCTTTCTTGCGGAGTGACAGGTTTACCATTTAAGCTTGTCATCTCATTCTCGATGAGATAACCATATAGATCACCCATAGCCCATCTTGTACCGATTATAATCTCTAAGCCACCTGGGTCTAGCAAGTCTAGACAGTTTTGGCGAAAGCGTATAATCTTTTGGATTTGCTCTGGAGTACCTATGTTGTTCTCTTCGACCAGGTCGTCATGTATGATAATGTCGAAGTGCATACCGGTTACCGCCTTCTCAACGCCTCCGGTTTTTATAGTGGGTTCTTTGACAGTGCCGATTGTCCTTTGTGAGATCGTAATCTCGTCTTCAGTAAATTTTGACCCTTTACTGTCGAATGGCCCAAATATGTCTGAGAGGGGGCTTTTAT